>Ga0268250_10000752_pt1 | contig 14747 bp, 19 predicted proteins | sample AgamicAsSfe_FD_200448 | JGI IMG/M metagenome (GOLD analysis project Ga0268250, IMG submission 200448) | Agave microbial communities from Guanajuato, Mexico - As.Sf.e (v2) (version 2) | ecosystem: Host-associated > Plants > Phyllosphere > Phylloplane/Leaf | place: Guanajuato, Mexico | collected... | reverse complement strand
ATAGCCTACTGGTCTGGACAGTATTCATCAACCGCCCTATTGGCACAGTCGCTGCCTCCATGCTGCCAACACTGACTGTCCCAGCTATTGATAGCCAAAAACGTACTGTAGAAACACTGATCCATGTACTTCGTCTCGTTCTCACAGCGGGACAAACAACGAGGACAGTATCTCTTGTAGCCACCAGCTTCAGCCTCACAAATCTCCAGCGGTGTTGTTGGAGTGGGTGTGGGTGTCTGGCTAGCGCTCGTTACGGAGCTACTAGTCGCAGATGGCGTTGGGACTATACCATAGTTTTGTTCGATACAGTAAGAATTTCCGGAAACGAGGTTGCAGCCATCTACTAGACTTGGGTTCTGTTCGACGAGTTAGTATGAAAGGAGTGCGTCTTGCTGCATTTAAGTCGTACGTATGTCTTGAACTGCACTTCTGTGATGCCCCAGTATTCACTTATACCCGCACATGTGTCAGTCTCTGTAGCGACCTGCCACCATGTGCAGTCCGAGATGGTATCTGGAGATGCGGTAGTCGGAGGGTCGGTTTCGTATGCTCCGATAAGCAACGGAAGCAGGGCGAGGCCAAGAGTGAATGAAGCTACCATGATGTGTAATTGATGGTTGTAAGGTTTGCTCTGAACTAATAGGAGGACGAGTAGGATGCGTCCAGAAGTGTGGAAGACGGAATCGCTTTATACAATTGAGAAACATGTACTCAGAGTTGGGTGGCCTTACGCGTAGACAGTGAGCTGCCTGTGCGGTATCTTAGCCGCACAACACGTGCTAGGCTACCATCGAGGCCGATGAACAAGCACCTGGAAAGTGCCATGCAAAAACCCGTTTCCTATGCAAAAAGAGGAAAGTTTGCCGGATCGGGTAGTTAGATGCCTAGCAGGAACAATGAACCCACATGGTCACGGCTCCTTGGACGCCTGATGGCCAGGAAAATATATGTTCTAGATATGAGAAATGTAGGAGGCCTCGAAAGCCTTAGATTTTGTGCCATTGGAACTGACATAAAGCAGCTGTGGATAAGGCGGCAAACGCTACTGATGATCCTCATTTCACTAGGCCTAGCGTACAGCGAGGGCGTCGCTTCCAATGTCAGCCTAGAGACTTCGAACTGTTCAAAGGTGCTCCATCCAATTATCATGTCAGATTTTTGCTGCAGTAGCAACCACACAAGAGCTATTAGCCAGCATGATCGTTTCCATCGGCATGTCGCAAGACGGTCGTCCATCTTCCGTCTATCTAGACCCCACCGCGCCGTGTTCCACCAGTCTTCCTCCAGATCAGCATTCCCAAGGCAAAACTCGCAAACCAAAACATCACATTCAGGAAACTAAAAGCCTGTGCAGCATTCCATCTGCTGCATGATCCATTCCGCAAACCCATCTCATTCCAAGCCCAGGTACTGCCACAAGACATAGCACTCGTGTACCAATCTTGCAGTAAACCAAACACAGCGCACCATGCGCTGCAGAAGAGAACATCGCCAACTATATTCACAATATGCGAAGTAGTGGGAAGAAGCCAGATCAGCGATACGATGGTCGATACAATGGCTATGATAACGCTGTAGATGAGGCGGCCGTACGAGCCGCTATGGTCCTTGTGCTGTTGGTGATACAGGAGGTAAGATGATACAGCGAGTACGACGGCTGCACAGACAAATTGCGCAAAGCGCAAGGCCATGGAGATGAGCCGGAAGATGATCATTGTGCTTTGTTCGAGAACGATGGCTTGAACCTGCTGTCTTGTGGGTGATGCTGGGGGTTGAGGTGATTGGTAGTCAGCGAGATCGTTGGAGGCGTTGTCATTCAAGTTTCGCAGAAGAGGTATAATCTCTATATTTCGCCCGCAGATTGCGGACCATTTGCCTTATACGATCAGCTTCGATCGCAGAGCCAAACGCGCCCACTCGAAATGATCGGTGACTACATGTGAATGTAGGATAAAGCTAAAGTTTAGTGCTGTTGCTTTCATTCACATAGCCATGGACCAATGACTTTCGTCTGACATCTGTGATATTTGACGTACCATTAAACTACCAATATAGCACTCATACCTGGGGTGAATCGTTATTCCAACGCGTCATAAATGCCCTTCTCCGCCATGAACCACGCAGGAATGACTTTGGGATCTCCATTGGGCAACACTTGCGATGCGAGCATTCCCGCAATCCCCTTCTCTCTATCAACCCACCAGAAACAATTACACAGACCCATCCACCACAGCGTGTTTGCTCCACGACCAGACGGGCCAGGCTCGATAGTGATGAAGCCGCCAAAGCCCCAACCTTGAGGAGGGTTGCCAGGCTGAGGATACATATCCGCGGCTTGATTGACCAGCGAAGGGTCTGCAGGTGGGACATTGGCGCGTGCGAAATCGGGTTGAGAGGGAATTTGGTTCTCCCACATGAGATCCACTGACTCTTTCTTGAGGATGCGGTTCTGTGTTTGTGGGTTTGTTCCATCGTTCAATAGAGCAGCAAGAACTTTTATGTACTCGCTTGGCCTCGACCAAAGTCCTGCACCACCAGATTGGAGAAAGTCTTTTTGGTTTTCCTTAGCGCAGGAAAGTGGACCGTCGTAAAGATGTTCGCGTTTCTTGAGCGTGCCGTCGGTGTCACGTTGGTGCATATGTGCTAGGTTCTTTTGAGCTTCTTTGGAAGGAAACATGGATGCGCCCTCTGCGGCGATGCCCACGGGCGTGAAGATGTGCTCTTGGAAGTATTCGCCCAGCGTTTGACCAGTGACGCGTTCGAGAACGATACCTGCCCAGTCCATATTAATGCCGTATTCCCACATGCTACCTGGCTGGTTCACCATCTTCGAGTCAAGGATATCGCGCTTGTTGCCGCTCCTCCCTTCGATGCCGTCCGCTTGGAGCCTCGGGTCAGCGAATGCATATCCAAATCCTGCTGTATGGCTCAACAGCATGCGCATCGTGACACTCTTCTCTTGCTCGACGCCGTTAACACCATCGGCATACACCTTCTTTTCAGATAGTTCCGGCACGGTTTTCTTGACGAATTCAGCATCATCCAAGGGAACCTTGCCTTGCTCAACAAGCTGCAGCAGAGCAATGGCAGTGACGAGTTTGGTACACGATGCAATCCAGAATATCGTACTCTGAGTGTCTATGGGCTCACTGGAGTCCAAACCCAGTGTACCCGAAGCATGTTCGACAAGTGTTTTGCCCGATTTGTCGATGGCGTGGAAGGCAAGACCAGGTGAACCATCATTGACAAAATGGTCTAATGTGCCCTTGATACCTTCGACAGCCTTGGTGGAAAGAGGCATGATAGAATGGAGTTGTGTTCAAATGGTGATGTGAGAAGTTGAGTACAGAGAAGTATAGACATGGTTCGTGTTTCTCTTATAGCAGATTGTACTATGTACCGAGGGTAATAATGTCCCATTTCCTGTATCGGGCATGCTACGCTGCATCAAGACAAGAGTGGATAAAGTGCGCAACTCATTGTGCGAGAAGAATGCCAAGGGTCATGCGAGAGACCAATGACAGGTGATAAGCACGGATGACCGAGAAGAGCGAAGACTTAGAACGCTGTGTTATTGATATTGGACCTATCAGTCGTTTGTGCAGTCATGGCGGACGACTCTCGCTCGACCGCGCTACCCCGCAGCGGGGTATCAAGTCCGTTGTTTATAGAGTAGTGCGAATGCGAGGCGGAGAATAGTGCGCCAAGGATACGCGTCTACCGTTTTATCACATGATAAGACTTCCGAGCCAGCTCTTATCTTGCTCCTTGTGGATAGTATTGGCTAGCAGCTTATACACTCTCCACTTCATGTGTTCAACGCTCGCTGGTGATTCGATATAGCCAGAACCCGGAGATGTAGACGAGTGTCTGTATGAACACCAGAGCACATTGAAACTTGGCAATCTGACGGGGCGTTCAGCCTCGCTTTAGTGCTGACTTCAGCTCTTTCAGAGCAGCCATGACTAGAGGAACAGCAACAGGACCTAGTAAGGGTAGGTACACAGCGACCTTGTGCTCATCGGGAAAATAGACCTGACCGACCATGGAACGTTCGAAGAAAGCTTTCTCAGCCTCCACCTCTGCAGCGCGGGCGTGTTCTAGAGCACTGGGGAAACGACCATCTCGAAGGTAGTCGCAAGCTTGTTGTAAGTGTACGATAGTCTCCTGCGTAGAATGGGCAACGTTATCCGGGACTGGGATAGAAGGAAGCTTCTGGTACACTTGAGCTAGAGCGCCCAAAGTAGAAGAAGCTGAGAAGATGAGTGATGCAGCTCGGACGCGTTCGAGGGTCGAAATGCGAAGAGGCAACGAAGCCGGGCTCTGAGGCAAGCCAAACAGCGAGATGAGTTGATTTGAGAACGTGTGCATTGCTGGAGCAAGCATCTCCTCAGTCAAAGCAGGCGGGGTGTTTGCTTCGCCCTCCAAGTTGAGAATATGTACGCCACCCCATTGCGGGATCAACCAGCTGTTCCCAGCGTTCTCCCTGACCAACAGAGGTGACTGTGAGTGATCTGGTACATACAAAATAAAGTTGACCGTGGGTCCCTCGCCGATGCTGGGACTGAGAGGCCACTCGGCAGCGTTGACGAAACCACTGAGATCCTCCTTGCGAAGCGTCCATGCCTTTGTGCTTTCATCATATTCTGGCTGGCGAACAGAAGGAGCAAAGGTCGCGTAGAGCTGTACTTGTGTGTCAACGGTGAAGTTGCTGATGGCGGAGAAGGCGTCTAGAAGAGGGCTCATGTAAGTTTGAAGTGCAGTTTCAATGTCCCACTGAGAAGGGGCGTACGAAGGGCTGAATAGGGAGAAAGTCAGGTGGTATGTTGGAGCATACTTCAGAGCGCGAGTAGACTGGCGTTGGAGCTCTGCGGACATCTCTGGAGAGAGCGTCTTGACCTTGGCAGCATGCGCGCCGGACGTAGCCGACAAGACATGCGCCAGCTGTGCCTGCTCCTCAGCGAATATGTTGTGTAGTTCCTGGGCGAGGAACGTGGCCAGGCTGGAGCCAGTAGACGACTGCGAAGGGATCTGGTTCGGAGAGTAGTATACGTCTAAGGTTGGGGAATATGGCTGGAGGTGCGACCGAGGCGTGGCGCCCGTTTCGACCGGTATCAGTCGCACAACCAAAGCGACGTCCTTGTCATCGCTATGAATGCTTGTTCCGTCACTAATGACTTGTTGCGAGACGTTCGGTTGTAGTGGAGAGTCGGCGAGCATCAATCGGAGATGGTGCGCGGAAAAGTCGTTGATATCATCGAGGGCGTGCTGTGTGGTGCGAAGCAGGTGTTGCGCATCCGCAGAAGGCATCGGGGCTTCGACTGCTATCCGCAGAGGGAAGACTGGCTTACAGACCTGCTATGGTGTTAGCCCATGTTACAGCCAGGGTGCCCAGCTTGTGCTATTTCTTACCTTGCCCTCAGCCCAGTCCGTCATCTCCTGTAGCGGCAGGTCCGCCCTGTAAATGGCCGTTGTCTTCAGCCATATTGGAAGGCCCAGAAATACGACTACAGCCCAAAAGGAGAAGATGGATAGGCGTCGCAGCCATAAGCTCTCTTTCGTCTCTGAAGGAGGCTGCTTGGGTGATTCTGCGGCAGCAGTCGGCGTCGAAGAAGACAGAGAGACCGTCTGCTTTATCTCGTCCGCCAGCGGCGCGTCATTGTCATTCGATGCCGCCATGATGCGGTAGACGTGTTCGTTGCTGTCACTTCGGGCCATGTCGCGCTACCACGCGTGCTCCGTGCGCATTACCGATCTAGCTTCCGTCCGCCTTGAACGCCCTCCTCAAGATGCAGTTCTCTCCCTACCACAGCGGTGCAACACTCTCGACCTATTTTCGCCTTACTCAGTCGAACGAGTTTCAACATGTCGTATTCAGATCTAGAACTTCCTATACACGAGATAGCAGGATTAAGGAACAACCTAGAAACTCGATCGTCACACTTGTATTAAATTTCTGGCTCTTCTCATCACTAACGCCATACTTGCGAGTGGATTATCATGTCTTCTGTTTTCCCTTCCTCGCGTTCTGGTCGTCTGATTCACGTAGCTCGCGGCGCTTCGTTGTAAGGATATCTGCTGTCAGCACGCTGCAAATAAGCCAATCCAATCCTCTGTCTTCTAAATGTTGCTTTGTATAATCAGGCTTGGCTTCTTCAGCGCAGTTGGTGCCTTAGTTTTATTACGCCCTGAAATATCTCAGCGGGAAAGTGGTCCAGCCTGCATAAGTATCTTCTCCACCTCTGATATACATTGCGCGACCCGTCTAAATTGACAATCCGTCGGTGTTCAGATTTCTTTACAACTGAGAATCTCAGCCTTTGCCCAGCCACAATACAATCTTCGATCTGCGAAATGACCACCAGCCTGGTCCCCGGTTTCTATGGCTTCTTCTTCACGAGGTTTGATCCCATGGTCGCTATCCATGCCGCCTATAACGACTTCGTGGACTAAGAATGGGTTATGAGTTCGCTTGTCCCAAAGGAGCTTCGCAATGGAGGTGTCAATTCCAATTATCGTTCATCTTTCAGCAAGCCGGCGGCGGAATGATGGGACTAGCTCTTCTCTCAGGCGGCCTTCTCCGAGTAACCGACGACCTGAAAGTCTGGAGATACATACAGGCTGCCACCTTCTTCGTTGATGTTGCATTCATTTGCTCGGCCTTTGATGCATTTAGTGTACAGGATTGACTGCAGTCTGCGTCGTGGCGCGGTGAAGATTGGGGTACTGTTTTGATTATAGCCTTTGTGACTTCCTTGAGAGTCGCATTCTTGGCTGGGACAAGATTCAAGACACATACAGACAAAGCTGATTGAATGATCGACAGAAGATGTGTTGCTCTGATTGCAACATCCGAGGCATAATTACCGGTCGAGGAGGGTTAGTGATCTGGACCCCATAAAAAGGAAGCAGTGGTCAAGTGGACCCGAGATGCAGTGTAATTGAGTTTCAGCTTATGTCATGTGCTTTCTAGCGTACAGCCTCTTGACGCTTGTCGAGAAGTCAGGAGGCACGTTCAAGACGCGTCGAACTCAATGTTTATTGCTGTCATTCTAGTGTTTCTCGAAAACAACGTGACCTTTAGTCGTTCACCTACGATGGTTTACGCGTGAACGATTGGTCCGTGCATGTCAATCAGGAAACACAGGTACTACCCAGTCTCCATGTCGGCAAACTTGTTCCATACAGCAGTCGCCTGAGTGTGTAGTAGAGCAGTACCTTAGATCGATTCCTTACAGTTTACAATCGGTGTTTCAGGGACGCATGCGATCGAGGTGGTCCAGCAAGGGTCAGGGCACCGAGAGGTTGGATCGACGCTCTGCCCCGCCAGCTAGTCTACTTCCAGCCACTAACGGTCCGTGCTATGCGGGGTTGCATGTCTGGGGGAGGGAGCTCGACAGACCGTGACGCGTTGGTCGTCAGTTGCTCACGAGACTATAGTAGCTACCCCTCTCAGCTGAGGTAGCTTCGCTCCTTCCCACTGCTTCCTCACACGACAATTTCATGCTCACTCCTACAACCTACTCAATTCATCTCAATCCACATTCTACATCAAATCATTCACAATGAGTGCAATCGCTGACAGCACCGAAGGCCCTGTCGAGCAGGTCAAGGTGCTGTTTGCCCTGTTCCCGGGCTACAACACGCTCGACGTGGCAGGTCCGCTCGAGGTTCTGAGTCGCTCCCTCCAGGATGCCAAGGACAAGTGTCAGTCAAACGCTCACTCAATTGATCCTTTGTTGACACATTGCAGCCAGCAAGGCCTTCAACTGCCAATTCGTCGGCACCGCAGCTGCCATGACCTCCGTTCAGGGTCTCACCATCAAGGCAGACATGGACTATGAGGTGAGTCTACATGTATGGAGCCTCGGAACTCACACTGACATCGATCCTAGGACGCCAACAACGAGCTTGAGGACTTTGACGTTGTCATCGTTCCCGGTGGTGAGGGTGTCTTTGAGGTCCTCAAGAACAAGTCTGAGCCTCTCGGACTCCTCACCAAGTACGTCGAGCTTCAAGAGAAGAGCCCCAGCAAAGAGCGTACCATCCTTGCCATCGACGTCGGTGCCCTACTTCTTGCTCAGCAAGGTATGCTCGAAGGCCTTGCCGCTACAACCCACCCAGACTACTATGTTCGTCTCGAGACAATCTGTCAAGACGCAGCTAGGCGAGACATGTCCGAGCGTACGGACGTCATGGAGGAGCGTTATGTAGTCAACAACGCCCGCTTCGACTTGGGCGAGAACCCCGACGACAACCCGTAAGTGGAGTCTGAATTGCGTTGGCATGCATCGCTGACAATCCTAGGTACATCATCAAGAAGTCGCGTGAGCCACCAAGCGCTCCCGAGGGCACCAACACCGGACATGCCCGTAGGAAGTCGATTGCTCGCAAGGGTAGCAACGCCTGGCGTGACTCTCGTCGCCGCGAGTCTATCGCTAGGCGTGCTTCCATGCCTCTGGGCGGTATGCGTGTTATCACCACCGGTGGTGTGACCGCTGGGCTCGATGCCAGCCTCTACTTGGTGGGTTCTTTGGCTTCCCACGACTCGGCCCTGGAGGTCGCTCGTGCTATGCAGTATTCTTGGGTCAAGGGTGTTACGGTCGATGCGATCGATGTTTGAGCTACGGCTCCCGCGCGACGAGCGAAGGCGTTTACGATGAAAGGGTTGAACAGTGATCGGACCGGTCATCTGAAACATGTCGGGAATCTTAAGGATTTACCACGACGAATCATGTGAGGATTCATTGAGGAGTATTTAAAGAATCAAGAAATTCTGAAAGTCGTACCTGGTGGGGTGATGTGTCGTGAGAGATGTTGACAGGGAGATGTGCCGACGCGCAGCTCAGGCGTCTCCACAGCTCCACTGCAGGCGGGTAACCGTGCTTCGCGGGTGTTAGCGTGCGCAGGTCAAACCTCCTACACTACAGCATACGAAGTATGCAATTGTCACATCTCTTTGCATCAGCTTACCCGCAGCACTTGGAATATCATCGTCCGTCATCTCACATAAAGTGTTGCATTGCGGCATCGGTCCCTTTAGGCGCATTCTCATATGTCCAGATTAGAAGGATACGATCCGCACTACTAGGCGTCACGTCCGCCGCTCGTGTACGTCGTTTGCTCGCCGGTGGCAGATCGAACCTCTCTCTTGTTTTTGTGATTACAGAGCGACTGATACAAGAGCAGTCATGTACGTGCTATGAGAAAGCCTACAATCCATTGATTGCCGACCTACGATCTTGTTACAGTGATCCACAAAGAACATACCTACGGACGTGACTTGTTGAACTCCGTGCCTCTCACTCCAAGGCATCGATTGACATACCGATTTACTCTTCTTTCTCTAAACCACTGCGCCAGTGTGCAAACCCAAGGTACAGGACGACTCTTCTGAGGCAATCATTCGCCAAGTACTGTCTTGCTACCGAGGGCAATCTCGACATTGAAAGGAGAACGAGCACGTCAAAGTCACTTCCCACCCTCGATACGCGAAAGAACCGAGGGAGGCCGGTCTTCTAACCAACAAAGACGATAGGCAGAACGAACCACTTTCCTAAAGCACTGCAACATCTGGCAAGCAAGCATGCTTACGCTCGTCACTACTCTTCTGCTCCCGGCTCCGGCAGTGTCAGAGCATGTAAATATAGGATATTTTGGAAAAGCAGAATGTACAGGCCAACGAGTCCAAACAACAAGCATTGAACAACAAGAGATCAAGTTGTTGCATTGGGTACTCTACCCGACATCCGCAGCTGACCAATAACAGCCAGTTAGTGACGTACTCGCTTAAACCTGCCTCCATGTCTAAGCATCTTCCCCAAAGCATCCGCCATGTCTTGGCGAAGACGAACCTAGGCAAGCCGCAAATGTCGCAACACATGGGCACGATGATTGGACAATATGCGTCCATCACGTCTTCTTTACGACTGGAGTGTCTTGGCTTCTGTAGGCGAGTCTGTGCATGCGTGCCCAGGAATAATCTCTGAAGGAATATAACTGTCGGGCTATTCCAATCTCAATCCAGCTTCCCTATGCCACAACAACGTATACGAGTAACCAGTATCACCAATGCCAATCCAGTCTCTCATAAGCTCACTTCGGCGGCGTAGCCGTCGCGCTTCACCTCCTCCAGCTCATCTGCAAGCAAATACCCAAAAGATCGAATGGCGTCTTTTGGACGTCTTCTCACGCATGTGGGATCTGGGCTTCACTGCTTTCGGGGGCCCGCCCGTGCATTTCCAGATCTTGCATCGGAGATTCGTCGAGGGGTTGGGGTTTCAAGGTGGAAGTAAATGGTTAGACGAACAGACTGTAAGTGTATAACGAGCAGTGTGATTGATACCATTTCCAGCGTTGCAAGTAGGCAGTATGAGAGAGAGCTGGTGGCGCTCGACGAGTGCGGATGAGAAGCAGAAGGTGAAGACGAAGAGACATCTTTCTCACCTACTTGTATCCCATTCACCAGAGAGTATGCATTGCTGATATTCCTGATCATAGTACCAAGAACTCTTCGCAATATGTCAGGCTCTCCCCGGTCCAGCCTCAACTAAAATGTGTTTCTGCATCGCCCTCCTACATGCAGGCATCCTCTCCGCCGTCTTCGCCTTCCTTCTCTGGAGCCTTCCTGGCGCAATCGGTATGTATGGGCTTTCGCTCGGCGTACAGAAGATGCCGGAACGTCTCCCTCCCATTGTATACGCCCTGCTCTCCGGACTGAACGCCAGTACTGTTGGCATCATCGCACTAGCGGCTGTTCAATTATCCGAGAAGGCCATCAAAGACCGTCTTACACGCATTCTAGTGATCTTTGGTGGCTGTGCGGGTCTGTGCTATAATGCGCTATGGTACTTCCCTGTATTAATCGTCATTGGTGGTCTTTCAACTGTGACTTGGGATGTTTGGCTGAGACAGCGTGTGGGTAAGATGAAAGCTGCGTACCTTGCTAAAAGGAGGAGAGCGAGAGACGAACAAGGTGATGCGGAGGAGGTTCAGACTACAACACAGAGCATTCCTATTGAGCTTACGCGTCCGGAGGCTGTGAAGAGGAGACAGAGGGCGGGAAGCTCAACAGATCGGATTGTGCCTGAGCGAGAAGAGGCGGGAAGGAGTCATGCTGGTGAACACCCAGTTGTTGATGATGTGGCTGCGAAGAACGATGCCGAGACCGTTGCACCTGTGGCGGATGTCAAGACGCATAACATTTCTGTAAAGGTTGGCGCGTCACTAATCGTGGGCTTCCTGATCTCCTTCGTTGTCATTATGGTTATCCGCGGTACGGTATCCAGCGGCCGGTCATTCAATCTCTTCTCCAACATGTAAGTTCATCATAAAGCTCCCTAGAGTTCCCACTAATCGCACCGGATAGGTATCTCGCCGGCACCATAATCTTCGGTGGCGGCCCTGTAGTGATTCCCCTCCTGCGCTCTTATGTCGTAGACCCAGGTTGGGTTTCACCACGGGACTTCCTCCTCGGTTTGGCTATTATCCAAGCTTTCCCTGGCCCCAATTTCAATTTCGCAGTATACCTCGGCGCTCTGAGCATCGCTTCAGCATCCACTTCTACGCCAACCATCGTAGGCGCCATTCTTGGTTTCATCGGCATCTTCTTCCCCGGCATCGTGCTAGCAGTCGGCGTGCAGTCTATTTGGCAGGTCATGCGCACCAAAGCATGGGTACTCAGTCTTTTGAGGGGCATCAATGCGACGGCTGTGGGACTAGTCTTCACGGCTGTTTACAGGCTTTGGGAAATTGGTTACTTGACGCCAGAAAGTAGTAACGGGAGGAGTTTGGCGGACGAGCCGTGGTGGGTCGTCGTGGCTGCCTTGGCCTACGCGGAAACGGCTTGGTTTGGGGTCCCACCTGCTGTGGCGATCATCGTTGGTGCTGTTCTGGGCCTGGGTTGGTATGGAGCCGTTGGACACTGAGAGTTCCGACTATATATTTGGGTCGTGGGAAGCAAAACGCCATCAAAAGCAATACGGTCTTATGGGTATGTGGTCACAGCACCCATTCAGCTCTTACACCAACTAACAAACACCAGTCTAGTGGTATGATGTACGTATTATTCAATCTCAAGACAATTCTTCATCATCTAACATCTTCCTAGTCTCGCTTAGGGACGTTCTATTAGAACACAAACCCAAGCACAGCTTGCGAGAGGCCCCGCGTTCGAGTCGCGGTAAGACCCGTCTTTTTTTGCCCTGTAGCATAAGGGCAATGCTCTAGTCTTTTTGCTATATACTAGCTTCTTAAGTTTATATAACAGACATTGTTCTTAATGCAGGTAGCTATTATCTGGTGCATCTAGATGTACTTTGACGTCTTGCGTTACACAGTAAAAGGTCTAGTCACTTCATCAGAGACTATATTGCGCTGCTTGACCTCTTTGTGGGATCTGCTTCAAGTACAGACAACAATCTACCTTTTCGAATGAAGCTTGACATTAATCGTGTCCTGGTCGTAGAAGATGAGGCAATGAATACGATGCGATTGCGCATTATTCTGACTATCTGTTGTACAAGTGCTAGCTACAGCTCATTCCGAAGGAGATGAGTAGGGGAGATGCAACCCAATAAAAGGACCTCAACCAGCCAGCAAGAAGGAAATATTAACAACGCTCAACAAACGCTGAGCTAAAAATCCCAAACAGTTTGTTATCGCTCCAGGCACCGAAGCCAGCCATCTAAAAGAGAAAACCCTCACCAGAACGCCATGACCTGTCAATCACCCCGAAGGAAAGTTGTAACCACCACGACCACGAAATGACATCATGCTGTCTCTGAAGACAGGAGTCAACACCAGGCCATCAGCATTTGGCCTACTTGTAGTATCCTCCATTTGGCGCGGACGTCGACGTGTTCGGGTCGTAGATCTGACCACCACCATTGTGAATGATGGGTGGCTTGCTGTACGCTTTGCTGCGTGACGAGCTACCTGAGTTTGTGTATAGGCTCGAGGAAGCGGCAGAGTAGGCTGCAGGTATGTTAGACTCATCTTTGAGACATGCTCTGATAGGCGCAGGCAACGTACATGTAGATGAAGTCGAGGGGCGGGATGCATAGGCGCCCTTTCCCTGACCGTAGGAGCCGTAAGACGAGCTCGACGACATCGTTGATTGGTGTTGAGCGACTTGGAGGCGTTCAGTGGCCAGTGACGACCAGAAGGATGGGATGAGTGATCGTCGTATAGAATGTGGTTGACGGCGATGAAGCTGGATTTGGGTATATACGAGACGGTAAGGGCGTATCGTGGGTGTGACGAAGGTGTACTGTTGATTAAGACCACACAAGAACAGCTGACTCTTTCAAAGATGCTTGATATGACTGTAGACTGAACAATTGTTTGATCGATTGACTGATAGAGAGAAGAAAGAAAGCAATCACCAACCTTACAACTATTTATTCCAGGCAGACAAAACCTGAGGCCGCCACTCTACAAGACTCACCTTTCGTACTATTGACTATTGTTCCGCTGCCATCGGAGCTCTCCTACGCTCAATGTAACGCCGTTGCCTGGATAGCTGGGCCAGGCGCGTGAACGACGTGGATGACTGCGCGATTGCGATGATTCACACGCGTGGCTATGTTCCCTCGGGACAGGTCCTGAGGCAGGACACGCGTAGGGAGCGAATCAGCGATTAGGCAGCCCTTTTTGGCACCTGCTCGATCTGCCAAGAAGAAGAGTCATCGCCGGTGTGTGTGAGTTCACCGAAGAAACCAGTTCGGTCGGGGTGAGCTAAAGCCGCGTTGCGGCTAGAAAGGGCGGAGTCAATGACTTGGGTGATGAGTAGGGTGGTTGTGTTACGCCGTCTTCTCCTGCATGGCACGTCAAGCAGGACGAACGTATGGGAAGGCAGCAAGGAATCAGTCCGAGACGCGCTATCAAGTGACGTGCACAGAGCCCTAGGCGACAGCGATGCCAGGAATGGATAATGACAAAGCGGATAAACTGGTGAACAAAAAAGTCACCGGTGCCGAAAGAAGAATGGGTGTGGGGGCTGAGGGAAAGATGGATGCCTGGAGCCATTGGCAGAATTGCGAAGTGTTCACCGCAATACAGCATCATAGGAGTATATCGACGGCGGCCAAAGATGGGAGAAATGCGCATATGATTGGGAAAAAACAAGAGACGAAGAGGCAAAGGGCGGTGTTGTGAGATACGGGGGAAGGCGCAGTCGAAGGTCGCTGATACATGGCGGGGTCGCTGGGCTGCGAATGGCAATCAACCTGGCCAAGGCTGCTGCCAGGCTTAACGCCATTCACGTGGCAAATTGTCATTGCTAACTCGAAAGAGACATTTATGAAGGTGGCAATTGCGCGGCTGCGAATTGCGCAAGCGCGCATGTTGTTCTGAGGTTTGCCAGCGCATAGCCGGTGAACCGCTGGAGAAGTCCTGAACGGGAGGCGCAAGACCGAACGTCTCGCCAACTATGCGGCCCATACACAGAACAGTGGGCTGTGTAGATTGGGTATCTTGTTTTGCCAGCGCGTGATCAGCGAGAAAGTGGAGGCATAGCATCCTACACCTGCATTCTGGGTTGCTCGTCGAGCCAGGGAAATGTCATGCGGGCCGATGGAGTTAAGATGATCATCAACTGGTATCCGAATGCATTTGGGTATCGCTATATCCGCTCCTTCAACCTCCCCGTCTAATCGTACAATTTCAAGACACCATTTAAGTCACCAGCAACCACCTTACTTGTCTCCCTAGGGTGCCACTGTACTGACAGCACAGGCGCATCGCTC
>Ga0268250_10000751_pt1 | contig 14747 bp, 17 predicted proteins | sample AgamicAsSfe_FD_200448 | JGI IMG/M metagenome (GOLD analysis project Ga0268250, IMG submission 200448) | Agave microbial communities from Guanajuato, Mexico - As.Sf.e (v2) (version 2) | ecosystem: Host-associated > Plants > Phyllosphere > Phylloplane/Leaf | place: Guanajuato, Mexico | collected... | reverse complement strand
ACTCCCACCCTCACAGTTATAGTATAAGAACCCCTGTGAGTGCGAGTCGATTACTGCACCACGTAGATCGCTCTCGACAAGCACAATATTGCTTCTTACGTGGTCTTCTTGAGCACCGATGATGGTTTTCTGACGTTACTAAGCGATTACAGTGGCCGATTTGCTCTCTTTTCTTTTCCTCTCCGAAGTGTAAACCCTACAGGACCCAACGATTGGGTTCGTTGCTACAGATTCTCTGCATTCGAAAGTTGAGTTTTTCGCCTTCTTGATCCGACAATTAGCAGTTGGTCTGCTGCGTACCATCATCCAATCGCAGATCCCTCTGCGGAATGATGTACCTCGAATATGCTCAAGGTGTGAGTGTGAAAAAGTGTACCTCCGCCGACGCTCCCGCTGGCAAAGTTTCCATGCCACGTAGCTTCTTGGACATATACACAAAGCCGCATACACGTCAACCCTTTGAAACTTCTGATGCGGTAATCTTTGGAAGAAGGAGAAGAGAGAATTTCCGAGTTTGGTGCGATGGTGCCTCACTTTGTTCATCAGCTTTCGCCGCTGCGAACCATGGGACTTGGGAGATACTTGGGAGATCATGGACCTCCACTATGCCAGCTAGAAGATTAAGTATTATACTATGTGTAATCTCTTGAGCGATTTAGGCCGTCGTCTAACACGCATAATTCGCACGTTCGACCCGGCCAGCCTCGACACTCTTCCATTCTTCCTCAGCACTTATTCACCAGGACACTTGACTCTCTGATCAGTCGTAGCAGTTTCATACGCTGGAGGACGGTGCAAATAGCTGATGTTGCCCAGCCAAACAATAACGCGCGTCGCTGCATTGTACCTGGCACACATCTGTACGACCTGGTGGTTCCTCTTGGCAATGTTGTTTTAGTCGATGCAGACTGTGAATTCTCATGTATTCCACGAGCCCCTAAGTGCGGGAAAAGCAGTATATCAGAGGCTAGGTCCACATGTCAAGCTAGGATCGGAAGAAGCAAGGAAGACGCGTAGTGGGCGTGAGCGAACCCATGGGGTAATGTTGAATAGATGGGTTTGAGATGAGTGCAAATAGCAAGGGGCTTTGTCGAAGTCAAATGGGCTCGATGTTGGACGCGTAAGACATGGGCGATGTGTGATTGAGGTTTCAGAGGGGTGGTGCAAAGCGTGATGGAGGAAGTTCGGGGTGCAAACAGGCGTCGCACACTCAGATCAGGTTGCACATGTCAAGGCGTCGGTGCCCAATCGGGCGAGCGTCATGCGCGCCTGCCGTCAACAAAGATAAGAATTCGGAATGTGGTCGTGGAGATGCAGGAATGGGAGGGCAGAATGAGTGATTCGAGGGCAATAAGCCTGATCCATGGAACCCTTGTGAGACGAGTGTTGTGTTCACCCCGCCATGCCACCTGCTGTTAGTCTTTTCCCCACCAACAGACGACCAACGCCCAGACAATCGCGCCGTCATCACGTCTCTTGTCTCAGTCTCGCGCCCGACGAAGCCAAACAGCACCCACGGCTTTTGATAGACAGCGGCACTTTACCCTTTCCCGACGCCACTCGACGAAGAGGGGGAAAGTGAAGTGGGGCTCCGCTAAGCCACCCTATGCGTGAGCTAAATCGCTGCTCGCCCAACGACATCACCACAGCACGACGACGACTCCGCCATTGTCGCCTGCCTCCATCACATACGCGACCCTCCCGCCGCCGCCGACCAGGACGCGTTGGAACGGCTGTTTCTCGCGCGCGCAAGTAGCTTACGTGACGGGTGTCTACCCGAGCGCTGTCGATCCCTGGTAGCCTGCCCTCGCTGGGCACGTTTGTCACGCCGTCGCCTCTGTCGGTGAAGAAATCTCCTGACGCCCTCTTCGCCCCAATCCAGCACATACGATCCTCACCATGGCGAACGTCGACGAAACCGTTGCCAATGTGCAACGCAAAATCGACCGCGAGAGGGCCCTCATCAATGCCGCCAATGCCATGCGCCAGTCCACCAACAACCCGGCCGTACTTTCCCGTCTCGATGGACAGATCAAAGATGGCCGCCGGAACATCGACTACTTCGAGTCCAAGCTGCGGGACTTGGACGTGCAGAGGACGTCCACCGGCATGGAGAATATGAGTCTGCAGCCAGGTAGCCGTGGCCCCAACAACCCGCTGACGCCTCCCCCGAAAGACGGCTGGAACGGGTACATGCAGCAAGACCAGGGTGGCTATGGAGGCCCTCAAAGCCAGTATAGCCAGCTTAGTGGCGGAGAAGCTCTACAGCCTCCTCGCGCGCCATATGCTCCGCCAGCACCCGGCGCGCCCAACAAGCGGCCCAACTACAGCAAACTGGGTACATCTATACTTCTTGCGACAATGCTATGCTTTGCTAACACGCGCAGACCTCATCAAATATGACACCCCGCATCTCGGCCCCCGCATTCAGCTCATGCTGTCCCAGCTCGAATTCAAGCTCAGTGTTGAAAAGCAGTACAAGGACGGAATCGAGAAAATGGTGCGGTTATACCAGATGGAAGGCGACCGCAAGAGCAAGCAAGATGCCGAGGCCAAGCGTATCGAGAGTAACCAGAAGATTCAGCTGTTGAAGCACTCATTGAAGCGTTACGAGGATCTCCATGTCGACATTGAGGGCGATGCTGGCGGCGATGGTAAGCTCCAACTAGACTAACTGCCGATATATACTCATCCTACGCAGACGATAGCTTGAACATCCCAAGTCAAAGAAAACCTTTGAGCGGTCACCTTTCCCTACGCGTACACGCCGTCGCCGATGTCGACCACGCAGCCACTGGGCGCTTTAGTCGAGGCCCAGAAACTTTTGTCAACATCAAGGTCGAAGACGCAATCAAGGGTCGTACAAAGCCCACAAGGAACGACCGCTGGACAGACGAAGTCCACGACTTTGCCATTGACAAGGCCAACGAAATCGAGATCACTGTATACGACAAGACGGGCGACCATCTTCTGCCCATCGGCATGCTTTGGGTCCGCATATCAGACATTGCTGAGGAAATGCGAAGGAAGAAGATTGAGACGGAGCTTGCAAACTCCGGCTGGGTGGCTGCCGACAAGATGGGAGGCGCAGCTGGCATTCAACCCGATATGCAGTTCCAACCGCCACCAGGACAGAACTTTTCAGGCGCCGGTTCTGGCCCCGGGGGTGCCCCAGGTGTTGCAAGACCGCAGGGTGGTCCTCAGCCCCAGACTGGTCCCATTATGATTGACGATTGGTTCTCGCTGGAGCCGGTAGGTCGTATCCACCTTACCATGTCCTTTGCCAAGAACACCGGCAACAAGCAGCCTTTCGATCTTGGTCTTGGTCGTAAAGGTGCCGTTCGTCAGCGTAAAGAGGACGTCGTTGAGCAATACGGACACAAGTTCGTCCAGCAGCAGTTCTACAACGTCATGCGTTGTGCTCTCTGTGGAGAATTCCTCAAGTATGCCGCTGGTATGCAATGCTCAGACTGTAACTATACGTGTCACAAGAAGTGTTACCCCAAGGTTGTCACCAAGTGTATCACTCAGTCCAACGCCGAAACCGATCCAGACGAGGCCAAGCTCAACCACCGCATTCCCCATCGCTTCGAAAACTTTTCCAACATGGGCGCCAATTGGTGCTGTCACTGCGGTTATGTCCTTCCCCTTGGTCGGAAGCAAACCAAGAAGTGTAACGGTAAGTGATTACACCATCTTGACTTGTAAAACTCACTAACGGTTGTTCAGAATGTGGTCTCACCTGTCACGCACACTGCGTTCACTTTGTACCCGACTTCTGCGGTATGTCGATGGAGGTGGCTAATCAGATTTTGATGGAAATCAAAAAGGCGAAAAGAGGTCAATCATCGTCAGGCCCAAGTATGAGCCAACGAACCCTACGAGAGAAGCCGTCAAAACCTCTGCCACCAGCGCAACCACAATCACCTGGCCACCCTGGACAGGAGCAAGCACAGTCTGACAGGTACTCTTACGGTAAAGAGCAAATGAGTCCTCCACCAGGCCCTCCACGACAACAATCCTATCCTACATCGGCAGCGTCAATCGATGCGGCACGGGCATCTTTCTCTACGTCTGGATCTTCTGCCGCTCCCACATCGCCTACTGCAAGTTCGCGACCCTCATCAGGCCCACGCACTCAGTCTTCCGTGGCTGCGGCTGCAGCTGCCATGAACAAGACTGCAGCTCAGCCTGCCTATGGCCGTAGTAACACCGACTACCAGCCGCAGAGCGGAAGGTCATCAGGTAGCGGATACCCAGCAGACCAGCGCATACCACAGCAACAGGCTCCTCAACCAGCTACCTACGACCCATCGGCCTATGCGAACATTCCCAACTACCCACCGAGCCATCAACAGCCTGCACCAATGCCATCTTACCCGCAAAAGTCTTCGTACCCGCTACCACAACAACCGCCACAGGCACAACAGCAGCCTCCGCAGCAGAAGATGCAAGAACCTCCAGCGCCCGCGAAACAACCCCCCTCCGCAGTGATAGAGGCACCAGGAAAGAAGGTCACGCCTGCAGCCAACACACAAGGAACTGGAAAGAGGATAGGCTTGGACCACTTCAACTTCCTCGCGGTCTTGGGTAAGGGTAACTTTGGAAAAGTCATGTTGGCAGAGACAAAAAGCACCAAGCAGCTTTACGCTATCAAGGTTCTGAAGAAGGAGTTCATCATTGAGAATGACGAAGTAGAGAGCACGCGCTCAGAGAAGAGAGTCTTCTTGATTGCCAACAAGGAGAGGCATCCGTTCCTACTGAGTCTGCACGCATGTTTCCAGACCGAGACCCGTGTGTACTTTGTCATGGAGTACATCAGTGGTGGTGATTTGATGTTGCACATTCAGAGAGGCCAATTCGGCACCAAGCGCGCACAGTACGTGTACGAAACGACAAGAGAAGAACTATTGCTAACGATGACATAGGTTCTACGCGGCTGAGGTCTGCCTCGCACTGAAGTACTTCCATGAGAACGGTGTCATCTACCGAGATCTTAAATTGGATAACATTCTACTCACTCTAGATGGACACATCAAGATTGGTGATTACGGTTTGTGCAAGGAAGAGATGTGGTACGGATCAACCACCAGTACCTTCTGTGGTACTCCCGAATTCATGGCACCAGAGGTAGGTCACATGATCCAGTATACCAGAAAGCTGCTAACACAAGTCTGTAGATTCTTCTCGACAAGAAGTACGGCCGAGCAGTCGACTGGTGGGCTTTTGGTGTTCTCATCTACCAGATGCTTCTCCAGCAATCGCCCTTCCGTGGTGAAGACGAAGACGAAATCTACGACGCCATTCTTGCCGACGAACCACTCTACCCCATTCACATGCCGCGCGATTCCGTATCAATCCTCCAGAAATTGCTTACCCGTGAGCCTGAGATGCGTCTCGGATCTGGGCCGACTGACGCGCAAGAGATCATGTCACATGCTTTCTTCAGGAACATCAACTGGGACGACATTTACCACAAGAGAGTAGCCCCACCGTTTACGCCGCAGATCACTAGCCCGACGGATACTAGCAACTTTGATACCGAGTTTACAAGCGTCACACCTGTGCTTACACCCGTGCAGTCTGGTACGTTGACACATCCCCACCGCTCATTTCTGTATATATGTGCTTTTACTAATGACGTGTTTAGTGCTTTCGCAAGCCATGCAGGAAGAGTTCCGTGGCTTCTCGTACTCGGCTGATTTCGCCTAAGCTTGCCTTGCCTTACATTTGATACCCTAGGCTTCGTTTGGGAAAATGGGTTGTTCCTTTTGCTTTTGTGTTAGCGTGCTCAACAACTGCCTTGGCGACGAATGGGCGGTGGGAAGGGGTGCACCAGTACGTATCTTTGTTAGCATCAAAAGTGCAGCGTGCTAGTGTAATAATGTCTCGAGTGAACGGTAGAAGGGTATAATCACGCATGGATATGTTCGGCTCGAGAAGGACTTGTGTATTGGCGCGGTTTACTGTAGGGCGAGATGTTTCGGGAGTGAACAATTGAGCGATGATCCAGCAAGGACAACCGATATTACAGGATAGACGAAACAAGTTCCTTCGATTTCATATCACGCTTTATCTCTGATACTCGCGCTCCGAGCAGAGGACTCGATTTGTTCACTGACCCTCAGTAAGCACCCTCGTCCAGTCAAACTTTCTCCACCCCTTTCTCCAGCTTTCCAACCTTCTATCTCCCTTGACCCATCTGCCCTGCCTCTTGACAACCTCAACATCTACATCGAGCATACCTCCTAAGACTTCTCTAGCAAACAGATCGCCCCTAGGCCAGGCCCTCTCGTCTTCAACAATGTGTCCCAGCCCGCCATCAAGCTCAAACCAAACATGGAAATATGGCATCTCCTTTGCCAAACTCCGGCGGAAAGCCTGTTTACCCAGGCCATCCCGACTCGCCTTTTGCGTATTGATGAGCGGTTTATGCTGCGTCCAGTCACTGGCTTGTTCAAGGATCGCTTCTTTGAAGAAAGCAGGCGCCGTATCACCTAGCTCGAAGGGAATAGGTACAGCATTCAGAGCCGCATGACCCTTTCTACCAGGAAAAGCAGCATTTTCATAAAAGACGACGTCACGACCTTGTTCGTGATACATGCGCGTTAGGCACTTCATGAAGTTGCGCAGTTCCTCCCACTCGTCGTCATCGCATTCAAGAAGGTTTGTGCGGTGTTGAATGGGGACTATGACGGCGCCACCAGAGCTAATCTCAGGTTCCGTAGGGAGAGTCAAGAAGACGCGTGTTGCTAAGCTGACGATGGAAGCTACGGGTGGCTGCGGGGGTGATTTATCTTCATGGTGGCATAACGGACAGGAATCGAGTATCTTGTTCATCTTTGTGTAGTCTTGGATTGCAGCGTTGCGTAGGTTGATTGAGGACTTTGGGGCGCGGGCAGCGAGTTTGGTAGCGTTGTCGTCAATGTAGTCGAGGTCGTTGTCGAACTTTGAGTCTTTTGCTATCTTTTCAGCGAGGATAGCACCTTCGCCACCTGCTTGGTTCTTGGTGCGGCGTTCTTGCCGGACCATGTCATCGATGGACATGTCTTCGTTTTCTTTGACAAGACCGCGCTCGGTGCCGCGTTTATTAGTCAGGGCTATGACTTCTCCTTGACGGCCGCCGGCTAACATGCGATTGTCCATGGCGTTTAGTACGACGACGTCGCGATCTTTGGAAGTTGAAGTGTTGGCCAGGGCGGCGTTGTACTCAGCTTCTAGCTGGGCTGCTTCAGGGGCTTTCTTCATCTTCGCCTTCATCATCTGAGCTTTCAGCCTGTTGAGCTCGGTCTGGCTGAGCATGACGGTATTCGTTGTAGGTTGGGGATCTTGTACTAGTTCTCCTTGCGGTAGTTCTGAAGGTTCGTGCGACTCGCGAGACTGTCTGTGGATGCCTGCCTTGAGCTTCCGTTCTTGGAAGAGTTCGCCGGATGGTTTCTCTTTACCAACGTAGTCTTTACCATACATCTTTCTGCGGTCCAACTCAATCTCCTCTTCGCGCGCCTCATCAAAGTCTCGTAGATCGCCGTACTTCTCCATTGCTATTTCTTCCACGCTTCGCCCTGATTCCTCGGCGTTCCGGTAAATGCCCTTCAGCTTCGTCATACGCCATTGTGCGCCCGAGTCGCCAAATGTGTAGCTGACTTCTCTCTGCGCTGGCTCTTCAGCAACGGTTTCTTGGCCCTTGGGATCCGCCAAACCACGGTTCAGTTCTGCGTGATGTATCTTGAGCGCAGGTTGTCCCTCATCCGACGCCCTGACGTATGTAGCCTTCTCTTCCCTCTTCTTCCGCTGCACGTAGTCGACGTCCATAGATGACGGCGCCTTCATCCAGTCGTCGCGTTGCAGATCTGCCGTCGCCGCGTCTTCGAGTTGTTGGTCTAGAATGTCGTCGTCTGGCGGCGCATAGTCCTTTTCCTGGGGATGCTCACCTCCGGAAGACTCATCTTCGTCGTAGTGTCGCGACTTGCGCTTTCGCGTCAATCGATCTTCCTCGTCACTTGACGCGGGCTCCTTGTGCTTCCGTCGCGACCGATCATCTTTGTCATCTCTTTCTTTCCTCTTCCGCCGTGCACGCTCTTCCGATGTCTCTCGGTGGTGTCGCGATCGCTTGTGGCGGTGGTCTCGGTCGTCGTTGTCGTGATGGCGCGATGAACGATGTTTGTGGTGGTGCCTGTCGCGACTCCTGCTCCGGTCGCGCTTCTTTCTTTCGTCCTTCTTTTTGCTCTGCGCAAGTTCCTTTTCAAAGTCCTCTAGACCCATGTTTGCGACGAGTCTATGTCAATCGGTGTTGATAGGGTTAAGTCGCGTGAAGAAAGTTTGGACATGGGCTCAGAGCTAGGGCCTGACATCACCGCGGCGGATTCCCTAGCGCGTCCGCGTCCGCCCCGCCTAAGAATTTCTAGAACAACTCCAACTGTACAATCCACCATCACCAACGTTCCTTTAGCTGACCCTGAGTACAAGATATCGCCAGTGCTCCCCCGATATCATCCCACCATCGCGACACGAATCCGCTCCAACCTGACCTCCACTCACTGTTCATATCTCCAATCACACATACGACGCCCGGAATGTCCTCCGCAAATGCTCCAGAGGGCTCTGCGCCTGTCGCGAACCCCAATACACCCGTTTCGATAGTCTGCGTGGGCATGGCTGGAAGTGGCAAGACGACCTTCATGCAGCGTCTTGTCTCACATCTCTACACCCATCCCGATCCAACCCAAAGTGAACCCTCCGTCTCTAAGTCATCTCCGACACCGCCGTACATCATCAACCTCGATCCTGCCGTTCACCATGTCCCATTCACGCCCAACATCGACATTAGAGACAGCGTCAACTACAAGGAGGTCATGAAGCAGTTCAACCTAGGACCCAACGGCGGCATCCTGACAAGCTTGAACTTGTTCAGCACAAAGATTGATCAGGTCATTGGTCTGCTGGAGAAGCGAACACAGCCGCCGCCGCCAGTAGAGGAGCCAGAGCAAAGCACGGTTGAGTTCATGACGAGTGGAGGCAAGGACAAGCAAACGGCACCGGCTCAGCAACCACAAGTGAAGCATATCTTAGTGGACACGCCAGGGCAGATCGAGGTCTTCGTTTGGTCTGCAAGTGGAGAGATTCTACTCTCAAGTTTAGCCAGTACATTTCCCACCGTCATCGCATACATCATCGACACGCCGCGCACAACCAGCACAAGCACCTTCATGTCCAACATGCTTTACGCCTGCTCCATTCTCTATAAGACAAAGCTGCCTATGATCCTTGTCTTCAACAAGACCGATGCACAGGATGCCCAATTTGCCAAAGATTGGATGACCGACTTTGAGGCCTTCCAAGCCGCCCTGCGTAACGAGGAAGAGGGTGGTAGCTTTGGCGGTGAAGGCGTGGGTGGAGGAAGTGGATACATGGGTAGTTTACTGAACAGCATGTCACTGGTTCTCGAGGAATTCTACAAGCACCTCAGTGTTGTCGGTGTCAGTGCTATGACGGGAGACGGCATGGATGAATTCTTCAAAGGTGTGCAGGAGAAGAAGGAAGAGTTTGAGCGCGATTACAAACCCGAGCTTGAGCGACGTCGGGCAGAAAGGGAGCAAGAAAAGAAGGCGACACGTGAGCGTGAGTTGGACAAGATGATGAAGGACATGAAGGTTGGAGGCGCGGGCACAAAACCAAAGAGCAAGCCACGAAAAGAAGAGCCAGAGACGGTTAGCGATGCGGAAAACTCAGACGAAGCCGGCATGGTGGATGACCTAGACTACGAGGATGAGATGGACTCAGATGACCCAGAGAACGGCCTGAAGGAGCGATACAGACAGGCTGTTCAGGATCGTGGAGTCGACCAGAACGAGGATCATAGCTTCGCACGATACGTCAACATGGCAAAATTCACATGAGAGAAGCAACCAACAATGCAAAGATACCCGACTCTAGCTATGATAAATGGTTGGGCTTTCACATTGCACGATAGGCGGCCTCGCCTCCAGATTCCTGGTTCAGCTCGGAAAGACACGCGGGCATGTACATGTAAGACCGCGAAGAGAGATGTTGTTGAGAGGATTACAAGCGACATGCATTCGTTGACGAGCCGCAGCGAGACGCCGTGTCAGTGTTTCGCATACCAACCAACACCATTTTTGCACAGGCATGCGCACTGATCCCTTTTAACCCACGCTTCTCGATGCTAAAATGAGTTTGACACGTACAAACTGGCCGTTTCTGCCTCCACATCTTGCCTTCTCGCCATCCTGGCTTCGTTATACCCTCACATTTTCATGTCTGTTTTGGTTACCACAGGCGGGGATGCGCTTGTTTCACCAAAAGAGACGAAATTCAGGAAGCGAATGTTCCACTACAGTGCAGGCAGGGCAGGTAAAGAAGGGCAGCGAGACGATAATCCGCGATGTAAGAGAAGGTATAATTAGTTACACCTGTCAGTTGTCAGCGCCATGCATGCGTAGTGTGTAAGACAAACCCAGAATCTATTCTATATGCCTTTCCAGCAGAATTCATGCTTGCGTGATTCTAGTGTGCTCTTTCGTTCAACTCGGTCTGGTTGATGACTTGGAAAGGTCTAGATGTAGTGGTTCGCTTCGAGATAGTGTTATACAGTATGCTGAATGACCTGTTGCTGAATTCTATTCATTCAGTAGTGTAGACCAGAAACATACTGGATATCCAGCTATACGTTGTCCTACACCCTGTCCTTGAATGGTAATGCTCTAATATGTCGCGACTCATATCTCGGATCTTGCTGCGTGAACATCCATATCGCCTGGGCGCGGCATAGTCTACGTAGATCTACAGTCATGTGTTAGCCATAGCGACAAGGGTCAAAGTTCCCGACCAGGCCCTGGCTTGCAGACCGAGACACTCTGTGGCTTGCAGATTGTAAGATCGATTTGGGAAATGACAGGTCCTGTCGGGTTTCATTGAGATGGGGTACTAGGTTGTCATACTTAGTAGTGTTTAGCGGAATCATTTGTACGTACGGGAAAGGTTACTCGTTTCATGTTGGAATCATCTCTCTGGCAACATATTTGCATTCGTCCTCTTATATCGTATAACCATGGCCTTCGTCTCCTGTTCAAGTATCGGTTCGGTGTATTTCTTATTATCCTTGACTTAGATAAGGAAAGGCTGGCCCACAGCGAGATACTTTCATGGTAGGGAGCACAAGAAACCCCAAGCAAGATACTATGCAGGGCCTGCAAAGGAAAGAGGGCATTCTCGTGTTGTGAGACTGCACAACGTGGAACAAGGCGTTTTCTGCCGCCCGCAATTTATGTGCGACGTTGGCACATGGCGTTCATCTGGTGCGACCGTTGGTGAAGGCGACAGTCCAGAATCAAACAGCGTCCTCTCTGGTGGGTGTGTCAGAGAGAAACTGGGGGAGAGTGAAGAGGCGTGACGCTCCATGTAGAATAAAGGAGGAAAGGAAGAAAGCAAGAGGGATAAAAACCTTCTCCACGTCGCTGATTGCTAGCAACGATTAAAGCGAACATGTCGTTTCCCAGCTGAGCCTATCTTCACTCAACCTGCGTGACCCCATCCCAACAAACACCTCCTTACCCTCCACAAGCTGTTAGATAGCGAAGGGTGAGAGCGGCAACATAGCCAGTGTCGGCCAGCCATATAGCAAATGTGAAGCCTGTATGCAAGCCTGCTGTACAACATGCACAACATCAGAGGACCCGAACGTATCGCTCCCCACAAACTCGCCAGGCCATGCTGTCTCACTCATCTCGGGATCTGCAGGCAGATAAACGAACGTCTCACGACGTCGACAGCCACTGCATCCCGTCTCGACCTGCAGCAGGCTCAGCCCAATCCAACGCTACGTCTGCGTCCAACGTCGTGCAGGGACAAGACATGCGCTGTAGGGCTGTTTCAAGGGCGCCCTGCTGTGCGAGTACCCAGGGACAGTAAGACATGGATGACTATTATAGGGGTTTACTTAGGTGTGTTGGGTGTAGCGAGTCGGGTGGTACGACTCTACGAAAATGCTGTGTCTAGCGAATGCGTGGCTTTTGTGTGACTATACGCAACCACCGCATGCATTCAGAAGTGCAAAAGGACCTTTGGAATTGCTGTCGGATGAGATCGAATGATTTGCTGACATGCATGAAGCATCGCGGCGGCTCTACCTCCGTAAGACTAGCAGCGAAAGTGAGATTAGGCAGAAAGTGACAAAAAGTGTAGAGAATATTGATCTGATGATGGAAAGCCAAACCTTGTCATTGTGTTGTATTGCCGTAGCGTACCGCTACATTCGACAGCGCGAGAGATCACATTGTGATGAACCTTATCGTACAGTTTTAAATCGTGGAACGAGTGTCCCGTCTTGCCGCGGCAGGGCACAGACGAAGACAGCGGAAGCCTATCGTGACACGGAGTTCGGTCCCAGGTTTTTCGCTGTTATCCAGAGATGCTCGTCGAACTCAGTAAACCCAGCCACAACGTCGATCTTCGAGTTGAAAACCCAATTTCTTTTCGTATCGCTGCAGGCTGCATGGTGTTGAGAACTACGTTCTGCTGTCGCATATGCTTACTGCAGATCCGCAAACTTCCGTATGCACCACCAATATGCTGCGTGCGAAACATGGAACGATACAAAAAGGAAAAGCGAAGGATCATTTCTGATGCAGATATGATGTCACTGAGAGCATGTGCAAACAAGATGGGTCTGTATATCCGCCATGCACAGATTGTGATACAGAGAGGTTGGCAAGTGAGCCGAGTTTTGATGCAGGCATGAAATCCGTGATCCGGCGTCAAGTCGGATGTGGGGTCCTCCCAAGGCGGAAGTCGCAACCCAGAGGGCCGTTTGCCAGGTTGGAGGCCTTGCGACGCAGAGAGCCGTCGACTCGAACTGGTCCCCTCAAAGCCAAGGAAATGACTCCTGGTGATGTTGGGGAATAAAGTCCCCGGAAAATGACCTGTTGTTTGGATAGAGTTTGTCTGCGACGATTCCCGAGCCAATGGCGAGTTGTGGAGGAGCGTCCTTCCGATTCGGGGTATCCGGGCTGAGGGTTCTTGTGCAGATCGTTAAGGTTCGAGTCTAACCTCGAAAAAGATCTGCAGGGTCATCAGCGTTGCGAAAGCCTTTATTAGTGGGTCACTAGCGTGTGGGCAACCGATCTTTTCGCAGCTGTGAAAAGGTTGAGGAGAGGCCGTTGGACGACATTAGTTGGCTAGACGCCGCGGAGCATAAGGGTAGCGGTGGCGTGTTGATGGAAACGAGATTCCGGGATAAGCTTTGGAAGTGGTTGTTCCAGCTAGTATGGCTGGGCAAGCTGTCGTACCATGGATCAAAAGCGGGCAATAGTGCGTTTGGCACGAACTATGAGCTGACGGCGGGGTACCAATCCACAGTTCGCGACCGTTTCTTGTCGTCACGATTGCATGTGGAAAGCCACAAGTCTTGTATGGCTGTGAGAGATTGTAAGAGGTTGGAGATCGGCTGCACTTTCCATGGTTCGCATATACCGTTGAGGTCACGCAGGCGCATCACGCAAATGGCAAGTTGGTCAGATGAGTTTGTAATGATTCTTTGGATTGTTTTTGTTTTGCAAGTCCGCAGACTTCCGTAGAGTGTTGCAATTAAGAAAAATCAAAGGTTGATGCACCTTGAGTAAGGGCGGGTATCCATATTGCCGATTCCGGGCTGAAATCCCTATGTTTGAATGTCATCCTCCACATGCACTGCCAAACAATGAGGTTGCTAGTGACAAAGACATGAGGATGCTAGTGACAATGACAGAAGGAAATAGGCTGTAATCAGCCCATGTACCGAAGTAAATGCAGCCGATAGTATGTACAGAGAAAAAGAAAAGAAAAGTGTGCGACGATGCGCACCACTCCCAAACGCCCAGTTCCGTTCGTAGCCATGACGGCATGCGTCTATTGTTCCGTCGGACTTTTGGACTCCATGATGTCGTGGTCGTAGCCATAAGCGCCAAGCTCTAGAAATCCGGTGGCCTGATGGTATAGCAGGCCGAAGTAATGATCAAGGATTTGATCGGATGAACCATGAAAGAGAAGTATTAATGCAGTGACTATGACTCAAACTTGCGCTTCTCACCGCTTGCAGCGATGGCGAGTGCGTCCAAGCCACCGTATTGGGTGGCGGCGGGGTTGTAGCTGTAGTTGGCGGGGTCGGGGTACCGGGAGCTGGGAGAGAAGTCGATGAAGGCATCAGTAGACTGCACGGCGGGCGCCATGGAAAATCCGGAGGGGCTGAGGGGAAGCGTCGGATCAACCATGGAAAGCGATGACAAGGAAGGCATCGTCGACTGGAGGGGTGCCGGCTTGGGTCGCTTTGCCTGGTGTTTGGCCTTCTTGACGTCGCGGTCTCCACCCTTGGCCGCGTTGCGGCCACTCTGGTGAGTGCGGCGGTGCTGCTCCATGTTGTCCTTGCGGGTAAAGGCCTTGTTGCACTCGGGGCAGAAAGCATCCTTCTTGCCAGTGTGCTTCTTTGCGTGGCGGGCAGCATGGCCCGAGGTGGTAAAGAAGTCGTTGCACTGGAATTGCTTGGCCATAGGGCAAGGATAGCTGTTCTTCTTGGGTCGCGCGTTCAGGGCGGAGGGGTCCTGGTGTTGCTCGGAGAGCTGTTCGGGCCTGAAGTAGCCTGCCTGCGAGGGGTTGGCGTGGTAGGGGAGAGGGCCAGACTGGTGGTGCATGGGGAAGCCGAGATCCTTCTGGTGGTGGAAGAATCCATTTTGCGAGAAGACGGGCGAGTCCATGCC
>Ga0268250_10000750_pt1 | contig 14747 bp, 11 predicted proteins | sample AgamicAsSfe_FD_200448 | JGI IMG/M metagenome (GOLD analysis project Ga0268250, IMG submission 200448) | Agave microbial communities from Guanajuato, Mexico - As.Sf.e (v2) (version 2) | ecosystem: Host-associated > Plants > Phyllosphere > Phylloplane/Leaf | place: Guanajuato, Mexico | collected... | reverse complement strand
TACACCCAATATCTTCTAAACCCTCAAGCCGTCAATTTCTAAATCCTCATGCCGTTAGGGTTCATTAGGGTTAGCTCTAGCCTCACCAAAATTTAAATCCTCAAGCCGCAAGAGGGTCTTGGGATTGCGGATAGGAAGGAAGGAAGGAAGTGCCTCTATAATACTTTCTTTCGCCGCTTTTATAAGGATCGTTACGAGACCTTAAAGGGTATCTATATACTTTCTACGAGCGATACGAGGAAGAAGTATCTTATAGAGCGGCGCCTAAGTATTACGAGACGGAAATATTATGGGAGGAATACGGAGCCTATAAGGTTAATAGTTATAGACTACTTACTTAATACCGGAAGGTTAACTGCAGCCGGGAAGGTTTTAGGAAAGATTCGGTAGGAGGTTAAGGAGGCCTTCGAACGAATAACGTATAGAAGTAAGGAGGGTTCGGCGGAGTCTTAAGTTAGCCTATAGATAGGAGGAAGGAGACTATTAACCTTAGGTATAAATAGCGTCCCCCCTTAGGAACGGGGTAAAAAGCAGCTAGAGTCAATTTAGAGGAGGATTCGAAGTCGTAGGCCTAACTATCTATACCTAGACAAGCGTTGAACTGTCTAAGCCTAGATAAGCGTTAACTTTCTTAGCCTAGATAAGCGTTAACTGTCTCTATCTAGATAAGCGTTAACTGTCTCTACCTAGATAAGCGTCAAGCCTATAAGGAAAGAGGTAGTTTAGAGGAGGAGATTAGAGGAAGAGTTTAAGGGAGGTCGAGTCTTATAGAAGGACTCCTTAGTAATCTAGCGGCGTATTATAGAAACCGTTATTCGAGGAGAGCGGATTATAGCCGAACCTATTATACCTTTAGGGCCTGATATACAGCTCTATTACGGCTTAGAGCGATATATATTAAGGGAAGTAAAGGGAGACTAGGTTAGATAGATTTCTAATAGGGTCGAAAGATATAGCGTATAATATTCGGTATATAGCGATGATTTGTCGTCGTATAGAACCGAGAAATTGCGTCCCGTAAGCTCGAAGACGCGGGTTATAAGTCTTAGTAATTTTTAGAAGGATTACTAACGGTAGTCTTCGGCGACTATTAGATATAGCGGCTACAAACTAATAGGAGCTTCTTTACTAATAGCGGATTAGCTTTATATAGGGAGGCAGGACTGGCGATACTAGAGGATAAGGTCTTAGGGTACTATACTAGGTATTGTAGGGCTAAAGCGAGGAAGGTCTCGTCGGCGGATAGTTCTCGTGCCGGAAGGAAGATTAGTCGTAGCTAGTTAGAGATATAGAGACAATATAGAGCTGAAACGGAAATGGCGACGGAGGAGTAAGTAACTAGACGATATCTAGGCTATTACGTAACGGTTAACTATACCGTTCGTTGACAACTAACTACGAAGAGCCTTACTGGTATCTACTCAAGATATATATAGTTAGCTACTAGCCGTTAATTAGTTAGATAATTGAACCCCTAATCCTAAGTATAAGTTTCTCTTTAACTTTAGTAGTATATCTAGTTAGGTTACGAAGGTAGACGAGCTAGTTATCGTGGAACTAAGTAACGTGTTCGGCGAGTTTATTAGGGGAGTTAGTTCTAAGAGGGGGGTTCGGGCGGATAGCTAACGTAGTTATACTAAAGGTAAGAAGCTACGTAATATTATAGTCGGTCTCGCGGCGGTAGGTAGTTGGCGTAAATATAGGGAAACAGTTTAGATTTAGTCAGCTATAGAGGTCTTATCTATCAGTATAGATTAGGCTATATAACAAGAACGTAGCTTAAAGAGCTACGTTACTGATAGTAGCGGTAATAGATAAGGTTAAACCTGCGGTTTAACCTTCCTTTCCTAGCCTAACATGTGCTTCCTAGTGCGGGAGGCGCGTATTATATCTAGACTATATCGTCCTATAACATCTATCTAACTCTACTTAAGATATATATAGTTAGCTACTAGCCGTTAATTAGTATACCAATTGAACCCTAACCCTAACTGCTCTACTTGGCCTAAAATAAGCTGAAGTCGAGCTTCTAAGGTTAGACTTAAGGTTGGCTTAAGTTCTCTTAGCGGCACTTCCCTCCAGTCTATCGGAACGATCAGCCTAAGTCCGAATCTTGATTATCTGATGACATCGCGCCTGAGTCTTGAACAATAAACATGATCATCACTACGCAGACATTTTCATGATGGCGGATACGCCTATTCTGGCCTCTCAATCGCCGTCACCGTCGCCTCGCAGACATCGAAGCTTTGCGCGAAGATGTGAGAGAACATGCTGGACGTGTATCATATATCTCCCGCTGCTCTTCATCTACGGTCTCACAACATGGGCAGTATGGGTTGAGGCGCATGCTGGGGAGCAACATATCAGCGGTGACAGGCCTACTTGGATTGGTCAGTACAGTGTATATCCGCGCTTAATCATACAGCACTTCTGACACCCACCCAAGGCAACGGGTCCGCGCTCGTCGGCATCATCCTCTACATCCTCCTCAACTGGTCATACACCACCGCGGTCTTCACCGACCCAGGCTCAACACTCTCCACCTCTCCCTCGCACGCGTACAGCGTCCTCCCTACCCATGAAGACTCCTCGAATGGTCTCACATCTCTAACCGCCAACTCGAGAGGCGAAGTCCGATTCTGCAAGAAATGCCAGACGCGAAAGCCGGATCGATCACATCACTGCTCAACATGTCGCCGCTGTGTCTTGAAGATGGATCATCACTGTCCGTGGCTGGCCACATGTGTTGGACATCGCAACTACAAACCATTTCTCCTCTTCCTGATCTACACCTGCTTGTTTTGCTATCTCTGCTTTGCAGTTTCGCTCACCTGGGTCATGCGGGAAGTGTTTGAGGAAGAATCCCAAGCTCAGTACGACTTGACCTTTGCGCCCGTCAATAACATCCTTCTCGCAGTCGTATCTGGCATCTTCGGCATCGTACTCTCGGGCTTCACTGGCTGGCACATCTACCTGACTTTGAACGGGACGACCACAATAGAGAGCATGGAGAAGACAAGATACATGACGCATTCCAAGAAAGAGTCCGCGGCCAAGATGGACTCCACAGCGCAACTCGCCGACCAGATCATCCAAGCCCCCAGCATCACTCGGCCTGAAGAAGGGGAAGCTCACTTTCCAGCTCCCTCAACACCTCCCTCCCAGAACAACACTTTGCCCAATCCAGCCTCACCAGCCCAGCACTCACTCCGTCTCAACTATGCCGATCTCGAGCGCGAACGTGAGCGCGCACGCTACAACTCCTACCTCGACGAGAAAGACTCAGAATCACTACCTCATGCCTTCGACCTGGGCTGGCGAACGAATGTGCGCAGGATCTTTGGGCCTTCACCTATGTTGTGGTGGCTGCCGGTGTGCAATACAGTGGGCGATGGCTGGAACTGGGAGGCTAGTAGGAAGTGGCAAGATGCGAAGGCTTCGTTGACAAAGGAGCGTGAAAGGCGGAAGATTGAGGAAGAGGCATGGCAGCAACGAGGGAGGACGACGGTGCCGCCGCCGCCCCCGAGGTATAAAGAGGGTGGTGCTGATGCTGGGATTGAGACTGTGAGCAGGCCAGCAAAGAAGGAGAGCACGACGACGAATTACAATGACATTCCCGACGACTTCCTCGATGCGGGACCACGGCGACCGAAGGGTTAAGTGACACTGAATAGTAATAACGAATGAACATGATTTCTCCTTTGCTATGAGTACGGTGAGTGCTGTATCACTGCAAAGATGTGTCTGAGCAGATCTTCCGCGACAATCTGTCTCGAGGATCGCACCGTTCGCCGTTACATTCCGAGACTCCTCTTCCCTTGTGTAACATCAATCTACAACTCCTCGTCATCACCAAAGATCGCCCTCTGCAGTATGTGATGATTATCCCACACGTGGTAGACCTGTACTTGCAACTCCTCTGACCTCACTTCAGGCTCATCCACAACGCCTTCTTGTCACACAAGGTCGGCGTCTAGATTCCGCTCCTCCAATCCATAGTTTTCTCCACCAACTGCATATCAAACTCGAGCAGGAGACGGCACGTTGCCAGGCGTTTCTCGAGGATTGCGAAGCTAGAGATAGGTAGCATACAGATTAGCGAGTGCAGGTAAAGCATGGATAGCTACACAGGGGGAGGGTCGAGTCATGCATTTGAGTAAGATTTTCACCTACTACTTTCCAACGCAACTCCTCGCGCCATATGAGAACGGCTGCACGGCTGCGCGATTGTCTTCTTTCGATGGTGATGTCGAGCCTGCTGCTGTTGCCTTGAAAGCCAATGTTCAGGGAGAAAGCTTGCGGCGTCGTGGAAGTAGGATTCGTTGCGCGCGACGGCAAGCTGTGTCACGGAGACGTTCGTCTATAGTGTTTGTCGGTTCGTGCGGCATGTCTCGTACTTTCACAGAGCAGAGTCTCAGCAGACCTTCGGAGAGCGTGCCGTAAGGATTCTACTGAGACTTCGGGTCGAGTACAATATCACGATCGAGCGTCGTGCCCACCTTGGCAGGAATGACCACGCCACCAACGCCAGTATCGTGCAGCAAATGCCGCACCACCCCAACAGGAACCGGCGGAAACAGCCGCAGGATCTCGTCGATACAAGCTTTGGGATATGGCACGCCTGTTGTACTCTTACCATTGACCCGTCACGTCTTTACATGCCATCTGGACCTCTTCCCGCAATCTTTCGAGCTTGTCGCGATTTTGCGGAAGGTGAAGGTAATAAAACAGCGCTTTTCAGGGCGAGGGCGGTGGTCCCCAATGCAGCATCAAGAAGCGTGCTCATATTTACGCCCAGCTCGGACTGTGTCGGTGGATCCTTGGTCCTCTAGATATGCGTAACGAAATCAGGTCGCGATTGACGCTGACTTGGTCGTTGGCGAAGGCGACCGCGAATTTAGGCTTGTGTGCGAGGGTCTTACCGAAGAAGAGTTGATAAAGAAGCGGAGAATGCGATGTCCACCGAGGAATGTGGGGAGTGACCAGGACTTGAGACTTTCGTGGGTGATTAGGATGGAGTCAACTCATTTTCCTATGATGGCGTTGGTAGAGCGTTGGCGCACGAAGGACTGCTCGGTATTGACCTCGTTGGAGACAGCTGTATTCGGTGCCCGGTGCCATGTCCTAAGGCTCAGTAGCGGTCATGAGTCTACCTCCACGAGATTCGGGCGATTTTACCTCAATGATGTCCTCCAATGGTCTGGTCAGCAAGCTCAAAGATCTCACGGTGCATGCTATAGACCTGTGGAGGCAAGAAAGTTGAACCATGCATTCATGTCAACCAGAGTAATCCACTCTGTGACTCTTGCTTCGGTCGAGACACCAGAAGATCCAAGTACTGTTGCACAATGTGCTACTGATCTGGTAGCAGCGACGGTGCGGATACAAGATTGACGGGATTGCGGTAATGCTGACGGAGATCTGTAGGGACCTGTGGTGATTCGCTGGTCAAAAGCTCTGTACAGCGCCACAATACACATACTTACAAAAGTAATACCAGGCGGTGCTACTGGTAGCTGAGGTGGATACCAAGTCCCGTCTTTGTCGCTGACGGGCTTGCCATCTCGCTTGCCTTGTATTGCAGGCTAAGCTGACTCGCTTTTGGTGAAAGACAGCTGATTTGAAGCGACGCGTACAATTAGACCATACTTTTTGTACATTTGAATCATGAATTCAGCATGACTCCATTGCAGTCACTTGAGCATATCGAAGCAGTAATTCGAAGCATGGAGTTTCGGACCCGGGAACTTGCTCAATGGATGGAAACAAATGTTATAGATGCTTGTAGCGAGGTCATAGAGGATGGACTGTTATTGAAAGTGATCAGCAGAAGCCAATGGTTTTCTAGTGATAAGCCAAAATTCTAGTATGTCTTAGGAAAGTGCCGCAGGGAGTACTACTTGGAATCTTGCACACAGTCTGCTTGCATACAGGACATTACTCACCAGGAGGCTCACGGCGACAGTAACGATTGTCACCTGCTGAGACAGACTCCGCACCATCTCGGTGATCTCCAGTACAGTCATCACGTTGATTACGGAGGTGAAGATTGTGAAAGTTCTATAGAGGACTCTGAGCATTGTGGGCAACGTGCGAGCTTTGATATTTACTTACTGGCAAAATCTGCAAGTGATGGTTTATCTGTAATAAGCTGACTTGGTTTCATGTTTCGAGAGCGATTCCAGACTGCATGCTCAGGAACATCATTTGCCACTCCCGGCAAATGCGCGAGTTGTAATCATTTTGCTAAATGCGACCTAGTGAGCTGACTCCAGCGTCATCTTGTACAAGATGCCCCAAAAGCCGCGTCCATTTTGTGACGTTTGCGCCGTGGCCTCGAGAGGCCTCAAACATGTATCATGCAAATCTTTTACGACGCTGGCGAGAGGGTGTAATTAGCTGCGCCATCTCGAGCTACGTTCGTCATTCTTTCTTTCGAAGTTGCCACGTACGCCATGATTCACGGCATGAGGTTTCGATCAGATAGTCACTGCGTGTCTCCCGCATTTGAGGCACAGACTCAACACGGCACAGCAGCATGTATACACGGATTTCCTCGGTTCCTCAAGCTTGAACGTCAATCATTCATCAAGCACCGGGCGTGGTACTATACGATTGATGACAAACGAATGTTCGAGATGAGGATGACATCCTCTGCACCTCGCGACCCGCTGGACGGTGGAATTGGGAATCACCCGACAAGGTATCGAAGAAGTCGGGAGATGTGAAGACACAAAGAAGAGGTATGGGGACAATGGAAGACAGAGAGAGAGAGAGATGTGAAGAGCATTCGCAGGGTAAAGGGTCGAATGAATTCACTGCCTGTGAGCACGATACAGAGATTCAAAAGCCCCCGTAACACAAAGTTGTAAGCATCGCAAGCCCTCGAGATCGTCCGCAATGCGAGGCTGCTTGCTGTTGATACTTCGCTACGGCTATTCCTTCCGCAGATCACAAAGCCTACGTTGGCCTCTCCGATAACCTGGGGAAAGTACCGCTTTTCCTCTCGTGGCATGACGTAGGTAACCAGGTTTCTGCCTCATGGCCTGCTATGTCAATGTAATTTCGTCTGATCATTGTTGAACAATTCCAGTTAGCAACATATAATTCCTACAATCAAGCTCAATGGCATCCCTCATTGGCGGAGCAGTCAATCAGGCGACCTCTGCAGTCGACCCAACGCAGTTACAGGAGAAAGCCTCATCTCTCACCGAGTCAAAGCAGGATTCCGCGGTTGCTGACGAAGCGCCACCCAAGAAGAAAAAGATTGCAAGAAAAAAGACAGCCACTGCTTCAGGTGACGGCTCGGAGCAGCCGAAGAAGAAGAAGTCGATAAAGAAGAAGACCCCGGCCCCATCTGCGGACGATGTCCAAGCACAACCAACAACCGACGATGCGGAGCAGGCAGCGCAACCAGAGGTGCAGGCAGCAGCCGATGACACCCCCGAGCAACCGAAGAAAAAAAAGAAGACGTTAAGAAAGAAGGTGCCTGCATCGACGGACGACGCGCAAACGCAGCCATCCACCGACGGCCCGGAGCAGGCTGAAGAAACTGTGTCCGCACCAGAGAAGCCAAAGAAGAAGAAGGTCCAGGCGCAACCGCCAGCGGAGACCTCCTCCACCGAAGCACCGCAGCCGGACACGCAGGATGCGCCAGTTCCGAAGAAGAAAAAGAAGAAGGCGGTGACCTCTGTGGGTACCGACGACGGTGACTTGGCTGATGGCACGGGTGAAAAGAAAAAGAAGAAGAAGAAGCTTGCCGATGGTATCACTAAGAAGAAGAAGAAGCAGGTATCTTCTGGTGATCAAGAAGCACAGACGACTTCTGAGGACGTACCGGAAGTGAAAGAAGAGAAACCAGAGTCCGAGCAGAACGAGGGCTATCTAGCATGGGCGTCCAAGAAGGTTGGATGGACAAAGTCTGAGACAAAAGAGAAAGAGCCTGCTGTTGCTAGCGATTCGCAAAAGCAGAAGCCCAAGCCGAAGTCGACCAAGAAGAAGGAAGCAGCTGGTACTGAGAAACAGGAGAAGCAAGTGCCTTCGCAAGAGAATCTGAGTGCGGAACACCAGCAGAGCTACCTGAACTGGGCGCAGAAGAAGGTCGGGTGGGCTGAGATGAGCGAGGAAGAGAAGAAGGCGAGTTACTACGGTATGTCTACCTCGATCTGATGTCCCTCGTTGGGCAAGCCCTGATGCCATGAACCTCCACGCTTCTGTATGTATGCTAACATATGAAATCACATAGAATGGGCGAAGGAACATATTGGTAACGGTGCTGGGTATGTTGCTGGCTATGCAGGTGGCTGTAAGTAAAGCTCTGCATCATGTTATGGATTGTGCTTCTCGACCGGACGCACTGACACTACTTGCTGGATTGATAGTGACACCATGGCTTGAGAGTCAGTACCTCAAATGGTTCAGCAATGGTGATAACAAGACCTCATGTAAGTCGCCCAACCTAGACGCGATTCCGTTCCGTTTCATACGAGAGCTTGGGCTAATTATGATCCAGATTCTGCCAAATGTACAGTCCATCCTCTCTTCTCACCTTCCTGATACTTTCTGGGCAATACCGACTCGTTGCAATACTGCATCACCTTGACAGCGCTCAAAACACATTGAGGCTACTATCCTGCTGCCAGCGTGCTCCCTGCTGCTATCGCGCGCCATCAAATCATCGCTAACACGATTCATTCCACAGACTACCTTGACAACGCCAACATCACTGGTGACAAGAACGTGAAGGGCATCACTGATACTGTAGGAGACCAGTTCAAGAGCGGCAACGTCCTCGGCGGATTAGGGACCGGGTTCAGCGATGAGGGAATGGACAAGATGGAAAGGGAGGAGGGATGGACCGGCTTTGCGCAGAAGGGAGTAGAGGGTCTACCGAAGAGTGTCGCACCCGCTGTAGGCGGTGTAGTTCCAGGGTTAGGTGGAAGCGCGAAGAGCGTAGGAGGCTTGATACCGGGGGTAGGGGATAAATGAGTGTGTTGTAATAAGTTGGATAAATTATTCTAGGAAGCTCAAGTTTGCTCTTTACGACATGCGTACATCAGGTGAATTTAGTGAGCTTTGCTCTAGTCGCGAGTGAGTGAAAGCACGATGCAGAATGAATCGAAATCGACCACATTGGATGGTGGGACCCCAGCTATATCGTTGCTATCTATGCATGCCTCCGTGTCATAGCATCGGCCATGGACATGATACAAAATGTTGGCTCTTGCAGATGTAGTGCACGGCTACTCCTTCCACAGATCGATGGCCAAAAGCCTGCCTGCTCTTCGTACAATGAATAGCCAAGTCATGATCCATGTATGTCAGATACAAGCCTGAATCAGTCATGATGACGAAGGCTGCCTACATCGTCGAAGAAACAAGGCATGGACTGCAGGATTCTCGGTGCTCTTGGTCAAGGACATCGAAAACGAAGTTGGCTGTTCCCGTAGACTGGGTATATACTATTATTTCGCGATACCAGAGTTGTCGGCTTGACTGCCCTGGGCTGTGGCTTGAGCATGGCTTCGAACATGGCTTGAGTATTATGGCTTGACGTTGCGCTTGCGCTTAAGAAGTGACGAGGCACAGGACGAAGGATACACGAGTCTACCTTGACTACATTGACCACCTTAATGTGCTTGCAGACCAGATCATTTGGATCATCTCCAGACTTGGGTATTTTGTCTTTGCAATCGACTTGTATGGTCGCAGTGTAGCATGTTCTTTGACTTTCGAGACGAGACACTGGTCCATGCACCAGATCAGATTTCTAGCATCTCCATGTCCATCTCGACTCCAACTCCACCTCCAACTCCACTCCACCTCATCGTCCACGCGTCAGCACGGGTAGAATGGTGATCAAGCTCAAATCAGACGACGGGATTCACCTCCTGGAACGCTAGAAACTTTCGTCGCTGTTAATGGGGTGAGGTGAGGCCGATGATCGAGTCATGAGTACAGGCTCCAGTTGCTTCAAGTAAGAACCACCACATTTGTATACATCAATCCAGCACATCCAAAAGCGCCTAATTTCAATATAGAAGGTCGTCAAAAGTTCCATCATGTGCTTCTCGGGAGTTCACCGTTTTCAGCACCAAAATCGAGTGCCGCATCGTTGTGTAATCATCATTGGCGATTATTTCGTGGTACATGGCCTCCCAAATCTTGCAAGCAGCTCGAAGAGAAATACTGTCTCTTTGTACACCTTGTATATCATTCCTGAGACCTCTTTCCTCGTTTTCGTATACCTCTTCTGACTACTTTCCCATGCTCAATTCGAGAATAACCAGTCTCGTCACGAATAATGCCGCTCGAAATCGACCTTGCCGTGTCCATGACTTTGCACCTTTCTACTTTGAGATGCACAGCCCAAAACAGACGAAGCCATCCGGTTACTCTTGCCGTTGCTGCAATCTAAATGACAGATGTGGTATATCGTGAGCCTTGGGTGTGGGAGCTTCGTCGTTGAAAGTCCGAAATCATAATTCGAAGGTTTTGTTTTTGTTTGCACGGGCGGGTCAGCACATGCGCCGGATACGGATAGCTCTAATCAAGCGCTAGTGACAAGATGGTTGGCACAGTTGGCACATCTGATTTACCAGCATCCTCGACTTCACTCGAAGACCAAGCACTGTCACAAGTAACCATTCGATGCATCACTGCCGAAGCATGAAGAATATCACAATACGTCTTGACGAGACAAAGAAAGGAAGCAAGAATCAGACGACATCGGACCAGGAGGATTTTGCTTTGCTGGTGTCTACCATGGGCGAAGAGGCTGGTTTCCGGTCTCCGCGAGCACCGATCATCAGGTACCCGCCCGGCACTACACACGACACACGACATAGCACGGCACAACACAGCACAGCACACCAATCTGCCATGCTTTTTCCTTAGCTTTGTTTAGCCTTCATTTCCTGGCAACTCCAGACGTTTGCTTTGCTTTTGCGTGACAGCTCAGCTCAGCTCATGCTTCGTCTGGCCTCCATCAAGCACGGCCACAAACAAAATGTCCGCTGCCGTTGACTCCTCTGACGCATGGCATCCAAAGCTAAACCAGCTGGAAGCGGAGTTGGAAGGCCTTGGTGCACGGAGACTCGAGGACTAGAGCTCTGCTTCTACAGCGAATCGCGATGCCATGATGCGAATCGCGGTGGCGGCATCTGTCCCATCGCGTAACAGCGGCGGCGGGAACGGGTACTAGCAGCAGGACTAGCAGTGGGCTATGGCTTGCTCGTTGCTATATCGCACACTCTGCCCTCCACTTCCCTGCCCTCTGTTTCTTTCCTGCCACTTTGCTTTCACTCCTTGAATCTCTGTCCAGTCGTTCGCTACTAGTCACTCGCTACAGTCACTCGCTTCAGCTTCAACTTACACGTCCACGTCCAGCCTCTTCCTACACCTCTGCATTAGGTCGATAACAACAACCACCAAGCCAATCCTCACTGTACTACCTCTCACGCACGCACTCGCGTCCGACTGCAGTAGCACCCGCTCATCAATCAACCTCTCTCCCTTGCGTTCCCCGGCCTGTGCGAGGCAAGGGCTGTCCATCTCATTTACAAAATGGACAACATGCGCGAACACCATGTTCCTGCTGGCTTTGAAGATCTACTCAACGATCACTTTTCATACCTGGGTACTTACTCTCTTGTTTACATTTCTCCTCCTCCGTCCTCATCTCCCAATCACGTCACCTGATCCTCCACTTCCACGCTTGCCTCCATACCTCGAAAACCCGACATGCCTTATCATCAATTACGTCGCTCATCCGTCTCCCTCTACGCAGAAACTCGTCCAGGCGGTCGTGAAAGATCCAGCACAATAGCTTCAACCTACTCTGGTCGCTCGACTGCATCAACCTATGTCGAACGTACCTCTCAGCTCCCAGCTTCCGCATCAGAGCTAGACCTACAAAAGCCACAACGATTCACTTACACCGAGCCATACCCCGAGCGAGCTGGCTCTCCGCGAGCAAGATCACCCACACCTGGCCCTGGTGACGGCCGTCATCAATCATTGTCTGCAACATCTTTCATCACACCACCAAAGAGTCACAGCCTGAACGACAAGTTCGACCCCAGCGTCATGATTCACACACGCCCTGTCGCCTCGCAGATGTCCTCCATGAACGACATCACCCCTGTTCAGCTCCCCAACCACATGAACCGATCGATGAGCTTCCTCATTGAGGGCAAGCAAGATCCAGAATCACAACTCTACCGCGACTACTCTGAGAAGGGAACAGCAACACCACCCACCCCGATGACACCTACACATCCTATCATGCTTCACGACCCGCCCAAGATTCCCTTGCTCCGCGAGATCGCCTTCATCGGTGTCGTCGCCGTCTCCCACCTGATGACACAAGCCGCCATGGGCCAAGCGCTGGCACCATTGACGACCATCGGTGCCACATTCGGCACATCTAGCCTCGCTGACATGACCTGGTATATTGCGGCACACTCTCTCACTGTCGGTACATTCATTCTGGTCTCTGGCCGCATTGGCGACATTCTCGGCCACAAGCGTGTCTTCGTTTTTGGCTACTGCTGGTTGGGCATGTGGGCTGCTTTCTGCGGTTTCGCGGCCTACACGCACAAGCAGACTTTCTTCGACTTTTGCAGAGCCATGCAGGGGATTGGTCCTGCTCTGCTCATGCCTAATGGTCTTGCTCTCTTCGGCCGTGCATACCCCGTTGGTATCAAGAAGAACATTGTCTTCTCGTATGTTGTCATTCCTCTCATTCCGCGAAATCAATCTAACTTATCTCTACAGCATCTTCGGCGCCGTCGCTCCCATGGGTTTCGTCTTTGGCGCTCTTTCCGGCTCCCTCTTCGCCGAGTACCTCTGGTGGCCCTGGACCTTCTGGACCTACGGTATTGCAGCTTTCTTCCTCGGCTTCTTCGCCCTCCTCGTCATTCCCCACGAAGTCGGTTGCCAGCTTCCCAACCGTCCCAGCTTCGACTGGCAAGGTGCCATCTCCGGCATTGCTGGTCTCGTCCTCATCAACGTCGCCTGGAACGAAGCTCCCATCTCCGGCTGGTCTTCCCCGCACGTGTACTTCCTGCTCATCATTGGTCTCCTGATCATCGGTTTCTTCTTCTACGTCGAGCGCAAGGTCAAGGACCCTCTCCTCCCCATGTCTGTTCTCGATGGCGCCACCGGCTTCGTGCTCACCTGTGTCGGCACCGGCTGGGGCTCATTCGGTGTCTGGCTGTTTTACACCTCCCGCTTCATCATGGAGGTACGCGGTCACACCGCTCTTTCTTTCACTGCGCAATTCTCACCTGCAGTCCTCACGGGTATCCTGGCTGCCGGTCTCACGGGTTTCATGCTTACACACACGCCCGTGAGCTTTACCATGATGGTCAGCATGTGCGCTTTCTTCATCGGCCAACTCATCGGCGGCTTTGCTCCAGCTGGCCAGGTGTACTGGGGAATGACTTTCATCTCTATCGTCGTCATGCCGTTCGGAATGGACATGTCTTTCCCGGCCGCGACTGTCATTTTGAGCAACAGCATGCCACGGGAGCACCAGGGACTTGCCGCATCGCTCGTCAACACATTTGTGAACTACTTTATTGCGACAGCGCTCGGGATCGCCGGTACGGTCGAGGCATACAGCACGCCTGTGCAGGACACCCCGGAACTGGCGCTCAAAGGTATCCGCTCGGGATTCTACACGAGCATGGGACTCAGTGGGTGCGCTGTGGTGGTCGGGATGGTCTATTTCATCAAGACGTACCGCAAGGAGGGCTGGAAGATTATGGCGCATTGATGCAGTGTGGATGCGGGATATGACACGACGGTATGAGTTTGACTTTTTGGGATGACGGTCTGAACATTTGGTTTTTGGAATGGGCGTTTTCGCCTTGTTGGATATGGGAGGGTTTTTGCATGGGCTTTTGTGGGATACACCCGAAGAGTGCAGTCGTTTTATGATGAGCAGTGAGGATATTCCGGGCAACGCTATGATGTTACATGTACCTTAGTTCTACCTTTTACTCCAAAATGCCTGACTTTTCCATCCTCCCGCGCCGGTCTCCAGAACCTCCACCAGCTACAATAATAATCTTGAACCAAACATCTTGCTCACTACTCCCTTGCCAGTGTGTACCTATCGCGTTCTCTCCTCTCCACCGCCCCTCCACGTTGAATATAGTCCGGGGTACCTCGCCCTCCTGCTGCCATTATAGCCCCCGACCTTGTCTCTCCCCTTCTTCTCGCCGCAGATCGACACGACTGGCGCCAATGTACGTATCTCCAGGTATACACCCGACCTACTGCGCGATGGACGATCCCACATCATCCCACACTGCCTCGTCTGCGCGGCGAATGATAGACGAGGAGATGAGAAAAGCTTGTGGCATGGAGAAACCCTGCGATTTGTGAGCCGTACTTAGCTATGAATATGCGTACCGTACGTGTAGGCAAGTGTGGTGATATGGAGATGCTGTCCGATAGAGCGGGCGGAAGTATCGGCAGCAGTGTCGATTGGTGAATGAGGGTGTTTCGGTGCAATATGGCTGTCCGCAGCAGTGCACTGGGAGTGTTCTCACGAAACCCTGGAAGATCACACAGCCCGATATCTTGGTACTTCGATGCCTGCGCGAGTGGACCAGCACGAACTTAAGGAGACATGGTGATGGCTTTGCAGAAAGGCTTTGGCTGTCTACGGCGAGCTGCTTCAGTATCCAGGAGTGCCTTGTAATGAAGCACATCATTAGTCCATCCAAATCGGA
>Ga0268250_10000749_pt1 | contig 14755 bp, 13 predicted proteins | sample AgamicAsSfe_FD_200448 | JGI IMG/M metagenome (GOLD analysis project Ga0268250, IMG submission 200448) | Agave microbial communities from Guanajuato, Mexico - As.Sf.e (v2) (version 2) | ecosystem: Host-associated > Plants > Phyllosphere > Phylloplane/Leaf | place: Guanajuato, Mexico | collected... | reverse complement strand
TTTTTTCGCTTGTCCAGCGCTGTAGCATTGTGATCATCAGGAGGAGGCAATTTGAAGTATCAATCGGAAAATATCCAAGTTTTGATTTAATCAGTGTCTTAGTTCGTATCCACTATTGAAGCTCAGTAACCAGAGTCATGTGTTAGGCACCTGAAGCTGGAGCATCGTGATCTACATGATATTGAGTCAAATTACGAAAGCCACGAAAAGAATACTCGGAGCAAGCCGAATAAAAACCGAATGACGAACACAGGACAAAGACTATTTCCAAGCCGTAAATTGCGGTGAGGAGCCTCCCGTATGAAGATGCGTTGTTGCGAACACAGGACCTGCCGACGTAAATATGGGCTATGTTCAGAGCAAGATATCACAATGCTTTTGTAAGGAAGCTGACAGTAGCCAATGTCCAAGTCGGTATTTGCAAAGATTGTAACCTTCAGGTACACCTCTAGAATGCTCTGTCTCTATAGCTTCGAAGAACCCTTGGGTCTCTCCATCGCCTTGGTCTTGTTCTTGAAATTCTTCACAAGCTGCCTCACGCCCAAGTCCAGCATTACGTCTTCTGAACCACCGGGTATCCGTACGCCTGGTACCTCGCGGTAGATCCCTGTGAGCATGTTAGTTACTGCCGATAATGCCCGAGTGGTCGGTATACTTACTCTCAACCAACTCTCCCTGCCCACTCTTTGTGTATCCATTGCCGCCAAACAGCAGTTGCGCCGTTTGTGCGCATTCGTTCAGTACAATACCACTTTGTGCTTTGACCATAGCGGTCAATCCACCTAGTTCGATATCCGCTGTTGCTTTTGGTAGGTGTACCATCTGGTATACGAACTGCTCGACCCAAGCCCACTGAGACTCCAAAAGAGCGCCGGCTTTCGCCAGGCGGTGACGTACGACGGGTTGATCGACGAGCGGTTTTCCGAAGGCTTCGCGCTTGAGGACGTACTCCATAGCGGCGGACAGGGCGACACGCGCTTGACGGGTTGCACCAATGGCAATTGTGAGCCGTTCGTGGTTGAAGTTTGTCATGCTGTGAAATTGGATGTCAGCCAGCAATACTTCTTGACTCCTAGAACAATCTTACATGTACTTCATGCCCATTCCCTCCTCTCCAATAAGATTCTCGACTGGTACTTTGACATCGTCCAACTCGATGAAAGTTGTGCCTGCGCTCACTTGACCTCCAACCTTCAGGCGACGCATGTTGACTCCTGGGTATCCTTTCAAAGGCACAACCAACATAGACAGACCTGTTGGTCCAGGACCACCGGTTCTTACAGCCATAGAAGAATAGTCTGACCAGATTCCATTGGTGATCCACTTCTTGGTTCCATTGACGATATAGTGTTTTCCATCAGGTGTCTTCGTAGCGGTCGTTGTGATGTTCGCGACGTCTGATCCGGCTTCGGGCTCGGTGATGGCAATGCAGGTTCGCTTCTTGCCGGTAAGGAGTTCTGGGAGGAAGCGCTCTTGTAGCTGCTTGTTGCCATATTTGATGATGGGCGGAACGCCGAAGGACATGCCTGTTGTGAGAGATCCAGAGGGTCCTGCAAGTCCAGTTCGTGCCATCTAATACATCGTTAGTTACGCCTGAACCAAGTATTGGCGAAGCCGAGCCTCCATACCTCATCAGCATAGATCATAGTATGGATGTAATCCCATTCCTCAACCTTCACCACACCAAGGATGTCGTGGATGCCCAGCTTCTTCAACCATTCTACTGGGAGAGGTGCTGGCAGCGTAGGTAGTAGCATGCCTGCTTTCGCGAAGGTCTCGAAGACATGCTCAGGGACAGTTTCATTTGTGTCCCATTCTAGTGACTTCTCAAGCATGTGCTTGTCCACAAACTCGCGACACGCTTTCTGCCATCTCAGATGTGTCTCTTTGTAGTATGGGGATGGTAAGCCGACAATGTAGGGCGGTTCGGAAAACGGGACGAAAGCGGTGGAAGACATGTTGGGACGGGTGAATCGACCAAACTGGGGGGTAAAGTGGTAAGTTCGAGCGACTGAGCTCTGCTGCGGATAGGCTACATGATGCAGGTGGTGTTGTGCCCAGTATATAGATGGCGCCGATTACGCCTGAGGAGGAGAAGTGGAGTCCGGGGTAGCTTCATGTGAGCCGAGGTTGGCCAGGATTACACGCTTTTGGCATGTCATGTACCGACAGCTGATTGTGGCGCAAAGCCGTATTACTTGTGCTGGTAATTGTAAGCATTTACAATCAGAGACAAAAGCGTACTCTAGATTTATCGGTTGTGTTCTGCGTCAGCATGTTAAAAAGGTAGAACATTGTGAGCACATTCAAGGTACCTGAACACCTAGGTACGGTTTACGTACACCGCGAAAAGGTGTGCTCTCTCAAACGAGTATCACAGCTCCTTCAATTCTTGCTAGAGAACATCCTATCCGTTTTCGAATCCGATAATAGCTCGTATGATCCATTCATTGAACCTCGATATGAAATATTCGAATGCCATGTCACCTGCATCACTCATGTTTTCAAATCAAATCAAGTTCACATTGCTTGCGCCATCACCGACATGAAGCCCATTGCAATTTTAAATATAATAGAAAATGTTGGTATTCAGGTACTTTTTCGGTAGGCACTGTCTACGAGGGGACTATGATACATATCGTCGAGCTAACGTCGCAGTGGCAACGCAACCGAAAATTCACATATTGCAGAGAAAGAAAGTACCGCAACTTACTTGCAAGTAGTTACAGTACTAGACTGCTTCGAGTCGATGGATGAGCATCTCCTGTTTCCTGCGAGAGCGGTGTACGAGGGAAGACTCCTAATCTTCCTCGATTTCACCCTCCTCACTTCCACTACGGATAGCACGTTCTTCTTCTTCCTTCTTGAGGGCGGCGGAATCGGGGATGGGAGTCTTCGACTTACGATCGGCGGCGCGTGGAGAATAGCGGGCACGCTGTGACAAAGTCAGTCTCGTACTATGGATGTGCGTGGGGCATAGTTTTGCGTACCTTGGTCTCACGATCACGCTTAGAAGAGCTCTCGTCGCTTTCCCGACGGCGTCGAGTCGACGAGGTGCGACCGCCGCTATCGCCATAATCAAGCAGACTAACGGTGGCCTCACGAGGGTCGGCCCTGCTAACGTAGGATCGCTCGCGCTCGACTTCACGCTCGCGACGCTCAAGCCCGTAATGATCACCACCGGGGCTGCGACGAGAGCGCTCATAGCGATCGTCATCTCGGCGCTCACGGCGTCGGGGAGGAGATAAGCCTGTGCTGTCGTTGTTCCTGTAGCGCGCCTCCCTGTCCTGCACCGCACGACGGCGCTCTGCAGCGTACGGATCATGTTCAGGTGAGCGAGTTCGCGTACGATGACGACGATGAGAATCAGAATGCCCATTGCGATACTCACGATCTCGGTCGCGCCTGTCCCTATCACGGTCGCGATCATCGCGCCTACTTCGATCCCTGCGATCGCTCTCCTTCTCCTTCAAGCGGGACATGAACTTATCGAAAGCCGACTCGCGGAGGGTATCTGATTTCAGTGCGCGATACTCGTCTGTCTTTTCAACGCGGGGACGTACCACTTCCCAAGTGTCTGATAGAGACACTGGTGGATCAAGGTGCTTGATCACAGACCGAAGTTTGTCCACAGCTGAGCGCTCGATATATTCCTCGTCTCGACGCTCTTCCTCCTCGCGCTTCTTGACCTTAGCAAGGACGTAGTTGTAGATGCTATGCATGGACTGTTCGTCAATATCAGCGGTGCGAGGATCTTTTCGCATAATGTTAAGGAACTCTTCCACAGGGGTCGCTGTGGTAACCTCGAAGCGTTGTTGCTCCAGCACGTCAAGCGCTCTTCGGCGCAGGGTGCGGAACTTGCCCTCTTCTTCCTCCAGAGCATCGCGGAATAGATCAAGTGGCGACGACCCACTCTGTCCAAGCATAGCCGTGTAGCGCGGGTCGTCCTGGATAGTATCGTGAATGTCCTTCCATTTGGTACCGGCACGGAGCAAACCACTTTTCCTAAGATCGTCTAGGAGCTCGAGGAACGCATCGCGGTTCTTGCGCTCGACACGGTGCTTCTTGCGTCGCTCGGCTTGAACCTTGTCGTTGTGTTCGCGCTGGAGCTGCCTGATGTGCTTCTCGAATTGGTTCAGAACGTCCATTCGAGTCAGAGTCTCGAACTTGTCGCTGTTGAACTCGTGGTTCTGTTCCAGTTTCTCCTCAGCTGCCTGCCAGCGCGTAAACGGCTCCAAATCCAAGCCCTGCAGCAGACCCATGATTTGGTCGAGAGCGGATCGCCTGCTCTCTGCCTCTTCCTCCTCATGCGCCTTCTTCAAAGAGATGATGTATTCCTCAAACAGAGCCCTGCGCTCGGCATCGTCTTTGGCAGAGCGGAAGATGGTTTCCTCTTCGATGATGGGCAGAGCAGTCTTCCAGCGCGTGTAGTACTTGATCTCAGGGTGCGAGCGCAACATGGCGGTAAAGTCGGACCGTAGCTTGGCCTGGCGGTCCTGCTCCTTGTGCTTCTCCTGGGCGCGCAAGTCTTCGCAGTACTTCTTGAAGGCCTCCTCACGCTTCTCCGGCTCAGGGATGGCGCGCCAGTTGGGGTCGTGGATACCGGCGCGCACAGCCTGCAGCCAAGTCCAGTCAGGCTGCACTTTCATCTGCTTGAGCACCTTCATGAAGGCAGCCTCGGCGTCTTGTGGGGTTGAGAATTGGAGGTGCTCGGTTCCCGTTGTGAAGCTGATGTTGGGCCGGTCGCCGCCAAAGCCAGACTCGCGATCATCGCGGCGGTCGCGGTCGCGGTCACGGTCGCGGTCATCACGGCGATCGTGTCGGTCGGGGCGGTACTCGTCGCGTTCGCGCCTGTTGTCGTAGGCAGGCGCACCCGAGGCTGGGCCCGCTGGCCATCCGGCAGGACCTGAAGGGGGAGGGCGCTGATTCTGCTGGTTCTGGTTGTATTCGTCGATCTTCTTCTGGACAGGCTCGGGAATCTCCCACGTCGTCTCTGTCGTGCCAGTCTTGACGTAGTATCGTCTGCCGTTCGACATGTGTGCCGCCCAGCCGGTGCCAGGGAGGGCGCGCTCTACATCGTCCTTGAGCTCGTCGGGCTTCTCCCATGTCGTCTGCTGGGTGAGCCTGTTGTAGTAGTACTCTCTGCCATCTGCTGCTTTCGCACTCGACCAGACGGGAGCTGGGGGCGCGAATGGGGGGCCGTTCATTGCGACGGTTGTTGGAGATGGCGCGTGGTTGATCGGTAGACTGGTGAAGCTCGCATGCGAACAAGTTGTGCAACTTCTTAGCGCACGGACAAATGGACTAGCGCGAAACCCGGTCCCCTAGCTCAGGCACCGCATTCACGTGCACCTTCGCCCTCACGTCTACCTCGACAATCTTGCAGGCAATCATGGCAGAGGCTGAGGAAGCGTCGCCCCGTAGGAGCCTCGAGTTTGCCGAGAGCTCAGTACTGGAAGCCATTGTGCCTGCAAGTTCCGACGTTGATATCAAGAACGAGATCGACTCTTGGGATGGTGCACCAGATGACAACGGCTCTATATTGCCCTTCTTAGCACAACGACATGTGCTGCTCCTCGGTACGTCTTAGCCAAATCAACAAGACCAGCATGTCTCTTACTCATGCACAGGCTTTTAGATGAACTCCTAGCTGTATATGTTGTTTTCCAAACGCCACTATTAGAAGAAGCGACCTTGAAGTCGTATCTTGCGAGACTGGTCATCAGCGTGGAAGCCTTTGCCTTCAGCACGGTTCCTCCGTCTGACCAAGATGCGAAAGCTACGCCTCCCAAGGAAGTCATCTTCTCTGGTACCATCAACCATAAAGATGAGCCTACGGTCATCAATCATGGAGAGGGAGACAGTGCTCATACTTATGTTGTCTGGAAGGTGGACGTTTTCATTGGTGAGCAAGTCAACCTGTCTTCCCTGCACCGTGTCTGACATGGAGCAGCTCGACCTCAGGGCAGATATCATAAGCCCGCAGTGTATTTCCAGCCCACAGCCTCCTTCAAGCCTACAGAAAAACCTCAAAAGGACGCATCGGAGGATGAATATCTCCCAAGCCGTACACCTACGCCTCTGAACCTGCTTCAGGCCTTTGAGAGCGATCCTGCTCTTGTTGGTGTTCATCCAAGACTCTCAGCAATGCGTATCAGCAAGGTCACGCCGAGTGCTCCTGCTGCAAAAGAAATGGCTCGACCGATCCGAAACGGTCAAAGACCCTTGTTTCGTGTACTTCCACCATTGATTTGGAGGATGAGGTATTCGAGGATCCAGGCATCATTAAGTGACTTGTCGTTGATGGCCTCTTTGGACCTGGAGGTCGCTCAATTCGCAACTTACGATGTCAGAATCAAGAAAGTCAACTTGGCTCTGCATGGAGGCAAGGTCAAAGAGCTGAACGACGAGCTGGATACTACGACGAGTCACAAGCCTGGTGATCAACTGACCTTCTTGTACAAGATCTGGCCTGACTTGGGCACTGACGGGACACCAGCACTTGGGAGCAAGGGTCATTACTTGACATTGAATGTTGAGGCCAATGTTACAATGTCTGATCAATGTCATCCGGATATTGCTATCGAATGGAAGACGCCCATTGACTTTGCGTCCGAACAGACGCTCAGCTTGACCAAGGCCATTCACCGGCAGAGTACCTCTACAATACAGAGTACAAACGCAGTCAACCCTGACGCATTTGCCACCCAAGACGCTCAAGACCAGCCCGAACAGGATGCTTCGAAAAACGACGTTAATGTTACTCTGACAGTGTCTGGGCCGTCCAGTGTCCAGGTTGGTGAGATCTTCACATGGGATGTGTTCATTGTCAACCGATCCGACAAAACACGAAGACTAGCTGTTCTTGTTATTGCGAAAAGGTCTCATGATATGGGGAGGCACAAATCACATCCATCCACATCCTCTGTAGGTGGACCTCGAGCAGAGCGAAAAGAGCTTCTCGGTACAGCAGTAGTCGACGAGAACGTTGTGTACGCAAAGCAAAAGAGCGGAAGGACAGAGACAGCCGAGTTGATTTGCTTGACAACAGACATTCGTCTGGGGTGAGTTTTGATAAGCAAGACTATCCTGAATCAGATATGCTAACGTGCGTAGACAACTGTCGCCTGGTTCTTGCTATACAGCTGATCTCAAATTTCTTGCACTCTCTGCAGGTGTCTTGTCTGTCGAGTCTATACGAGTCGTCGATCTGGTTACCAATGAAGCCGTTGATATTCGTGAGTTACCGAGTGTTGTCGCTGTGGCTCCGTAGCATCGGGTTAGGTCGTAGCTGAGACTATCATTCGGTCGTTGAGGCGTGCAATAAATACAACATGCTACTATCGATCTTTGTGTTGCGCAATGCTCATAGCTACCTGGACTATGCTGTGGCGCCAAGAACCAGTATGGAACTCAGCTGGCGCTATGCATACCAAAGTACAAGTGCTACCATCGAGCATGACCAGCAAGAAAGTGCAAGATGGCTCGGGCTCACATCTACATTTCGAGCATAGTTCATGGTACGCGCCCGTAGCCGCGCGGAACTAGGCTGATGCCAGTTGATGTCTGAAACCCGTCATTGGTGCCGGCCCGTGAAACTCTCGCCACTGTTCCCAGCACCTCCGCATTTGAACCCTAGGCGACGACTGCGCCTGCTCCTGCGACACTTTCCTACAAACTGTTCTTCCGATCACGATAGCATTCTCGCCTGCTCCCAGCCCTTATCGCGCATTAGAGCCTCAAGAGATAGGACCACTTATAGCCGCACACGGACCTCGCGGCTACGTTTCATCAACGTCATCGCGATCTTCGAGCAACGCTACACCTAGAGCTTTTCACAGGACCCATACTAAACATGAACAGCACCAGACACAGACTGCTTTACCAGCTGAACAGTCGCTGGATTTACGGGAAGATTGTGAGCTACTTGTCTTGATACTATCTGATGGCCGACTAATTTATTACCAGCCACTGCTGCACTCAATAGTATTTCTTCTACAGATGGCTGCAGTCAGTTTGCTCACGCGCAAGTACAACCAGTACTATGCGGCGCGCCCAGTTTTGACCACGATGATCACCAACGCCGTACGTGCTACCCCCTTTACATGAACACAATACCATGGCTATCGCGAGCCGTTGTCGCGCCATCACCGCATCGGATGCTGCGACATCGGCGTCGGACCCGACGTATCTTCAGACGTGACGAGACAGGAAGGCTAACGCCATTTGCAGGTGTTGGGTGGTATCGCGGACACAGTAGCTCAGACACTGACTGCAGTGCGAGAGCGCGCAGTGCGCAAGAAGGGTGGACCGGGCAAAGATGACTTTTTGGCTATTGAGATTCACGAGCTTGACAGACGGAACCCGTTCAACGACAACGATCTTATCCCCGATTCGAAGCTGCTACCACCGCCTTTCGACTTCGAGCGAACCACCAGATTCATGTCCTACGGTTTCCTCATGTCGCCGATCCAGCACAGGTGGTTTGGCTTCTTGTCCAGGACTTTCCCCGTGTCAAAGGGTGCGGCTTGGTTGCCTGCATTGAAGCGCGTAGCTTTCGATCAATTTTTGTTTGCTCCAGCTGGTCTGGCTGCCTTCTTCACCTTCATGACAGTTGCCGAGGGTGGTGGCAAGCGTGCGGTGCAGCGCAAGTTCCAAGATGTCTATGTGCCTGCGCTTCAAGCCAACTACATGGTCTGGCCGGCTGTACAGCTGATCAATTTCCGTATCATGCCTATTCAGTTCCAGATTGTAAGTATTCCACCCTACGTCATAACGATAGCGACTAACTTACGCCAGCCGTTCGTGTCTACCGTCGGTATCGCTTGGACAGCTTACCTTTCCCTGACCAATTCGGCTGATGACGCCGCTTAAGGCTATCCGATTATGCGAACAAACTCCCATGTATAAATATCATACGCACACACAGGGCTAGGTTAGGTCATGATTGCATCGGGTGATTCCCCTTGAGTTTCTCGCGCGTTAGCATGTTTGGTTGGGCATTTGCACGGCGTCAGGGTAGTTGACTTTTGCTACGGGTCAATGTCATTTATGTACAGCCTCGAATTTGATCAGAACGAAGAGCTATCTTTATACGTAAACGTCTCTTACCGTGCACATGTTCACGAAAGGCATCTCACCGAGTCTCTTCATGAGAGGAGACATGATCTAAGAGGCGCAGAGACATGGGAAGATCCGTGTAGCTACATACCCTAACGCGACTGAGGACTCTCGGCCGCGGGAGGATATGGACCTTGGCCGCCCACTTTGTGAAGCGCCAGGACGCGCGGGCAGCAAAAAGTGTTTTATATCAGCTAATTTTGTTAGTCCGGTCACGTCAGCTTGCTTTTTTGTGGTTCGATAAGGAGTGGGAGCAAGAAGCTTTGCATGCAGCTGGGAGGAACCTATGGATTGCCCCGCTACACCCCACCAAGCCTGCCCATGACGATCTGAAGCTCGACAACAAACATTGAAACCACCCACGCTTCATCTTCTCTCCTTCAACATCTTGACGTAAGTTCACCTTTACCTGAGATATATAACTGGCTTTCGTATACCTTGATAGACCAGTCTACGTTCATAGCTTCTTTGAACTCACACCATCACAGTACTACCATACACCCATCATGTCTCTTTCCAACAAGCTGTCAATCGCCGACGTCGACCTCAAGGGCAAGCGCGTCCTTATCCGAGTATGTATATATTCAATGCTTTATATCATACGCGAGTTGCAAATCTAATTGCTTGATCAGGTCGACTTCAACGTACCTCTAGACGGCGACAAGAACATCACCAACAACCAGCGCATCGTCGGCGCTCTTCCCACAATCAAATACGCAATTGACAATGGCGCAAAGGCTGTCATCCTCATGTCGCATCTTGGTCGCCCAGACGGAAAGCCAAACGCCAAGTACAGTCTCAAGCCGGTTGTTCCCGAGCTTGAGAAGCTGCTCGGCAAGAGCGTAACTTTCACAGACGACTGCGTCGGCAAGTCGGTCGAGGACACTGTCAACAGCGCCAAGGACGGTCAGGTCATCCTTCTGGAGAACCTGCGCTTCCACGCCGAGGAGGAGGGCAGCTACAAGGACGACGAGGGCAAGAAGCAGAAGGTTGACAAGAGCAAGGTCGAAGAGTTCAGGAAGGGCCTGACTGCTCTTGGTGACATCTACATCAGTGAGTGAATCCATAATATGGTCAGTAGATGTACAGAACTGACGAAACATAGACGATGCTTTCGGTACCGCCCACCGCGCACACAGCTCCATGGTCGGTGTCGACCTCCCACAAAAGGCGTCTGGCTTCCTTGTCAAGAAGGAGCTCGACTACTTTGCGCAAGCGCTCGAGGAGCCCAAGCGACCCTTCCTCGCCATTCTCGGTGGTGCCAAGGTCTCCGACAAGATTCAGCTGATTGACAACCTGCTCGGAAAGGTCAACAGTCTCATCATCTGCGGAGGCATGTCATTCACCTTCAAGAAGACACTCGAGGGCGTCAACATTGGTGACAGCTTGTTCGACGAGGCTGGCAGCAAGACCGTCAAGGACCTTGTTGAGAAGGCGAAGAAGAACAACGTCAAGATTGTCTTGCCTGTTGACTACATCACCGCCGACAAGTTCGACAAGGACGCTAACACTGGCTACGCTGAGGACAAGGACGGTATCCCAGACGGCTGGATGGGTCTCGACTGCGGAGACAAGTCAATCAAGCTGTACAAGGAGGCCATTGATGAGGCAAAGACCATCCTCTGGAACGGACCCGCCGGTGTGTTCGAGTTTGACAAGTTTGCCAAGGGTACCAAGGCGACACTCGATGCTGCGGTTGATGCTGCACAGAGCGGCAAGATTGTCATCATCGGTGGTGGTGACACAGCCACTGTTGCTGCCAAGTACGGTGTAGAAGACAAACTGTCTCACGTCTCGACCGGCGGTGGTGCGTCGCTCGAACTGCTCGAGGGCAAGGATCTGCCCGGTGTTTCTGCCCTGTCAAGTAAGTAAACCAGTCACTCAAAAGAAGTGAATGGTGGCTCAAGATCAGGGAAGGTATATCTTCGAAGTTATGATTGTGTATAGCTATAGCTCTTTTTGGTTCAATATAGAGATACCGCATCTCCACCTTGTGCCCCACGGGCGTGATGTTTAGAGAGCTCTCATGGAGCCGCCTGCCCAGTCATGCAAGTATCATGAGCGAACCAGAAGCTCATTTGTTGATAAGGTCGTCGTGTCTGCTCGTATCGAATCGCTCATTTGCCCAGCTTCTTAAGCTCCTCCCTATGAATTGTTAGTCCTAGCTTTGTATCATACAAGGGGTTCCTCTTACCTCAGCTGAACCGCAAAGTCGTCATTTGTGTCATCGTCATCCCAGCTCTCTTCCCAAAGATGTGTGTTGCCGTTGGGGATCTGTGTCTCCTCCTCAGTCCAGTCTGTAAGCTTATCAGCATGATGCCCATCCTCTTTGACCACACGCACAACATACCCTCTACAGGAAAGTCCTCAAACTCGTCGTCCTCCTCCAGTTGTGTTGCGGGCTTCTTCTCGGGCGCCAGCGGTTGCTCGCCGTTCTTGGAGTCGTTGACTACGGCCTTCTTCATGTCGTTGCTGCCTTGTGCTGAGCCGGACATTGTGGCGGTCTAGAAGATGCGATCGGAAGACGTGTTGTGGATTTGTTCAGATGGGCTGGTGGAGGATGACGCGATGTTGTGCTTTGGTGAGCTGTGGGATGCGGCTCCAACAGCGGAGGCGGCGATTGTCCGCAAGGCTTAGCGCGACATCACGTGGCACTCATGGAAACTGGATTCGCGGGGTACCGACTCTCACATGTCGCTGCTTGGCTCCGAGAAAGTTCCATCTGGTGGATTTGGATGTTTCGTTGTCACCGTCGTATACCGTATTCACTCGTTTCAACGCGCGGCGGAGTGGACTGTAGGATAAGCTCCGGACGATGAACATGACGTACTCGTACTTTAGCTCCGAGTGGCCGGACGAAGCTGTAAGCACATCCCGTCTGGTTGGCTTTAGTAGGTTTCTAGACACGCGCTCAGCGTCTTAGCTGGGGTATCCGCTCTGCGTAGTCTTTTTGAATATACTGCTTCTTCTCCTTTCATCCTTCTTTTCACCCTCTTTTTTTCCTCATCTGGTTTCTCTGGTGAATTCTGCCCCACCTCCAGCTCCCAGCCGTGCGGGAATTATCTATACAACATGTTCAAAGTCGGCGGTTGGCTCAAGGGCCATGCCCCTGGGCATACAAAGAGCTTGGATTCTCTGAGTGAACTTGCACAGAGTGAGTCTCGCGACATACACAGGGCAGGCAAATACTAATGCAACACAGTCGAGGATGCCATGAGCGGTACGACTTCCGACACAGCCCAATACGGTGACGCGAATGGGACTAACCACACGCGAGCATAGCTGTCACCTATATCATGGCCGATGATATCGAAAGCGCCGAAGCACACCTCAACAAAGGCAGTTCGCCATTCCACCAGGTACATACCTATTATTCAGCCCACGGGCATATACTTCGGTTCTAGTCTCATACCATGTAGCTTGGGTCGGGAGTGTGTGTTTTCATACGGGCAACGTTGGGCTTTGAGCCAGAAATTGTACGCGAAGGTCTGATCACGTACTCAACATAGTATCACAGACCTCGACTGACTGATGCCGTCTACAGCTGCCAACGCCTTATCTTTGGCAGAGAACTCGGCTTACGAACGTCAACGCCAAGTTAGCAAAGATCCGAATGCATACAAATCACCCATATATCCCCCAGGCACCGAATACGCGGTATGTCAGGCAGAGGCACAGCTCATGAGTGCCGTTGTCGGTGTGCTCAATGAAAGCTTGACGGAAGCTATCAAGAGTTTCTACAAGTTGAGGAAAGCGTACCTTGCACTGGAGGCTGTTATGGAGAATGAGAAGAAATTCTTGAGCCAGAGAAGTACAAGTAGTGTCAATTCTGTAGGGTCGCGCGGCTCTTTCAAGGGCTCGGTTCGGTCAAACTTGGCAGGCAGCGGTCTCAAAACCTCTCAGCCTGCTACTTCGGCCGGGCCGTCTGCTGCAGCGTCAACTTCTAGTCTGAAGCAAAGTACCACGGTGACTGGACCAGCAGCGAAGAAGGCTACAGATGATGACGATGACGATTTCGATTTCGTGGACGCTGCAGAGGACAAGACAAGTGTTTCAACGCCTGCAGAGTACCAGGGGAACCTCAATGTAGCTGCCGATAAAGGTGCTTCAGTCGAGCTCAACAACGCTGAGAAGACGGTTGACGTCGGAGCAAGCTCGGCGCCAGGGCTTCCCGTCACGAACGAGAACCCATCAGATTCCCTACCAGACGCCATCGAATACTTTGAGCAACTCACCTTGAACGATCAAGGTGATGCAGATGCAGACATCGCGTCGTTCAGTAAACACCCCGTGGATGTCTTCATCCTCTCTGGATCGAACTTTTGCTTCGGTATGCTATTACTCATTCTCTCATTCATCCCGCCATCCTTTGCTGGGTTGTTGAAGATCGTTGGCTTCAAGGGCGATCGCGAAAGGGGCATGCGCATGCTATGGCAAGCAACTAAGTTCCACAACATCCACGGTGCTATGGCTGGTGTTGTGCTGATGGGATACATAAATGGGTTCACAAACTTCTGCGACATACTTCCTACCAAGGGTGAGGGTGCATATCCCAAGGAACAGTGCCTAGCTTTGCTCCGCTACATGCGCGCAAGATACCCTACAAGTCACCTTTGGCTACTGGAGGAGTCTCGAATGCTCGCTTCAGAGAAAGAGTTGGAGAAGGCTGTTAAGTTCATGGACGACATGGGCGAGTCGAAGCTAAAGCAGCTCGAAGCGCTTAGATGGTTCGAACAAAGTTTGAACAACATGTACATGCACGACTACAAAGCGACTGCATTCGCTTTCGTAAAATGCATTGGGCTCAACAACTGGAGTCACGCATTGTACTACCACATCATCGCCGCCTCATATGTCGAGCTCTACAGAAAACACAAGACAACCAATCCAACTGAGGCAAAGGAGTACGGTGCAAAAGCAGAAGAATACATGAAGAAGGTCATGCCAAACGTGGGAAAGAAGAAGTTCATGGCACGTCAGTTACCTTTCGACATCTTCGTTGCCCGTAAGATCCAGAAATGGGAGGCACGTGCGAAGGAGTGGAACTGCGACCTGGTAGACGCCGTAGGTGTATCACCACTCGAAGAGATGATCTACTTCTGGAACGGATACAAACGCATGCGAAACGATCATCTCGAAGTCTCCCTCGCCAACCTGGCGTGGAGCGAGTCAGCCGCCAATCCACACTGGGACAAGGAGGGTGTAGACGAAAAGTCTATCCTCAACGTCCTTCGCGCTGCTACTCTTAGAAACATGGATCAGACAATCGAAGCCAAGAATATCTTGGAGAAAGAGGTTTTACCAGTTGATAAAGCCCTTCTCACAGGCAATTTCAAGGACAACTGGACAGCGCCTTGTGCACGCTATGAGATGGCTGCAAACATCTGGCGCGAGGCTGACGCTGATGGGCATCCGGAGAAGAACCCTCAGATGTTGGTTCAGTGTAAGGATTGGCTCGATGAGGTTACAAAGATGGGTGGGTTCGACTTGGATGCAAGGTACGTAATAATTTTCTTCTCTTTGCAGTTCAAGGCTAACATGTGTTTTCAGAATTGGTATGAAGATCACCACTGGAAAAGAGACCTTGCGTAAGTTTGGTGTGCAGTGTTAGAGGTAGAGGTGAATAACTTGTGAA
>Ga0268250_10000748_pt1 | contig 14758 bp, 10 predicted proteins | sample AgamicAsSfe_FD_200448 | JGI IMG/M metagenome (GOLD analysis project Ga0268250, IMG submission 200448) | Agave microbial communities from Guanajuato, Mexico - As.Sf.e (v2) (version 2) | ecosystem: Host-associated > Plants > Phyllosphere > Phylloplane/Leaf | place: Guanajuato, Mexico | collected... | reverse complement strand
TCACATCGACTATTCTTAATTGCACAAAACTGGGATCGAATCGGAGATATCAGTGTCCATATACTGGTCCTACTAGAGACTACTAAAGACACCCCAAACTACCTCTAGTTTAAGTAGAAGGGTCGAGCACCTATTCCGTCAGTCGACAATCTCGGAGTGATAGCGTACCAACCTGCACCACTTGGGTCCACAGTAGAGGAGATCCTCGATAGGCAAGATCTATAAGCAATACTAGCAGTCTTGGATGATACTGGCGATTACGATTAGTCTGCACTTTTAGAGAGGATTGGACTTCCACTAACTACTTTTCAGGACTTCCAGATAAATAGTACTATTAATCTAGACCTGTTCTCCTAGCTTTGGGATCACGAACTACCTATAGGTCAAACTAAGACTATTAGTAAGTTGCTATACGAGGAAGCCGAGTGCTATAAGTATTACACAAGAAAGATATACCGGACGGATTATCTTGGCTAGCTTCGCGGAGCGGTATACACCATCGGCTAACAGATCATACGTACTTCCGTGGAGTACTTCCTAGTATATATAGTATTAAGACCTGACTATTGCTACCGACTGATCTCGTATCCATACTACGAGAAGCTGGCTAGGTTTTCTATATATTCGAAGACCGCTTTCCGTTATATCGATATTGACATCAATCGCCTGGCGGACGATAACAGAGGTAGAAACATGATTTAAGGGTCCTTGTCGCTGATAAACGAGACGGCTAATGTCGCTACCATTATTCTGCCAAAGATGCACCACTATATCGACGAATAGGTTCAACGTATGTAGGCCAGAGGTGCTCCAGTAAAAGGCCTTATTTAAGTAATTAAGGAAGTTCACTTCACCACGGTTAGTTCCGATAGCGATAAGACGCATTTCGCTACCGATTAAACTCCTATTCCTTGCAAGAGAGGAGAAGTTAGAGTAATAATACCTTATCTACCTCATAGAGCGCAGAGTACTAACGTAGGAGATCCAGATCGTTTCACTATATTACTATAGTTCATTGCAGTGCAGAAAGATGGTGATAGCTTAGAGATCCTAAATATAGGTACTTGGTCAATACTTTCGGAGTCCCACCGCGATTAGATAGCCCCACTAGCAACACCCTTAGGCTATACGAATATATATAGCAAAATTCCCTTCGCATTTCTAGCTAGACCTTAATTGCTTACTAATAGTGCTATTTCAGCAGCTCTAGTTGGTCGTATACAACACAGTAACCCGGCCTTTATCTATAAGCTAAGACTGGTTCTTCTAGCTACTACGACGGACTTGCGTCATAACATTCAATAACGCCACGTAAGCATTATCTACTCCGTATATATTACTTTCGATCAGCTTGTTCGCGCAGAGAAAGAGTTCTATAGGGGAGTATTATACTTTATAATAAGAGAGAATGGTGGTCAACCGTTACTAGATAAGGATAGAGTAGGACCTATAGAAGACTAGGGAGCGTTATTAGAGGAGGAAGGCTAGGAGGTATAGAACAAGGAGATAGATATACTAATAGATAATAAGTTATAAGCAAGATCGTCTTTGAAGACTATAGTCCTGAAGGATAATAGGCAGAAATGTAGATTTGAATTTTCTTTAGAGTTAGGTTTGCGCATGCTTGGTCGGCTATAATATACAGTTATTACAGTCATCACAGTCATTACAATCAGCAGTGGTTTTATCGGGAGACAAAACTTCCTTTTTCCTAGGGCATGTGGAGTAGGAAACTGGTATAGCATCCGATAGACGCTAAAACAACCTAAGATCATTGACTAGCAGTACACGAGTACATAAGGCTATCCGGGTGAAAGTCCTATACATGGGTCTATTAGATGTATAGTACCAAGTGAGCCCTTTCTATATAGCCTAGCTAGTCCCCTTCCATAGTAAATTGAGCGTTCTGGTGATTCTTGAGACGGACCTTTTGATTTGTTGTCTCGAGTTCACATTTGTGCCTGGCTTCAGCACACTGTCTACTTATCTTTTCACTATTAATTAAAGAGACTTTGAACAATTTATAAGGTATAAAATACTTTTTAAAGATTAATATTATCTCGGCTTTTAACAACGTTCGTATAAAGGTAGGGCAGGAACACCTTACCGCGTTCAGAACTAGATTTAGCCTGTTTAAAAGCCTAGTAATACCTTTTAGATTAATAGGAGCTCCCGCGACGTTTTAGAGGTTTATTAACGATACGTTACGAGAATACCTCGACTAGTTCTACTTAGTATACTTAGACGACATACTGATCTATAGTAAGACGAGGGAGGAGTACGTCGTATACCTTCGCTAGGTTCTAAAACAACTCCGAAACGCTAGACTATTTGCTAAACTCTCGAAATGTAAATTCTTTATCTATAAGACGAAATTCCTAGGCCTTATCGTTAGGGATTATGGATTTCGTATGGACCCGGACAAGGTTGAAATAGTAAAAAATTAGAAAACGCCTATAAACCTTACCGATATATAAGCTTTTATTAGATTCGCAAACTTCTACCAAAGATTTATTAAGGACTTTTTAAAAACTATATCCCCGTTAGTCTCGCTAACCAAGAAAGGAGAGCGTTTCGACTAGAATAGTAAACGGCAAGACGCTTTTAAACGCCTTAAATCTGCCTTTACTTCTGCTCCTATACTAGCCGCATTTAACTAGAAAAAAGAGGTGTCACTAGAAACCGACGCTTCAGACTACGTCTCTGCAGGAGTACTATTATAGTATAGCGATAATAGTATCTTACGACCTGTTGCCTTCTTTTCTAAGAAGCATTCTGTTACTAAGTATAATTACAAGATCTACGATAAAGAACTACTTACGATTATCTAATATTTTAAAGAATAGAGACCTAAACTCGAGGGTACTAAATTACCTATTAAAATCCTGACTGACCATCGGAACCTAGGATACTTTATAACGATAAAGCTATTAAATAGACGTTAAGTACGTTAGTCAGAATTCTTATCACGATTTAACTTTAAGATTTAGTACCGCCCCGGGAAATAGGGTGAGAAGCTAGAAACCCTAACTAGGAGGTTAGAAGACTTGCCGAAGGAGGGAGATAAACGTCTCCGTTACTAGAGCTAAGTAGTATTAAAGGAATAGAACCTTTAGAAAGACTAGCTACTACTAATACCCCCTAATATACCGCTACTATAGAAGAAACGAGTACGGTTTACTAATAGTATATTATACCGACTAGCCGCAATTATACTACCTAAGTCAATTCATGACCGTTTTATAAGGGTATAAGAGGGAGACGAAGAACTCTAGTCGATACTTTCCGTAATAAAAGAAAGAAAGTCTATCTATCCGAGAATCTAGCTAGGATAGTACGAACTACGAGATAGATCCTTATACTACTAAGACCGCCTATATATCCCTAACGACGATAAACTAAAGGCCGAGTTACTTAGACTCTACTACGAAACTCCTGCTGCTGGCTACCCCGGAAGAGTAAAAACTTATAACTTAGTATCTCGCGAATACTACTAGAAGGGTATATCTACTATAATCCGATAATAGGTACGTAATTATAATACCTATCGGAGGATTAAGAGTTTACGGATAGGTTACTAAGGTCTACTCCAACCGTTACTAGTTCCAAAGAGGTCCTGGCTTGATATCTCTATAGACTTTATCACGCACCTGCCGTTATCTAAAGGGTTCAATGCCATACTCGTCGTAGTAGATCGATTAATAAAACTACGCCATTATATACCTTACCATGCCATAGACGGTTCCGAAGAACTAGCCCGATTATTTATTAAGTACGTTATTATACATTATAGCCTCCCCGAGACTATCATTTCCGATTAAGGCGTACAATTTATATCTAGATTCTAGTAACACGTTACGACCCGTTAGAAAACTAAGACTAGGCTATTAACAGTATACCACCCCGAAATAGATAGATAAACCGAAAGACTAAATACTACCCTTAAGTAATACCTCCGTGCATACGTATCGTTCCTATAAGACGACTAGGTTAAGTGGTTACCTCTAGTAGAGTTTTTCGTAAATTCTCTATAGTCGGAATTAATAGGTGTCTTACCGTTCCTTACTACGTATAGATTTAACCTAAGACTAGGTACCGAACCTATCGATACCGCTCGGATACCCTAGGACCGTAATACCGAAGACTTTACCTCTAATATATTGTTGATCATCACTCACCTCTAGGAGGAAATACGACTAGCCTTGGTACGCTACTCCGATACTACTAACCGCTACCGATAACCCGCCCCTATACTCCGTATTAGTTAAGAGGTTTAGCTAGATACTCGAAACCTTAAGACCTTACGCCCCCGTAAGAAACTGACTGGTAAAACTATAGGCCGTTTCCAATCACTAAAGTGCTAGGTCTATACACGTGCCGTCTATAGCTGCCTCCGTCCATGAAAATACATCCTATATTTAACGTTAATAGCCTCTATCCTACCGTAGATAACCCACTACCGTTCTAGACGCAAGAACCACCTCTAGCTGTTATAGTAGAAGGACTAGATAAATAGGACGTGGAGGAGATTATAGATTCCATTAACGATCGCCGGGGACGAGGTAGTAAACCTCGTATTAAGTATATTGTCCGTTGGAAGGGTTATAATTAACCTATAAAAGAACCTGCCGATACTATCTAGGAAGATATCCCTAACCTTATTAAGAACTTCTATCGCCGCTATCCCACGAAACTACGACCCGCTTTTATAGTTAGTTAATACTGACCCCGCTCCTCCGCGCATCGCATATTAAGTAAAAGAATTAGGATACGAAGAATCGAACTACGCTCCCTCGCGTATCGTATATTTAGTAAAAGGATTAGCAAATAGTTTCGCCCCCGAAGGAGCTCTCTACGGTTACTAATACTAGATATATTACTCGCTAGCCTCCGCACGGTAGCTCGGGACATATAGCCTTACGATATAGTGTTAGTAACCGGGGCATTATAGCTATATAATATACTAGACAACCCTGCTTATGCTGATTTTAATAAGTCTACGTCAGCAACCCTCAATAATAGTTAAATTACACGAAATCTAAACTGCGTCAGCTACCTAAGCTATACAGCCTATTTAATAAAATGAATCTGCGGGACCTTCAATATATACTATTAGATCTAGACCTATCATGCTTCCGCCACCTACTAGGATTACGTTATACGACGCTAAGGCGTTCTTTACTAATTACTAATTACTACTTACTGACTATAGCCCTATAATGCGCTTCTTAGGAGTTCAGCCCTAAAGGGAGGGAGTAATGTCATAGGACGATATAGTCTAATTATAATACGCGCCTCCCGTATTAGGAAGCATATAATAGGCTAGGAAAGGAAGGTTAAACCGCGGGTTCAACCTTATCTATTGCCGCCGCTATTAACAACGTAGCTCTTCAAGCTACGTCCTCGTCATATAGCCTAACCTATACTGATAAATAAGACCTCTATAGCTGACTGAATCTGAACCGTTTCCCCGTATTTACACCAACTACCTACCGCCGCGAGACCGACCGTGACAGTAGGTCTTTACGATCTCTATTAAACTTTTCGGGGTCAGGTAGTCTTTTACTAAGTTTAGAAGACTCGGGAGGTATAGTAGTAATAACCGTAGTCTTTCTCTCTATAGTATCTATAGGATTCTTAGCGGTGCGTCTAGGTTCGGGGGTTATTTCGGGAGTAACAACCATAGGTAAAGTAGTATAAACTACCTCTAGTTTAAGTAGAAGGGTCGAGTACCTATTCCGTTAGTCGATAATCTTAGAGTAATAGCGTACTAACCTATACTACTTAGGTCTATAGTGGAGGAGATCCTCGATAGGTAAGATCTATAAGTAATACTAGCAGTCTTAGATAATACTAGGAACTACGATTAGTCTATACTTTTAGAGAAGATTAGACTTCTACTAACTACTTTTCAGGACTTCTAGATAAATAGTACTATTAATCTAGACCTATTCTCCTGGTTCTAGGATCACGAACTACCTATAGGTTAAACTAAGACTATTAGTAAGTTGCTATACGAGGAAGCTAAGTGCTATAAGTATTATATAAGAAAGATATACCGGATAGATTATCTTAGCTAGCTTTGTGGAGCGGTATATACTATTAGCTAATAGATTATACGTACTTCCGTGGAGTACTTCCTAGTATATATAGTATTAAGACCTAACTATTGCTACCGACTGATCTCGTATCCATACTACGAGAAGCTGGCTAGGTTTTCTATATATTCGAAGGCCGCTTTCCGTTATATTAATATTAACATTAATCGCCTGGCGGACAATAACAGAGGTAGAAATATAATTTAAGGGTCCTTATCCCTAATAAACGAGACGGCTAATATTGCTACTATTATTCTACCAAAGATGCACCACTATATCGACGAATAAGTTCAACGTATATAGGCTAGAGGTGCTCTAGTAAAAGGCCTTATTTATCTATAAGCTAAGACTGGTTCTTCTAGCTACTACGACGGACTTACATTATAATATTTAATAACGCTACGCAAGTATTATCTACTCCGTATATATTACTTTCGATCAGCTTGTTCGTATAGAGAAAGAGTTCTATAGGGGAGCGTTATACTTTATAATAAGAGAGAATAGTGGTCAACCGTTACTAGATAAGGATAGAGTAGGACCTATAGAAGACTAAGGAGCGTTACTAGAGGAGTAAGGCTAGGAAGTATAGAATAAGGAGATAAATATACTAATAGATAATAAGTTATAAGTAAGATCGTCTTTAAAGACTATAGTCCTAAAGGATAATAGGTAGAAATATAGATTTAAATTTTCCTTAGAGTTAGGTTTACGTATACTTAGTCGGCTATAATATACAGTTATTATAGTTATTATAGTCATTATAATTAGCAGTGGTTTTATCACGAGATAAAACTTCCTTTTTCCCTAGGCATATAGAGTAGGAAACTGGTATAGTATCCGATAGACGCTAAAATAACTTAAGATCATCGACTAGTAGTATACGAGTATATAAGACTATCTGGGTAAAAGTCCTATACATAGGTCTATTAGATATATGCTACTAAGTAAGTCCTTTCTATATAGCCTAGCTAGTCCCCCTCTATAGTAAATCGAGCGTTCTAGTGATTCTTAAGACGGACCTTTTAATTTATTATCTTAAGTTTATATTTATGCCTAGCTCTAGCATATTGTCTACTTCTCTTTTCATTATTATAGACTAGCTAATAAAAAGAAAACGTTTTCTACCGTACGCGAATATATCCACCGAATCTGTCGCGGACCTTTTCTATAATAATATCTAGAGATATGACGGTACTCCTCTTTCAATCATCTCTAATCGGGGTACTAACTTTATGAGTAGTTTCTTTTAATATCTATATGAACGTTTAGGCACTAAACTATGGCCTTCTATAGCATTCTACCCCGAAACCGATAGCTAAATAGAGATAGCAAACTAATAGTTAGAATAGTACCTCTACGCCTACGTTGATTATCTTCAGGAAGATTAGGCCCGATATATTATAAGTACTAAATTCTGCGCTAATAATATTAAATCCGCTACTATAGGGATTTTACCCTTCTTTACTAAAAGGGCTACTACCCTTTAGTTAGAATCTAAGACAATGTTCCTATTCCTAATAATATTACGGTATATTAGCTTACCGAGATCGAGAAAGTAAATATCTACGTAAAGAAGCTTAAACTTCTCTCCTAATACTACTAGGAATCTATACTTTAGATATAAGCTTAGTAGGAGTACTACGTGAATTACTCCTAGAATCCTACTCCTCTCTACCGTAAAGGAAGTTAAGTATAGTTAAACGTAAAGAATATTTCTACTATCTGCTTATCCGAGAAACTCGACTACCGTGACCTCGGTCTATTTATTATTAAACGCCGCGTTGGAAACTACGCCTATAAACTCGAGTTACTATCTTAGCTTTCCGCCTTATACCCTATTTTTAATACTACGCTCCTTCGACCTACCGCCGAAGACCCTTTTAAAGGGTAAATTAATCCCCCTCGCGACCCTATTATTATAGACGACGGCTAAATAGAATAGGCCTCTAAAGATATTCTCGACTCTCGTTTATTATACCGGACTAGAATACCGCAAAATACCCCCTATAAGCTATACTATCGTGTCCTTTAGGATAATAACTCCTAGACTTAGGAACCTTAGGGCTATATTACTAATATAGTTAAATCCCTCGATAAGTTCTATCGTCGTTATCCTACCAAGCTCGGACCTAATTAGAGATAGGGCTATACTACTATTATAGGAGCTCCGTCTTTAGAAAGGAGGGAGTACTATTAGGGTTTAAACTCGCCTTAGCTAAGTACTCGGACCGACCACGCCCTACCCTACTCTATAGGGTATTGTCTATCGTTATTAACTACTCTAATCCTTAAGGATCCTTCTTATTTCTCCGTTTAACCTCTCGTTATTTACCCTAGTCTTGTCTAGCCTAGTTCTAGAATCAATCTAGCCTTATCCTTATTATATCCTCGTTCCTTATCTCGTCCCTTGTCTAGCCTCCAAGCCTAGTCCCTTACAGTATTAGTTCCTATTATATTATACTCGGACTCTAGGGTAACCGGGGCGCCGGGTACCTATAATTTTCTATAATATTAGAGGTGCCCGCTTTAGTTAATAGTATAATTGCCTACCTATAACTTACTCTTTGTAGCGCTAGGAAGTATACGGGATCTAGTATTAAGATATTAAACTATAGACGTTAAGTAAAGAATCATATATGGCCTAACTAAGTAATGTACGATAGTGTAGGGTAAGACAGTGCTTTCGAGCGTATAGCATGCACTGTAGATACAAAAAATCAATCATTACGCATACAATAGTATCTTGACTGATACATTGTCAATCCTATAATCCAACAGGAACTATAGCCTTAACGACTACTCCGCTCGCAATCCTCACTTAGCCTCTTCAGTGCAGCCTGTATGTGTGTTTTAGTGACGTGTGGAGTGGAGGGACATCTAAGGCTGATGATAGACATGCAATGTTTCAAGCTGATACAACTTAATCCTCCTCGTTTTGACGTGAACATGCTCTCGCTTCGCGGTTACATTCCCATCTTCCTCATCGTTCAATGCTCGTTGTACGCGTTGAGCATCTTCGTCGTTGATTGAAGCAGAGTAATAAATGCTGTAGGGTCGAAGGGATCGTACTTTGGACTTGCATCAGCTACACCGTACACTAACTACAGAGGCTTTTGGAGACAGTCAAGAGGCAAGCTGGTTTATCCGCTTCCTCATTATCGAATCCTCTTATCGTTGACCTTGGCTAGTCGATATATCAGGGCTACAACAATGCAATACCCGCCTTGAACATGTGGAAAGGGCGAGGAAGGCAGCTACGCTAGTGTCCTGATCACTGACACGAACCATAGCATCCGCTTCGCACAGAGCCCGACTGGTAACCTTCGCTGGTTGCCTCAAGCACCACTATCAAATCGTACTCAAGTCATCAATGCTGCTTCTTTCTCCGCCCAATGCCCTCAAGCTGGCGATGCACCATATGCCGGACCGTAGTGTATGGTTCTTACCACCAATCTGACCCTGCCAGTGACTTGTTCTAACTCGACTTTCCTTTCCTCTCTTCGCCGCCTCCGATATCTCCAAGCTACTCTACTACTATCCATCTACCAATGCCTCGGTGAGCCCCAACGCCACTCTTTTCTCCAACCCAGGTGATGTTTTGGGCGCTGCAAATGCCATCAACCAATCAGCCGTCGTCACAGGGCAGCAATGACGTGCAGAAGCGACCTACTCGCAGTCTGTCATAACCTGTCCTAGTTATTGGCTTGCCTCTTCCCAAGTGCAATGAGGAACAGATCTCGCAGCATACAAATACCAGTACTCTGTTCCGCCTGCGACGCACGGGCAGGACTTTTCTGGCTATTATGGCCCTTCAGGTACCACGCCCACGCAGAGCGTGGACTTTCAGCTCGCCTCCAGGGTAATGCTGGGCAATCTAGTCATGGCCAACGATCCGAGCAGAGATGGAGCGTGATACTGTCACGGAGCATGAGTCCTTATAGCACGCTTATCAGAGTTTGCCACATCTTGTGATGTGGCATAGTAGTCACGAAAGAGGCATCAAGTACACCTATTCATTGCACAATCGCCCTCTATTGACCTATAGCAAGCTGTCGTCAGTCTTTCTGCTCATCATTCGGAGCGCATCCGGCAGCACCCACCCTGTCATCATCAACGACGAAGACGAATGCACGTGGTGACTAATGTATATCGCGTGTACCGGATACACCTGCTTGAAGTAGTTTAGTGTGACTGTTGAGGGGTGGAGTCTGGTGTCAGCAGACGCCTTTGAGCACGAATGCACGAATGCACTACATAATCGACGTTGACAGTAGTGACATCCGGAGGAAGAACAGAGGGTTTTTACTGCACAAACTCAAGGAGCTTACGAGTGTCATCATGCTATTGCTAGGAGAGGAGACAGTACAGAGGTGTAGACAAGATGACAAGGAAGAAGTGGGAGGGCAAGATCACACAATGACCCCAGACTAGCCAGCAGGTGGGCATGGGTTAGAGTGGGTATAGAGGCGGAAGAAAGGTGGAGGTGGAGGTGGCTGTCTTTTGTTTTCGATGAAGCCAAGCCAAGCAGCAGCAGAAGAGCCGCAAGACCCAGGGTCACAGGGAGGGCTCAGAATCAGAATCGAGATTGCGGACGGAACCGCATCTCGCCATTCCGTACCTTACCTTACCTTTCAAACTCTGCCTTTGACGTCGGCTGCATCGTGGCTTCTTCGTCTTCGTGCTTCTCGTGGATTCAATCAAGATAGCAGTCCATCCAAAGATAGCGATAACAACACCATCACTTGACCTCGGCCAAGCTTAGGACTACAGAACAACGAGACACGGCCCAAGGTCAGCTGCTCGCAGCCGCAAACAAATCATCCCTGGGCGCTCCAGGAGAGGAATCACGACACATTGCGATATCGCATCATATATAAGTGTCGGTGACGGTGACGGTGACGGGCGAAACAGGGTCAGACCACCAAGTCCTTCGCGTCGCGTCTGCTGTCCTTTGCCTGCCTGGACCCAGACTCCGAAGACCAGGATTGGCAATTGAGCCCCAATCGCTTGAGGTATCACGAGCATCACGACATCACCACGATATAAGTCCGTCGTACCGTCTAAGCGCTGCTTGCCTGGCTCTTCTTCCTCTTCACTTACTGTCCACGGCATATACCGACCTCCTGTTACAGTAGATCCGGCCTGTCATTGGCAGTCAGTATCAACTTTTCTTCGCATCACAGCTTCTGCCTATCAGTAACACACTGCATTGCCCTAAACCCACAGTGCTACGGATCGGGTGTGGCGGATGCGCCAGCTTCGAGAGAACTTCATTCAGTCAGGGTATAGGCATCTTCGGTGGCAAAAAATAGGATCAATCACACATGACCTCCAAAACAAAGGAGCCCAAACTTATCGTCACTGTCAACAGTACAGGCAGGCAGGCTGCTAGCTTCATTCGTGTTGCGTCGGCAGTCGGTTGGCGCGTTCGTGCGCAGGTGCGGCCGTCAGATGCACGCGGGACCACAGCGGAAGAGCTGTCATCTCTGCCAAATGTCCTGCTAATGACAGGCGAGCTCGATGACCCGTCATTAGTTGGCAGGCTGTTTAGAGGTGCTGATTTGGCATTCGTGAACACAACACATTGGGGAAACGAGATGGAGATCGGCATGGCGCTAGCAGATGCAGCCAAGGAAGCTGGAGTGCAACACTATGTATACAGCAGCATGCCGGACCACTCGACCTTCGCTCAAGGTTGGAAAGCATTACCATTGTGGAAAGTGAAGGCGGATCTGGAAAAGTACATTCGGACGCTGGACATGCCATCGACGTTTGTCTATGCTGGAATCTACAACAACAACTTCACAACCCTACCATATCCGCTTTTCAGGATGGAGTTGCAGGACGATGGCGGCTTCATATGGCGAGCGCCATTCCATCCTGACGACCCCTTGCCGTGGCTTGATGCAGAGCACGATGTCGGGCCTGCTCTGCTCCAGGTGTTCAAAGAGGGCCCGGACATCTGGAAGAATCATCGGTGAGTGCTGCATATCTGGACAGACTGCGATCATATCTGGACCCAGCGTCCAGCATCAAGAGATCTTCCGCATCGTCCTGGCCACCATAATACTAATCTCTTCGCATAGCATACCTCTCACATTCGAAGTTCTGACTCCACTGCAAGTCTGTGCTTCTTTCGCTCGTGCTCTGAGTCGGGATGTGCGCTATGTACATGCACCCATCGAGTTTAAAGTATCACTACCGAAAGGCTACCACGACCACCTGATCATCCTCGGCGAAGTCCTTGGCAAGCAGCGCGCCCCCTACTACGGTCCAACCATGTACTACCCCCATGAAGCCATCCGCCTCTGGGAAGGCAACCGCAGCATGGAAGAATACGCGTCCGAAGCCTTCCTCGTCGAGGAACGTGCGAACGGTCAAACCTGGATGGGTGTCGACGATGAGGAAGAGTCTGTTGCTGACACCGAGAGTGCCGTCGGTACACCGTTTGGCAGCATAGGGGCCACACCAGGTAGTATGCCTGACCGAACGAGCTTGAGCTATTTCATGGGGTCGTGCTAATGCTGAGCCTGTGTGTGTGCAGCGGACGAATCGATTACGCCGTCGAGGCGATACGTTGCGCCTTGGGGAACGGAACATCCGCCAAATATGCCAGAAGGCACGCCGCTTTCGCGCTCGCGACTCCTTGAGTGAACGACAGTGTGGACACATCAAGGCGCTATGAAGCCATACGCATCAGCAACAATGGGTGTTGTGTAAGCTCGAGTATTGGAACCTGGGATTAAGGCGTAAAAGCATGGCGGGAAAAGTGATTTTGTGTTTTTTGCTTACGGACGAGATGCATGGGTCCAAACCTGGATGGGCGATGGGACGTGTCATTGTGGCTGATGGGTATCTATCTAGAGAATGATCTGCCAACTCTGTACAATTGATTCGTGGCTACTCTAGTCTAACACTGCATACTTCTTCAGATGCTCCGGTATGGCATCCATTAAGCCTTTGGAGTGGAGCCACTTCTTCGAGAACAGTCTGTCTCCATACCGGTGAGCACCATCGCACAATATCGTCACAACCGTATGCCCTTTTCCTAGCTTCTCTGCAACCTCCTTTGCCGCCACAACATTCAGACAAGAGCTCGCACCCAAGTATAGCCCTTCCTCGTCGAGCATCCTATACACCATCTCAATACTCTTCTCATCTGCAATGTGTAGCGCGCCGTCCGCCAAGTCGATATCAGGCTTCAAGTTATCCGTCACTCTTCCTTGTCCAATACCTTCTGTTATCGAGCTGCCCGTCCGCTGGTTCAGCTTGCCGCCACTAGTTATAAACGAATGCAGCACAGATCCCGGGGGATCAGCTAGATAGCACTTGACTCGCCCGTCGCTCTTCGTCTTGAGATAGCGCGTCGTGCCTGCGAATGTGCCTCCGGTCCCTGTCGCGCACGTGAACGCATCCACCTTCCCCTGCGTCTGCGCCCAGATTTCCGGCCCGGTCGTCTCAAGATGCGCTCGTCGGTTCGCTACATTGTCGAATTGATTTGTCCAGACCGCGTTGTCCATCCTCTCCGCATGTCGCTTGGCTTGATGGTTGTAGTTTTCCGGGTTCTCAAACGCCACAGCAGGTACAGGGTAAACTTCCGCACCGAGCAGTCTTAGCAGATCAATCTTGCCCTGACTTTGCGTGTTCGGCATGTAGATGACCAGTTTGTAGCCCTTCGAGCGACAGACGTGGGCCAGGCCGATCCCTGTGTTGCCGGCAGTGCCTTCGACGACGGTGCCGCCAGGGCGCAGGAGACCGCGTTCTTCGGCGTCGAGGACACAGTAGAGAGCGGCGCGGTCTTTGACAGAACCGCCAGGGTTCTGGAATTCGGCTTTTCCTAGGACTTCGCAGCCGGTGGCGGCGGAGAGGTGTTTTAGGCGGATGAGGGGGGTGTTGCCGATGGCTAGGGAAGAGTGAGGAGTGTTAGACGAGGACTTTTGCGGACGGGATGAGTCGTAAACTCATCAGAGAAGTCACCCACCAGATATGAAACCATCATTCGCGATTCCTTGTGCTTTCCCGAGGTTCATGCTGTAATTCGCTCCATGCTCCATGGCTGACACAGTCTCTTGACCGACTGCTGTTCGTCGAGCAGTCATACTGAATGTCCTGATACCAGTCCTAAGCACTTTCGGCGCAATATTGGCGAAGAGACTCATAATGGTAGCGTAAAGAGGCGGCAGAGTACAGTCGTGTGCTTCTAAGGCAAAATGCTATTGCGTGATGACGAGTTTGTCATTGGCTACTTTATCGATTCACCCCCGCATTTTGGATCTTCCTTTGTTTACCTCCGCATATGTCAGTCTGAAAACCATCAACACCACCTTCTCTTCGCTCTGCATCGTGACAGTGCAGGTCTCATGCCTGGTCGCACCACTGCAGGCGCCTCGCGCGCTTCTGCACCTTCCAGCAAGTCGAGAGCGGCACGCACAACATCACCGACCACAAGCATCCCAGATGAAGGACCAGCAACATCTTTGCGCGAATCAATCTGCACCATCTTTACGGAGGCCTATCGAACCACGTCGGGCACAAGAAAGCTCGTCGTCAGCCTACGCAAGGTTCAAGAAATATGTTGTTATGAGCCGACAAATCCCAAGAACCGCGCTGGGCAGGAAGAGTTTGACGAGGAGGAGTTCAATGCTGAAGTTGCGCGCTGT
>Ga0268250_10000746_pt1 | contig 14823 bp, 15 predicted proteins | sample AgamicAsSfe_FD_200448 | JGI IMG/M metagenome (GOLD analysis project Ga0268250, IMG submission 200448) | Agave microbial communities from Guanajuato, Mexico - As.Sf.e (v2) (version 2) | ecosystem: Host-associated > Plants > Phyllosphere > Phylloplane/Leaf | place: Guanajuato, Mexico | collected... | reverse complement strand
ACAAAGCTTGATCATTGCTTAGGTAGCTTGTGCCGAGGGTACGTCCAGATGGGTTTGAAGGGCAACATCATACGCTGTCGCGGAAACCTGCCTGTTGTATGTAGGGTACCACAGTACGAATCCAAGTACAACTACCAGTATCTGTTGAGAAAATGTCTATTCCTGGCTGACCGTAGCTCTTTCTCGTGAGACGTCCCATGTGCAGACTATCAAATGGAAAGAGGATAGCTGTCCTAGCGTGATTCTTATCCTGACTGCTATATGTAGTATGAATCGTATCTTCAGCCGCTAACCTTTTGTACGGGCTCACGGCCTGTGATCTTTGATCGCAGTGACCGCTTCAACTGAGGCCCCCTCAATTGCACCGCCTTGGCATCTCGAATCCAATCTTGGCGAACCTCATCAATTACATTGCGCCTGCGCATTAGCACTTGTATGTTGTTCTCTTCTTACCATGAGCTTCTGATCAAGCGAACTTCAAATGCTTCGATGTCGCTGCTTGTCTGATGACTTCTCACCTGCGCAAAACGTTCGGATCGTCGCGTGTCCACCTCATTCCTGCGCTTACAGTATCTGATCAGAAAGGCGTTTCAGTCTTGTCCGAGCTTTGCGCATAGCATATCGATCGATGGATGTCGCTGACAATCACTCCATGATCTTTAGTAGTCCTTATTGCGCTTCACCCTACCAGTCTCATTGGCATTATCACGACCGACAGTCGTCCCATCCCGCCGCAATACGAACGAATCAAGAACTTGGAGCAAAAGAGCACTTGCAATTCTCGTCGCACTAAAGCTTTCGACACGGACGATTGTGCATAGTCGGTCCGGGAAGAGTACAAAAGGAAACCCATTCGATAGACTCTACGGCATGAAAGAGTGACCTTAGCTACGGCCATTTGAGACATGACTTTTCGAGAAATACAGCTTGACATCCACCGTGCTTGATGTGGCTGACTGCCTGGACTCAGCAGTAATTCGATGTCCGAAGCAGAAAGCAAGGATGTATCCACGAGCTCACGACTGAAACGAGCAGTTTCGAGCAAGCTAAGCTCGTACTTGCCTTCAAGATCTGCACATCTCAACGCACATACTATTGAGCTGGACGAACCACATCGCAAGTATGGACCTGGAGACACAGTAAGAGGATCTGTCGTGCTCAATGTTGGACGGCCACTCGGGGTCACACATATAGTGGTGTGTTTGTATGGCTATGTTGAGGTCTTCAAGAATCACCAAAAGACAAGTCGAGTGCACAAACGAAACAACTTCGGCCGGAGCCCGACAGGAAACAGTAAGCGGTGGGTCGCGGAGTACTACGGTGATGGATTCGCCTCACTCTTCGAAGAGGAGATCGTACTCTGTGGGGAGGGTCGTCTCGATCCAAAGCTCTACCACTTTCGATTCGAGATTGACTTTCCAGTTGACCTGGACTTACCAACAAGCATTGACGTGAGCAGAACTGCTTCTACTTGTCAATTGGACGATCTAACATCTGCATAGTTCGAACGAGGTACCATCAACTATATACTCACATCGACAATCACAAGACCAAGCTCCATTGCAGTCCCTACGAGCTGTGAAGTGATGCTTGGCTATCGAGACTCCATCATAGTTGGTAATACGCCTACTCCAAAGCCACAGGAGGTTACCTTAAGAGCTGTCGAAAAGCCGAATCGCCCAAAAGTCCCGGCATTGAAGCGCTTGACGTCTTCTGACAAGCAGAGGGATCCCAGGACGTCAACATTGTCGAGGACAACTATGTCAATACGCTCGTCCGGATCTCGAGAACAATCCGAAGTATCCAGACACGCGTCGATGAGCGCCCCGAGCTCGCGGAGCAGCTCAAGTAGCCGGCGGCCACCGCCAAGCATTGCTTCCGATCTTATTTCCACGCAGTATAGCAAGACATCCAGGACGGAGCGGGAACCTAGCAACAAGAACATAACAGCTTCAGTACAGCTTGCTACTAGCGGCTGCCTGCCGGGCGAGGTGGTGCAGTTGACTATCAACGTGTCCCATACGAAAGCCGTCAAAAGTTTGCACGGTGTGATCGTTACACTCTATCGTCAAGCACGCGTCGACATGCACCCTAATCTACCAGTGACACTGGCTGACAAGAAGGAACAGTACGAAGACTACTATCCGAGGTCGAAGACTGGATTAGGTGGACTGTCCCTTTCCGCCGCAGGCTCCTCTCAAGTCTGGCGGAAAGATTTGTCTCAGACGTTTGCACCACTATACGTTGACCCAATGACCATGACTGCTGAGGTGAAGGCTGCTGTTAGGGTTCCTGATGATGTCTTTCCTACAATCCGTAATGTACCTGGTGACATGATCAGCTTCAGGTATTTTATCGAGGTGATCATCGACATACATGGGAAGCTGAACAGCAGTGAATGGTCTCGCAATCTGAACATATCAGCCCCGCAGTCGGCATATCCAGCTTCACCTGGCGTCGACGGTATTGATACTCGAGATCCAATTCTTACTGCTTGGGGTTCGAATTGCATCGATACCGCGCCAATGCGGCGTCATAAAGACGCTATTGCACTGCACTGTGATCTCCTGGTGGGGACTCGGCATAGCCTCAAAGCATTAGGCAAGAGGAGGGCAAGTGCATCCGACACGCAGAGTTCTATTACAGCTCCTACTCGTTTCGAAGCACTTTCAGGACGCGGACACGCGATAGCGGAGCAGCTCTCTCCCACAAAGCAGCCGTTTCAGACAGATCTGCAAGGTCAAGAAGACTATCCGCCTGATGAAGGCTATTGGGGCTACGATGGTCACTGGTATTCTCACGACGAGGGCTATGGCCCCCAGGAGGATCAAGAGCAATATGGTCATGCCTATCAACATGGATGGGAGCAGGGTTACGCACTTGCTTTTGGACAGGTGCATGGCATGTCAGGTTATGGCCCGCCTACTGGCTATGGAGAACCTTCAGTCTCACACAATGGAGCGCCGTTACCACAGTTCTACCCAGCAGTTCCACCACCAAACACGCAAGATGCAAATCTGAGCGAGAAAGAACAATTGCGTCGTGCTGAAGCAACTTTGCTACCGAGTGCACCACCGATGATGGGAGAAGCGTCGGCGAATGTGGACGATGGTGCTCCATCAGCTCCTCTGATACCGGAAGAAGCGCACCTGCACCAGCCTCGAATACCAAGAATGACCAATCAAATCACAGAAGATTCTGTTTCTGCTACACCACGTCCTGGACACGGCTTCAACCACTTATTACCACCTTCTAATGCAACACTGCCATCGAATATCACGCTCGAACGGCAACATACACCAGAAGCTCCACCCGAGACTATGATACGACAAGAGACAGGGCCCTCGGCGCCTGCTATTAGTTCCGAAGACGAGGCTCTTTTTCAGCGCACAAGAAGGCTGAACATCGACGATGATGACACACATACGATAACGGCACCCAGTACGGGCGAATATTTGCCACGATATGAGCGATGACCATATTCAGTAAGCCATCATACGACCGCTCGCCCCAATATTACAGCGAGGAGTTCGGCTTCCGATCTTGAGGGACATCATGACGGCGTTTTTGTGTAAGGTCCACGGGTATAACAGGGTATCACGAACACATCGGACAGTTGGTATGGGACAAAAGTAATGTAGACAGTACCCTCCACGGAGACGTTGTCAGATGATGTCTTGATCATCCGATGGAAACAAAGATAAGCGAGGAAGGATGCTTCTCGACCAGCTCGATTGATGCTGCAGGGAGTTTGCCGGCAAATATGGATGTATCGGATGCTTCCAGCGTGTCCAGCGTGTCACAAAAGAGAGGGAGAAGATGGACGGATGGAAGCGATAGGAGTGTCAGCTGCAGATATCTATCTACCTTACCTCAATGAACAATATTGATCACGATGCCACACCAGAAAATGTCTGCTTTCCGCGTTTCAGAATACAGTAGTGCTCGCCGGTGCCACCACTCACGATGTCACGATGCCCAGGCACGGCTGTGCATACTCCTTTCGTACATATCTGCTTCGCCCTTTCTCCCTCCGCTGCCCTTCTCTCCCCACCATTCAATCCGACACGGCCTCTCCACCGCCTCCCTGATACTTGCATCATCAGCTGACCACATGTCTTTGATCGACAATCTCGTCTCGCCGTCGGGGTTGCCCGCCCTGAGAGGCATTATGACCTTTAGCCTCATTCAACCGCCATTATCGTGAATGCAGGTACCAGTATTGGACAACAGCAGGGCGCAGCAGGATGCGCTTCACCGGAAGTTGAACGACTGTGACACCATCCCGTTCAGGATGCGGATCCGAAGCCAAGAGATAACCATGCTGTCACGCGGCAGGTTGCTCGCTTCGCTGCATGAACTGTACGTCAGCTGAGCCTCGCCGAGGCAGGTTCTTAAGAGACTTACTTGTGCGCTGGCATCTTCTGCTGCAAGCTTGCTTTCTGTTTGAATCACCTCATACACCGAGGCACATCTTGCGCCATACCAGGGTGCCCTGACAGGCCTCTGTGATAGTGACAGACGCCGCACCTTGCTGCTGGCCAGCGGGCACCTGCATCCTCGGACCCCACAGTTACCTTTCAAGACACAAGACCATCAGCCACCACCTCATCCAAACCCCTGCTTCTATGACACAAGACAATCGACAATCCATCGAAGAAGCCCTCGATGCCCACTTCGGCACCGACGTGGCAAGGAGGCTTGGACACCTGAGTCTACATCCGCATTCCGACCTCAGTGTCAGCCGAGTCTGTACCAATGTCGGGGTCTTCCTCAACACCCTCCGTCAAGTACGGCTCCTACTTTAGGCCTTCATATTCTTACTAACTCATCTCCAGTGGAGCTTCGACTTTAACGACCCCGACAATCACATCTCCGATGAGGCTAGAGACCTCATTCACAAACTGAAGACATCCGCTGGACACATCTTGGAAGTTCTCGATGGTCTGGTACGCGAAGTCACCAATTGGCAGGCCAAGTACACCACGGCAGAACCCATCGGCGAGGACGGTTCTTTCCCTTTGGCAAGAAAGGTCAAGCGCACATTTGATACCCCTCGAGTAAAGAGTGTGCTTGCAGAACTGCAATATCTGGAGGTCACGGTCAACCTCATCAACGATGTCGTCAAATGCGCAGCATTGCAGAGTGCCCAGATGGAGTCGAGGTCAGGGCCTCGCACAGAGGCGAACAGGAGGGAGGTGCTACGCGCGAAACTCTATATACGGTCCGTGATCATGTCGCATCGGGTCGCACAGCTGTACGTCAAACAGCGACACGCCGAGGAGCAACTACTATGGGACGAGGCGCAGAACGAAGACTCTCCTCCCGCACAAGAGAGCCTTCCACCTCGAGTGGACATGCATGAAGCCAGTATGCCCTGGCTAAAATATGACATCGATTACAACGATGATCATCAGGGCGCGGCACAGCAGAATGCGCTGGTCGAGCACCTGCTTTTATCATGGGCCGACTTCGAGGTCATTGTGGCGTCTGCTGAGGGGACGGAAATTGACATGGAAGGGGATGAGCAGGCGGCAAGGGCGACTGAAGCATATCAACAGGGCAGAACGATGGGCCCTTTGCCGTTCAGAGATCCGTACCCAGCCCGGACTGGTGCAGCGCCTACTGCACAAACACCGCAGCCTCCCGCTCAGAGGCCTGGTCCCCCTCCACCGAGGGCACGACAGCCCAGTCTCTCTCTTGACACGACCCACCTACCTGCAGTTCGTCAGAGCGCCTCGGCCGTGCAGGGGCCTATCACATACTGGAGTATTGTGATCGGGCAGAAGCATTACTTGTTTGAAAACGATCAGCGAACATCTGATCTCGATATCCCTGACAGCGCTTTAGAGGCTAGGGTGTTCAGTCACGACAATGCCTGTACAGAAATTCCAAAAGACCTCATTAGCAGAGACGCTATCAGGGCAAAGGGGTATGCTCATGCGGAGGTGCCTGCCGGACGTAATAGAGCGATGTGGAATATCAGGTCGGCCTTGCACTGGGTTTGTGATATCCAGGCACTAGCTCAGTATCAAGCTAACAGAATTACAGGACAAAGTAAATGAGCTGATACAACTTACCAAGGCTAGAAAGTCACCAACATCGTCCAGACCGCCTCAGAGTGGTCTCTACCCGCCCAGCGGAAACACTCAATATGGCTCACCTGTATCAGCATCAACACATGCTCCATATTTCGGCCTCAACCCCGTGGACAACAGGCGACAAGGTTCAGCCCAACCGTCTCCTGCCGTGACAAACCCTGGTGGCCCCAACGCGCGCAGTTTCTCCAATGGTGCCGAGCAAGAGAGGCCGTCATGGTTTCCGCCAGATGTTCAGCAACGTACCATCGCACGGCTGCCAGGGAATTACGTGCAGCAACCACTCCAAGACCAGTATCACAACTCGCAACAACAACAGTATCAGCCGCCACCACTTGGACCTCCTCATCCAAACTTATATCGATTCCAAACTACCGGCCACACAGGTGGGCATAGTTTCGCCGAGCCAAGTAACTTTCCGCCTCCGCCCCCCGCCTACAACGAGTCACAACTTGTACGGCAGCAACCGCCCTCTCAGAGTCGACAGGTACCACCACAATCTCGCGGCGGTGACCGAGACCGAGACTATGAACGCGATCGGGAGCGCGACCGAGAGTACGACCGTGAACGCGACCGGAACCGCGACCGCCGGCGGGATCGAAGTCGTCGCCGCGATCGCAACAGCAACAGCCATCGTCACTCGACCTCGTCCTCTGACAACTCCGCCTTGCCTGATGATGATCGGGGTTACGACCGCGATCATCGTCGCATTCGCAGGCTGGAAGCGGCCAACAAAATTGCGACGGCAAAGGATGACCGGAAGGAGAGGGACAAGAGGAATAGAAATGCTTTTGCGAAGACGTGGGGGCTTGTGGCTAGTGGAGCTGCGTTGTTGGAGGGTTTGGACGCGGCGTTCTAGCTAGTTGATGAGGAGGATGATGATCACGAGCGATGAGGATGATCGTGATGATGATGGTGACGAGGTAAAGAAGGATGAACCCTGGGTGTATGACTGGATGTCAACGATTTCCTTGCACGACTGTTGATGATGATAATGATGTGTTACTATTGTACGCTATTGCTTTTGATTCAGTTTTGGGTCTCCGCAAGCAATTTGGGTTGGGAAGGTCGGTATTCTGTACCATATATATGTTGGATACATCGGAGGACTTCTATAACATATATTGTATGTATCAATTCATTATTTCTAGTACCGGTCAATAAGAAACAGTTACCTCAACATCTCAATGACCGAAGCAAGTAGTCAATGCTTACATATACAGGACAGTGTAAGCATACCGAGTCTCCAGGTTGAATCATGTTCCTCAAATCGCATTTCCGATCCCTCAACTCATGCCGCACGTCTGGGTCTGACACGTCAGACACGCCGGCAGTGTTACGTGACTGTGAATGTGCTTTCCAGAAAGAGGGAGGGACGACGAGCGCCGAAGGTAGAGGACACAGATTGAGGGAACAGTGACAACACGAGATGCTGCTCCATTGGCAACAATTTTTCGTTTCCCAGAATGATCTGTCTGGCAGTTCCAGCGGCCTTGCTCGTCACACTTTGCTTTTCTATGCCACGGGGAGGATGCGATCGACCCTTCAGACCTTACTCGTCCAGCTCGTGAGCTTATCGCCACTGCATTTCTTGCCTCGAGTCCAAAGTACACATTGTGCTTGCAGAATGTGGAAGCAAACACGCACCGAGCAAACAGTGCTCCTTCGAGTATCTATGTAAGCACAGTTCACCGTCCCAAGTCTCCCCACAGTCATCCAGCCAGATTAACGCGGTCGGTACCCCTTCATGCCTGAGGCATGGCCACTGGCCGAACCACTCCCAGCATGGAAAAGCCCTACAACGCACCTCGAAAACGTAAGTGACGCATCCCGCTTTGCGATGCGCGAGGGCGCTTGGGTGAACTTTTAGGCTGAAGGGGCCAGGAAGCGGGTGAGCGAGGTGCGAGTGAGTGAGGCAGTTGCTTGAGCTTGAGCTGGAAGTGTATGCATGGAAGTGGATGGCGGCAACAAGGTATACGCGGGTTCTGTCAAGACAGTGCTGCAGGTATGATGCAGAGGTGAAAGGCGTGTAGTTGCAGCTGCATGTCGAAGTCTGCGTCTTCGCTTGCTCGAACGGGCGTAGTCGGGCGATCCTGCTACAATTCAGGTGTATTGCTATATCTGGCTATGATACCGATAAAGGTGTCAGCCGCATCATATCTGCACAATCGAAGTGCTTACAGAGCTCGCACAATACCGAAGCCACCGATTCACTTCGCAGCCTCAGCTTTCACCCTCTTCTCCTCCGCCTCCTTCCGCTCACTATACCGATCTCCAAACAGCGCAAAGTGCCTCCTCATGACAATCGTGTACTTGACCAGCTCCTCTGCACAATCCACCAAACGATCCCTATTCCCTCCTGGGATCATCCTTGAGCCGCCCTCATCCTCATCCCCCTCCTCTTCCGTCACGTCTACCGGCTGTATCGCAATCTCCTTTTCCACCGCACCGCCAACCACTGTCCCACCGCCAGTTTCGTACGAATTGCCCGCAGCACTGGCAACCCCGACTGCTTCAGCTGTTTGCTCGGCCACTAGTTTCTGCCGTATGCTCTCATCGCGCTCCGGTGTGAACAGCTTATAAGCCATAGGTACACTGCTCTGATTCGGAATCACAAACATACGCATCCACCTCCCCAGCACTCTCAAACTATTCACCGTATTGAAGCTCTGACTCCCACCCGACACCATAGCAATACCCAGGGTCCGCCCTTGCGTCGGCCTCACAGACCCAGTAGAAAGCGGAATCCAGTCGATCTGGTTCTTGAACACTGCCGTCAAGGTGCCATGTTGCTCGGGACTCACCCAGAAGTGGCCGTCGGACCAGCGAGATAGGTCCCGCAGTTCTTGGACCTTGGGGTGGTTGTGCGCTTCGTCGTCTTTAATGGGCAGGCCGAGGGGGTCGTAGATGCGGACGTCGCAGCCGAGGCGGAAGAGGATGCGGGCGAGTTCGTAGGTTAGAAGTTTGGAGTAGGATCTGAGGCAGAGTCAGGTGTCCGATGTGGCTGGGAAACGGCTAGGGGGTAGCAGGAACAGATGTAGCGAGACACTGCTTGTACTACTACCATTCGAAACATACCTTTTCCGCAGACTACCATAAAGCATCAGAATCTTCACCCGATCTCCCGTCTCCCTCAGATCCATCTCCGCCATTTTCGTCGCCGTCGCCAACTCGAGCTTCGCCACCCAATCTGTCCGTCTCACTCGCTCATCGAGCAGGAACGGCCTGTATTTCGCCCGTATCTCGGCGTCATCTTCGGCTTCTGGGATGGCGAGAGATTTGAAAGAATAGCTTGGCTCGATGACGGGCTTCTCGACGAAACGGGCTGCTGATGTGTTGTTCAGATCTCCGTTGATGTGGATGGAAGCTAGGATCGAGCTGACGTTGTCGGCTTTTGAGGACATGTCACGTGATCTTGTGGAGGAAGCGGGAGAGGCACGAATGAGTCTGTCTGATTAGATGATGTTGCGCTGCGGCTCGAAATCTCACTTGGGAAATTCTTTTTGCCACTTACCTGAAACTGTGTATTATATGTCGAGGGCGTGTACGTTGGGCGCTTCGCACAATGCTCATTGGGAGATCCAGAATGTGCTCTCGGATTATCCGATCCTGCTCCTGGGCCTGCAGAATTGTATGAAGGACGGTGTTGAGAGAAAAACGAAATAGTGTAGGTCGGGATTTCAGCTCATCACTACATTACCTCGAGAGTGTAGATTAAAAATCAAGCGAGCACGACAAGCACGGGACTGTCAGCACGATCTGTCACTGTTCTGTTTTGATTGTCACTGTCGATGACATCCGTAACGACTATCATGCCCTGCATTTGCGTGTAAGCGAGAAAGTGCTTACGGTCCACTGTATTATCACGGTTGTTCTGAATCACTTGCCACTTAGGAGTAAAGCATTCTACCTAAGTCACGTCTTCTTCTCCTCTGCCCATACACTCTCCTCATAGCCCTCCAACTCCTTCACATACTCCGGCCCGCCTGTTACCCATCCTTTTATGCCCCCCTCCAGGATCACACTACGTATACTGTTTTCAGTTTGCGTCCGTATGTAATCCTCAAACCAGCCCGCGGCTCTCGGTCCTCGCCCCCTCGATGAGCCACACCAGAATATGACCTCGGAAATGCCGGCTTTACTGCACATCCTGTACAACGTCGGCAAGCTCGCATGTATCGACTGAGCAGGCAGGTTCAAGGAACCACGAATCGTGCCACCCTGTGCAATGTTATTGCTTTAGTATGCTTGGCATGTTGGGATGGACAACAAGGCCAGAAATAGTACCTCATGATCTGTACGGCGTAAGTCAATTAGCAGGAAATCATTGCCTGGTGTTTGACCGGCTTGAAGGCGTCGTAGCAGTTCGGCTTTGGTGATCGCGGCTGGATTGGGATTGCTCGGGGGTGGCGGAGCTTCGGTGGGCATGGTGCGACAGGTGGAGGATGTGTATGGCAAGTGTGACAGTGCGAGAGACTTCAACAAAAAGTAGGTAGCTTTACTGTTCTGTACGGCCTGTCATTTACGAGCAAGCGACATGACACTGGTGACATCCCACGATGACACTGAGACGAAGCCAAGCGAACCTAAGCGAAGGAGATAACAGCATAGGCTCGTACAGCATGTTATAAAGAAAGCTGGATGAGGATTGAGACATCGATACACGTTCAAATGGCCATTCGCGTGCAGGATCGCTGTTGCAAGAAGGCGACTGAGCAAGCGGAATGTAATGTAATTCTCAGTATTGCGACCAGGTCACAACCTAGCGGTAGCAACCTCAAACACGCTTTGCCGTCCGGTCGAACTCCCCCAACAACCCTCAAACCACCACACTGCAGCAGATCATCACTTTCACAATAAATATGTCTCCTATCTTTGTCGACACCGTCCCATCATCGCCTCAATAAAGAGACCCAACGATCGGGCCAGCTTCCTATAGTCCAGGATATCCTATCTACTCTCCGATTCGCTCTGAAAAGAGCAAAAGGCATCATAACCGCTGTTGAATCGATGCGGTAGACGTGGCTGGAGAGATGCTTTTTTGATAGGGAAGAAAAGAGAAGAGAAGATGTGAGAGGACGAATTTGGAGGTTGATGTAGGATTTTCAAGGTCACGTGTGAGTCGGCTGAGTTTCCTGTTTCGTGCCTCTCTGTTGAAGGACTTCAGGCTCCTCTACAACCTGGAATGGCGAGCTGAATATCGACCGCCTTGGTTACCTCAGCCTCCACACCTACAGAATCTTTATCGGGGCTATTGGTCTCGTCCAAGCTTCTTATACTGAGCTGTTATTGGTTTTGGGGCATGAAAAATTCACGATTGATAGTAATGTTAGCTTGGAAGACAGCGTGCCTACATGCCATTCCAGCAGGAAATGTAGTTGCCTTTGCAGGATAGGAAGCAGTAGCTGACTGACTATGGACACGGGATATAATGCTATGATCATCACTGCATCACAGCCTTTGAGACGTGGATCTAGCCAAGTATACGACCATACCAGGTAGCAAGAGAACAGGATCTGAGAGGACCGCCTCAGTGTATGCTAACGTGCTATCGTGACTGTGTACAGCCTCGACGGGCTGTGCGGGGCAGATCTGGTGACAGCTCCCGGCAGACCGGCAGGTAGGTAAGCAATATACATAGGTACCATACCTTCTGGTAGCTAGAGCTCTCGCGATTATATATGTGTTCACCTGGCTTGTCGCAGGCGTACGAGTAATTAAAATTGTACCTTCTTAACTCTTCCTACTGCACTCTAATGAATACCTGATTGCGTATCTCAATACAGAGCTCGCTCATCTGACTGCAGCCAAACAACCCTCCACGGCAGCCAAGGAACCATCACCACTATCTCTCAGGCAAGACCTGTGCGACTTTCCCATCATGTGAGCATGCTGCTAGTTCACCGGACGATTGCACAAGCTAAGAAGAGTCCATCCAGGTGTGTCACCCACCGCGATGTGAAGACGTGTCCAGGTTGTGGACGTCACGGTCACGGCATTGTCACCTCCTTCAAAGCTTGTTCAGCTAAGGCTGCAGGCCACATGTGTCGAGGAACCAGCGTTCAGAGTCGGAACGTTCGAGGAGACTTGTGCTCAGAATGTCACAGGAAGAGGCAGGCAGCATCTTCTTCAGCACACCATCCACATCATTCACACCATTCGGATGGTAGGAGACGTTGACAAGGAGATGTTAGTCTAGGTCTGGCAGGGAGGAATGTTGAAGCCAAGGGTGTGCCTGTTGCTGGCTTAGCCTGCTTTGTTGACGAAGATTGCCTCCTGTCAGTTATGATATTATGAGCGAGGGCGCTAGTGGTCAATCTGGGCAGCCGTCACGATGACACTCCGGACGCGGCGTTCATGAGGTCGTGCTACTAGAGATCTCCAAATACGAAGCTGTGATGGCGCCGTCGTCCCCGCTGAGCACGTCCAATCTGCGTACGTTGTTTCAGAACCGCCCGAATCAGTGCCTGTTACCCTCAGAGCACTATGGACTGCATTTGACAGTAGCTGACTACCAAAGAGCCTTGCGTATCTCGCTATATCGCAAGGCAGATTCTCCCTCGTCGATTCTGATTTCATGGACACGCAATTGCAACCTATTCCGGGATTCGTGATGTCTAAAGATCGTTGAGCCATTGCTGGATTTTTAGGGGCGAGGTTCCACCCGGGCAACGGCCGCGCACGGCCTCTCACGTGTCGTGTTGTTGTGTCACCAATGCAAAAGGGATGAAACATGTTGGCAATGCCGACAAGGTTCACTTACACCCTCACTAAACCACCACCTTTCATACTGCGTCTGCCTATCCAGGGTACCGTCATTACATAGTGAGAGTGTGCATCGTTCAAGCTCACTTTACCTGTCATCAATCCCTCAGCTAGCTCCACCAGTTGAGCACTTCTCCTTCACGAATACAATTTCCCGGCCCTCGTCATGTGGTGAGTACTGCAGGATGATGCTGCGCCGGCGACGACTAAACCGATCATAGTGGTATCTTCGGCTACGTCAACTACCTTGTTGAGAAGGACAGGAAGTTCATTCTAGACACACTCCTCAATGGTGAGTCCCCTGTTTGTTTATGCTGTACACGGAATGAATGCTGATCTGTGAGTCCAGGTCTATCAAGACTAGAATATCGTGGCTATGACTCCGCAGGTATAGCAATCGATGGCGACAAGAAAAATGAGGTGTACGCATTTAAGGAGGTGGGCAAGGTTGAAAAGCTCAAGCAGCTCATTGAGGAGGCCAAGCCAGATCCAACATTCGAGTTTGACTCACACGTCGGCATTGCGCACACCAGATGGGCTACACATGGTCCTCCTTCTCGTGTCAATTGCCATCCTCACCGGTACGAACATGAAAAAGAAAACTACAAGACTAAGGTCTAATATAAGCAGGTCCGACCCCAATTGGGAGTTCGCAGTTGTGCATAACGGTATCATCACCAATTACAAAGAGCTCAAGACATTGCTGGAGTCGAAAGGATTCGTTTTCGAGACAGAGACAGACACGGAAGCCATCGCAAAGCTTTCCAAATACATCTATGACCAGCACCCAGACATTGAGTTTACTCAACTTGCAAAGGCGATCATCAAAGAGCTTCAAGGCGCTTTCGGTCTGCTTCTAAAGTCTGTTCACTACCCCGATGAGTGCATCGCTGCACGTAAGGGGTCACCTCTGGTCATTGGTGTCAAGACACAACGGAAGATGAAGGTCGACTTTGTGGATGTTGAGTTCGGCGAGGAGGGAAAAGTACTATCTGCGGAGCGTGCGTCACAGAATGTTGCCATCAAGGCTAACAACTTCCTCTCACCCAACTCTATGCTGGCGCCCTCCGACAAGTCTCTTCTTCATCGCTCGGTCTCTCGTGCGTTCCTGTCCGACGATGGCGCCCCAATGCCGACAGAGTTCTTCCTCTCATCAGACCCATCCGCAATCATTGAGCACACCAAGAAGGTCCTCTACCTTGAAGATGACGATATCGCGCACATTCATGAAGGTTCTCTCAACATTCACCGTCTCAGGAAAGAAGACGGAACATCCAACGTTCGTGCCATTCAAACACTAGAGATCCAGCTGCAAGAGATCATGAAAGGTTCATTCGAGCACTTTATGCAAAAGGAAATTTTCGAGCAGCCGGAATCAGTCATCAACGCCATGCGAGGACGCCTCGACCTTCACAACAAGCAGATCATCCTTGGTGGACTTCGTCAGTATATCAGCACCATTCGTCGTTGCCGTCGTCTCATCTTCATTGCATGTGGTACAAGTTACCACTCTTGCATGGCGGTTCGTGGTATCTTTGAAGAGTTGACAGAGATTCCGATATCCGTGGAGCTGGCATCTGACTTCCTCGATCGTCAAGCGCCCGTCTTCCGTGACGATGTCTGTGTCTTCGTCTCGCAATCTGGAGAAACTGCCGACTCTCTTCTCGCACTCCGTTTCTGTCTAGAGCGTGGGGCACTTACTGTCGGAATTGTCAATGTCGTCGGTTCCTCCATCTCCATGCTTACTCACTGTGGTGTGCACATCAATGCTGGTCCAGAAATCGGTGTCGCTTCCACAAAAGCGTATACAGCACAGTTCGTCTGCATGGTCATGTTCGCATTGTCACTCAGCGAGGATCGTGCATCGAAATTGCAGAGAAGAGAGGAGATCATGGAAGGGCTCGGCAAGATCTCGCAGCAGATCAAGCAATGTCTGGACATGGACAAGCCTATCAAGGAG
>Ga0268250_10000740_pt1 | contig 14901 bp, 16 predicted proteins | sample AgamicAsSfe_FD_200448 | JGI IMG/M metagenome (GOLD analysis project Ga0268250, IMG submission 200448) | Agave microbial communities from Guanajuato, Mexico - As.Sf.e (v2) (version 2) | ecosystem: Host-associated > Plants > Phyllosphere > Phylloplane/Leaf | place: Guanajuato, Mexico | collected... | reverse complement strand
TTATGGCCTCCAGTATCTCCTTCTCCGTGATCGGCGGTTGGCTGATCTGTCCAGTGTACTGCACACCGTGCGTGTCTCGTAAATCCGCGACGGGTGGTCTGGGAAAAAAGGTGTTGACGTAGGTTCGCGCTGGACACGAGTGTTGCTAGATCGTCTGGGGTCATCAACCTTGTAACGACCCCGCTTTCGCTTTTTGTCCACACAGCTCTTGATCTCTTGAGCCATTTGTTTCTCCTGCGCGCCGCCATCCATCCACTGCGGCTTTGGACCATAGCCTGCACACTGTAAGTCGAGAGAGAAGCACAATGAGCATACATCCTGCTTTTCATCGCACTTCTTCCGGCGAACGCGACATGTCCAGCATCCAGTATTGCTGCGACTATACGGCTTCAGAGCGCCCCCACTAGTATGTTGATCAGCCGTAGTGGTCATTCGTGCTTGTCAAAAAGTATTGTTCCGTTGCAATTTATAAAGTGAGACAAAAATGGCCACATAATGTACCGATGCCTCCTGTGGGATCGTCGTCATATATCAAGAGTGATATCGAGATCAACGAATGGTGAGAAAGCGTGTGAACAACTCGCAAGGGTTGATTAACGAGGTGAATAGCGCGGCGCTAGGCGAATCTTGCGAAACTATTGCGGAACCTCTTGTACGCCACAACTATACTACATGCATTCAGACTGGAGTGACTTCGTCAACAAGGGAAATCTCATAGTTCCTTTTGTGTAATTTTGACGGACGCCAACAGCAAGACAGGGTTCAGTTGTTCTCACAAAAGGTACGCTGGGGCTAGGAGAATTCACAATGACGCTCAATGTAGCACGGGAGGAATTGCGGCAAGGATCTTTTAGCGTGAAGCTTTACCGCTGATAAGCGTCAAGCTTATCTTCACAAGCAAGCGCCACGGTCGATCTGTCCTTACATGAAATTTCGCATTTCGGCTCCCTTACTCCATTTTACGCGAGGTGGAAGCATGGGCCTCCTTCCTTCTGTCGCAAAGTGATGATTGGGGAACCTTAGTTTCCCCGGCGTTAGTTCTTCTTCTAGACAGCCACGTTCTTACACTTCTGAGGATCGCAAGTATAGCTCCATGGTTTCTGGGTTACTCTGTGGCAACCTCATCACTTAAATGGAGAATGGTCCTGTCACGAAACTTTAATGCCACGAAACGATGCTTTAGCTGTTGGTTGAGATTGGCATTGATGCTATACAAGCAAACTTCATATCTACGCACATAATCCTGCATCCCCCGAGGTGAAGGGCATCTTTTGGGTGGAGTGTATAGCACGCCGCTATTCTGAGACAGGAAGGTAGCGTACAGCACTCGTGAGCTCCTTCTGCAGAGCAGCTAGCATTGCCCACCGCAACCTTTCATGTTCACGAATCATCTGAGCGAGGTGAGAGAGTGAAATCCTAGCTCGTCGATAAAGCAATCCCTTACTATCAGCATTCTATTATGTTCGATAACATGAATACCTCGCCTAGACGCACCAGAAATTGCGATGTGGAGCCGGATATCAGGCTACGATTCCTATTCGTGGCAAATCCGGAGAAACTGCCCTGAAATCAAGTTGTCCCGTACGGCGACGTCCATGGGGCTTTTTGATTTTTGCCGGGCTACTTCATCCGTAATTTCACCTCTAAGTCACAACACATTTCTGTGATCCAATATCCTTTGTTTGGCCCCGCATGAAATGGTGGTCATGGCTCCTTTTTTCTAAATGCCGCTGGCGAGGCTTACAATAACGCGTCCTAAGTTAATCGACAGTGAGTTCGTAGAAGACTGTTGTACTGCATTTATTGAGACCAATTTTACTTTGGTTAGGGATCGTCTTCCATATGTACTCGTCCACGCTGGCCTGATACACGATCCATAGGCGTAACCAAATGTACCGCGCGTGGTCACTGAAAGTGAGACGTAAGCGTAACAGTCTGACGCGGTCATGGTCTGGATGACATCTCAATCCGTAGTCGGATGTCAACAAATCGCAGCAAGAACAATGTTCTGGAGAATTTTGTAAACCCCGTAACCTCCAATAAGAATCCTCATCAGAACTTCGAATGTTTCCGCCATCATTGTTACAGGATCTGGTCCAATGTCACCCACAAGGAATGTGTTCACTTCTTCAATCCAAAAAACCAGATTCCTGCGGCCTGCGACCCAGAAACCACAAGCAAAACCAACCAGAGCCAATAAACTCCTGAATGAGAATGGCAATTTGACTGTGCGCTTTGTCCTCACATCATCGTGGCTGAGGAACCAAGCAGCTGCCATGCCTAAAGATGTAGATAAGATAATATTGCTGGCTGAAACCATCCGGCGCTTGCGAGTCCAGATTCGATAGCTGGGTCCGTCGTTTTTGGTTTACTTAGTCGTTGTGAGTGGCGCTATAGAGATGCCGAACGCGTGATCGAGATTCTTGACAAGCTCCTTTCGTCTGTATATGGAAGAGATGACAATGATCAAGAGGTAGGCTGGCAATTTTCAAATTTGTTTTTTGCTGAGAGAGTAGAATGAGCGGACAGTGTGGATGTATGCGATTAGGAGATATCGTCGGCATTGTCTGTGGATAGGGGCGTGGAACCGCTTGACCCTCATTGGCAAATTCGAAGACTCATCCACTCTGCAAGACTATGCGCGCCTCGCTATCTAGCAACGGCGTGTAGGAAACGTCACACGGATATTTAATGAAGGTGACTAATGCAGCCGCTAGACAGATCTCGCGCGATTGATGTCAAACATCCTTTTTTGGCGGCATGGCACTACATCCAATTGTTCTGGACCATGATCAGATAAGAAGAGAAGCTTTTTCGATTTATGCATCTTTGATCTGTGTCGAGTGTAACAAAGAGAGCAGGACACCGTTGTCCTCGTGAAGAGTCGGTGAAGCCTGCTTGGAATTTTAATGACGCTAGATGTAGCCCTGAAGAATTCGGGGCAGGGGTTCAAGCTTGAAACCTTGCCCCTGATAAGCGCTAAACTTGTCCTCACAAACAAGTGCCACGATCTGCTCAGCGCAACCGCCGAGGATGCAAGAGGAGAGGCACCGATGGGGACACGGTGTAAATCCCAATATAACGGGCACTCGAGGATGTGATGGGACATGAGGTCGCAACTTGGAGTAAGGAAAATTTGAAGAATGCTCCGAGATGAAAAATGAAATGCTGCCGTGATGATGAAGGGACATCATGGCCAACAAAATGTGTGGCTAACACGCGAAACTCTCTCACATAGCCTACATAAAAGACCACCACTATCATCATCTGTAAATACCATTGGAAGCGTGTAATATCACGATCTGGAGCCCTACGCGCGGTGGCAACTTTTTTATTGGCGGCTATACACTCGCGTGGCGCGGTTTTTCACATGCAGAACACTTTACCACAGACGGTTATCACCACTCACGTTAGCATCAGAGGAAGTTTGCTCCGATCACCTCGACCATACGTAATTCAATCTACAATTCGTCCTCCCTGGTCGTCCTCGAAAGCAGTACCCACTATCACAACTATGCTGAGCATCAAAAAAATGATCAGATCACGCCAAATTGAGCGTATGGGTCTCACCGCCCTTTGCTTTGGATTAGCCACTGTGCTATACTACCCTTTACAAAACTATCATGGACTGATCGGCATGCTCGGCGGTGTGAAGCTCCTACCGAGTCAACTTGCGTGCGAAACCATACCATACGACGCTCGGCTCGTACACAATGATCCGTTGATGTTATACATGAATGATTTCATTTCGCACGCGGAAAGAGATTATCTGATCAACCTCGCGTAAGATTTACTCTCGCCAAAGTTGTTCATAGTGGTTTGCTGACGCACCATAAGGAAGCCGCATCTACACGATTCACTTGTTTGGTCAACCAATGGAGAACCTGATTTCACGGGCAAGACCGATGGACGGACTAGCAAATCGACACCGATGTCATTGGAAGACCCTGTCGTGAAGTGTATTGCTCAACGGGCTACCAGATTCCAAGGCCTTCCATCGACGAGCTTCGTGGAGGTTCAAGTAACTTCATACCTCCAGGGTCAAGAGTTCCAAGCTCATCTCGATCCTTTCCAGACCGTACCTCGCAATGGCTACCGAGTGGATCGGGAAACATCAATCTTTGCCATACTTGATGCCGATTGCTCCCAATGTGGAACCAACTTTCCCGAACTTCCTATCGACTGGTCAGTCCGAGACGCAAGCCTATGCAATTTTATGGAGTGCAACGACACCACGATCACAGCAAAAGCTATTCCAGGGAACGCCTTGTTTTGGCGGAATTTTCGAACCGACGGAAGCATGAATGAGAAAGCTGTCCATTCAGGTCTTCCTCTCCCAAAAGGGTTCAAGATCGGTATGAACATCTGGACGTGGACACGTATTCCTGCTGGCGAAATCGGACATCTTTCGTAGTCATCTTAGTTGATGTCTTGTAAGGCCGGCTTATCCAATATCATACACGCAAAGGCACCTTTCACGATATGACCAATGGGTTCCATCGCACTCTCTTGTATGGACAAAACCTGAACGGACACAAATGACCTTGAAGATACACATGAGGTCATCCAGAGGTATGAGTAAAGGTTTTTGTATCGCCTGAAAATGAGTTGACATCAACGCGTGAGATTTTGCTTGACGTATGAGATTCAAGCGATGACATGCGAATTTGGTTTCATAAACGCTTGGCTGAACTTATTCGGCTTAGAAGTCATGAGTGATCTGCTCGATTCAGGTCTGATGTGACAAGGTTCACCGAGTCTGCTTCTAGTATGTGTAGCAGAGTAGATCATTTTGTGTCCCCATAACTTGCTCTACTGTTAGCTCTGGCCACAGTCCACCAAAGGATAATTTGTCTTGAAGTGAAGCAGCTTCTTTCGACCCGCTCTCTTTCACGCCGTGATATTCTTTCGCTCTAAAAGAATGCTGCTGCTGCCACAGCCACCACATTCTATCGAGTTGGACATGATGTAGATAGAATATTGGATCTGTCCGGTTCAGCACAAGAGGTCACAAAATGTTCTTGGTGTACGGACGAGCCTTACCATTGGGTGACGACCATCTTTCGAAATCTCCACCAACGCCCCAGTGTATGCTGTTGTGCAACATGAATTCAGAGCTGTTCCGAAAACTGTCGTAGTCCTTCGCATTCTCGAGAGCACCTATCACCGCAGGAGCTATGTGTTCGCCAGAGATTTGACCTTCTACCTGCTTTTCGAAATGGTAAAATCGTCGTGAAATACAGTGTGGAGAAATCACCCCATCACCGTACATGACTCGAACATCTTTGAAAGGTCCGGTGGTGATACAGAATGATTGCAGGGGATTTGCTCCGTTGACGCTGTAAGGACTAGGTGTGCTTCGATTGCCATCGCCTCCAAATCCCGTGGCATTGTCCCAGATCACCGAGGCGGCGAGGTTGTCTCGATCCAAAGTCCAGTCCCAGTAACTATGTGAAGAATCAATCAATGTGTGATGAGCTCGCCGTCGACCCATGATCGATATGTATCACTTACGGTAATGGCTTCGCATAAGCACAATGCTGTCGAAGCATGCGCTCGTACAAGTGAAGAAACAGTCTGTGCCATGGGAAAAACGGCGCCGCATAGTGGACTATAATCATCAGTTAGCGCAGCCATATTCAATCATATGGGTACTCAAATAGTGACCTCTTGGCGCAATTTGCACATGAATGTCCGTCAAATCGTCGTACAACGATGTCTCGTTTCGTACGAGCGATGGGGTCCTGGTTAGACATAACACTGCTTCAATATAGTCCAGTCTTTCTCTTGACTCGAGTGTGCGCCATTCGCGGCGCACTTCCGGCTCGATACATGCGAGCTTCGCAGGCTTGGAAAGATTGCTGGCCGTGAGGACAATGGTGGTGAAAGCTGCAGTCAATAGGACGGTCGTTACCAATAAAGCCCATGCAAGAAAACCGAAATGACCTCTGTCGAATTTGATCAGGTTTCTGGGATTTCTGTATCAGCCATAGCCCGAAGGTCACTGCATGGTTGCATCTTACCCTTTCCTCGTTTCGTCATCATCACTACAGCGTAACGCGCTATAGCTTCCGCTCGCTTCCTGCGTGAAAGCGCTCGTAAAAGTCCATATCATGACAAAATGCGTCGTTGAACTGTGACGTGTGACATGAGCGTTCCAAAGACGTATAAAAGCATTAGAGCCTCAATTTGCGGTAGCGATATTGCCTTGCGTCCACCCGCGCGGCTAGTTCCACCCATAAGCGCCAGAAACCGACACTAGATGAACTCTATTGGGTCGCCTAAGGAATTTGACCTTTCATCTGAAGCTAGCCACACCCCCTACTGATCGTTTCTTGTTTGATCAAGTGTAATCTCAAAGTCCACAATGTATCGCACCGCCGAACAGCGTCTTCATCGAAGCATCTCTCCGAAATCTTTCTCTCAAACACGAGGATATCTCAGATATGTACCGCTCCTAAACTTGGATGCTCAGGAGGATTGTCTCGACACCGACACGCCAGAAGACTCAATAAGCGATCAGCACCTTACATCGCAAGCATATATGCGTGCATCAGAGACGTCGTGTCACATGGCCAAAGTCTTCTCATATGTGCTGGGAACTTGCGTTTTCATGTTTCAGATTGCCGGCCTCATTCTCATTTGGAACGGCAACATTCATGTCACTTTCGACACAGGACCTAGGCTGCCACCTTATAGTAAGTCCCTTCTTTCAGCATTCTACGCAAAGTCTGACTGTCTCCACGTATAGTGAGCCTCAAGACTCCTGTGGAATTCATAGAATCCCTGGAGTACGCCGCATGGAGTCCAGACCACGGCATTTCTGCTTGGAAGAACCAGACAGCGAATCTGGATATCGGAAGAGTTTTCGTGAAAGATCCGCAACAGTACGGTCTAGTCTCACCAGAACGGCCCTCTGATGTACAAGGACTCACACCGTATCCTGTGGCACTCTTTCATCAGCTGCATTGTCTTGTATGTGATAAACCATCTTTTCGAGTCAAGTTTACTGAATGAGTCCAGGGAACAATTCGTGAGATTTTCTACACATTGAACATTTCTGAAGAGATTGCATACGGCGGGCATCTTGGTCATTGCTTTGACTATCTTCGCCAAAGTCTATGGTGTTCCGGTGACTTGACCTTGGAATACACCTCAGTGGGGTGGAATGTCGAACACATGTGCAAGTCTCAGCACGAGATCCTTGATTTTATGCAAGAATTCGATCAATGATGTTGAAACTTGACGCGGTTTGCTCTATGAGAATATTATGAAGGTCCCATAGTGTTGCCAGAATTTGATGTATCATTTCGAATTGTGTTAGTCATCTTGCCGATCTCCGTGCCGTTCGCGTTACCTCGGAACAGTCCGCTGCATCGCAATTATCGCGGTTTCGACGAAGCGCGAGCCGCGTGTACGCGGCTCGCCATCTCTTCGGCTCGTGCTTCCGATGTGAAGGCTGCGTCACCGTTTCTTGCTGAAAATCTCCTTTTACAACATGTGCACAATGTCATGTCGTATCGTTGGTGTTAATTGGACAGAAAAAGATCTTCACCCATGGATGCCAACATCGATGTCGCAGACTCGACGGGTTTGCTAGGAAACGAGGCGTCAGAGGAGAAATATGACCATCGGGCTACGAACTTCAGAGTATGGCGACCCCAATTGACTCGAGTTCTTACCACCATGGTCGTTCTGCTCGTTGTTTTCAGCTCTATCCTGCTCTTCGGTCATTCACGAGTTCCGTGGTTTGACAAGAATACCGACATGAATCCAGATCGCAACTACTGTAAGCACATACCTTCAATAATCTTCACTCATGTTTGCCAACTAATGCTCGTACCAGTCGGCACTATTCCAACTATCTGGACGCCGTTCTCTCACCAATGGATCGGTCTTGAAAGGCAGGAGCTCCCAAATTATAGATATAAAGATGAACAATGGGATGGACTATTTCCCAGTATGTTCTTCCATTCCCCAAGAGCCATCAAGATGACTAATGAACGCATAGCATATGGGGGAATTGTCGCTCTACCATCGAAGTTTCGAACGGAGCACAGATTACCCGAGAATGCTGCACTGGCTCCCGAAGAGGAAGACAAAAAGTTGTATTACATCGCTGGGTATCATCAACTACACTGCTTGGTAAGTCTTTCATCCGTTGTGAAACACTAGAACATTGTCTAAACATTCAACAGCAGACAGTCAGAGATGCAGTCTATTACCTTAATGGTACAATGGAATGGCCAGGCTCTAACCCATTCATTTGGGATCATGTTCTCCATTGCATCGAGGCCATTCGGCTAGGACTCCATTGTTTCTTGGATCCGACGCTCATCAATCTGAACGAGACTTGGCCAGGGGTCCCAAATGAGCAAATGCATCAATGCCGGAACGCAGATGCTCTACGAAAGTTTGCGGACGAGTACGGACACCTGGCTCCAGTAGATCCTAGGAGCGTAACCATGTGAAGAACGCAGAGACTGCAAATAACGAGCCGCCATGCTGAGAGTGGAGTAACATGCGTGTCTCTCGGTAATTTTGAGATAATTCAATATCAGGAGACAGGAGATCTCAATATCAACCAGTTTTCAGGGATGTCAACCACCATTAACCAATCTATGAACAGCTCCAACAGCATGGACCGAATCAAGATCAAGACGTTACTGTCTTGATAGGACTTTGACTGGTTTTGACCAGCATGAATTGGAAGTTTTATCACGAACTCCTCAATAATAATCAAGACAATTTGCGTACCACGAAGTGTTTCATTGATGTCTGTGTCTGCTCGAAGAAAAGAAAAGGTTTAACAACGATGAAACTTCTCAATGGCCGAGAAGCTGTACTCTCAATCAGCGATGTGGCGGGATAGCCACTCTGATTCATAGATGGCGAGCTTTCCCGGGTGCAAGATTTCCCCGACTCCAAGTGGTACATAGAAGTGGTTCATCGCTGACTCACAGCAAACTGATTCAGTATTGTACATGATATCGAACTCTTTCTGCAGAATTGAGGGCAGGCACGGTTGGATCAAACAGGTTGAGATGTCATAAAGTCAATTCCAATATCATTGACCAGAGCGACCTTGAACTTGGTTGAAGACATCTCCGGTCCATCTGTGCGATGTAAGAAGATGGAATATGCATATTAGAAGCCTGTCATACCGGGCTATATTCGAGCGGACAGATATCTGGTAGAAAAAGATTATTTGGACTTCTATAAAGTATCATCCATCACGATAGATATTTGGCACGAGGTCGTGTCGGAAACTTGTCGACTAGTAGATCACCAGGGCAAGAGTGGAAAGTGACGGTAGCGATAGAGTAGCATTAATGGGCGTGTACTCTGTGGAAGGGCTCGTGATCTGTGTAAGCGAGATTCTTCTAGACATTCTGGTGATCATCCACTTCGCCAAAGGTACTGGTAGGAACAATTTGAAATGTCTCGACCATAGCACAATTTCTGATGCTGGTTATAAGCGCCGTTGCCAGCCGAAGGACCGACAAAGGTGTCGATCCACCCGCCAAAATCAATCGCCGAGTACTCTGATTTTATCCGCGGCCAGTATCCGAACCCTTCAATACCCATGACACAGATGAGCTGTCTGAGCATTCATCCAGGACTTTTTGGCGTAGCGCGCTCAAAACAGCGGGCCGCCCATAGGTGTGCGGGAAGTGAAGGAATTAGAAGTTTTAGAAAAGCGTGACAGATTAGACAACGCAAGACCTCGATCAGATTGATACATTCTTACTCCGAGGAACAGTCATCACGACAACAACAAATATCCGCTACGATGGTATGTGATCCTCATGACGTGCCATTACCCAATGGTCGGTGGTGCGAAGGTGATGCAACATGTGACGCAAAGCTGACAAGTCATTGTTGCGAGCGTAGCTCGTTACTCAGTTTTTCGCTGCAGCCTTATTCGTAGGCACGACGTTCGCGGCTCCTACGACCAATACTGGACCTGTCACTCTTGACGAGATCGCTCAAACCCTCAATGTTCGTGATGCGGACGAGCAGGGATTGTCATACGCTAGGGAAGCGTCGCCGCAGCCGCCGTACCCGTATGATGTTGGCATGAAGCCGGGATATCCATACGTGCCGCCCTATGCTTATAGGATTGGACGGGTCGCTGAAGATGAGGCGAATGAGAAGTGACGAAGAAGCCAACTGTTTTGTTTGTGAGAATTGGCTTTGTATGATGGACGCAAGTGAATCACAGGTGTTCGAAGCCTACACCAGATGATTTTCATTGCGTTCGAGTGAACTTGAGTATCCAGAGTTTCGAATCTTTGCTCGACCTATCGAAGGACATATCAAAGTTTGCAGTACTCCAGAAATATCATCTCGACATCGCGGTACACCATGCAATCACCTTCCACTTCAAATTCGCTTGACCCATCTTCAAACACTCCTTTAGCGCCGTGGAGTTACCTGTCTCTGACCTTGATATGCTCGCCGTTTTAATATTGCTGACGAGCTCCGAGAAGTGCTTCTGTGTCAGCCAGGCGTGTTCGAGGATGATACTGTTTTTGAGAGCTATTTCGTCAAGTGTTGCGCCCGCTCGTGGCAATGTTTACCCGGGCAAAGCAACGCCGTCTTTTGCCCTGGCTCATGGAGTAGAAGACCATTCGCTTGTCGCGGATTCGTGCTATCAGGGGTGGAGCTTAGAAGAGTGCCATGTCGGTAAAATCACCGCAGCCGAGTCTGCAAGGTGTGAGACATCCATAACTTGGCTTCTAGATCTTTTCGAGCACTTCGACATCACTAAAAGGACCTAGACCTGTAGCTCGCCAGCCACGCATGATGCTAGTCTTTCCCATTGCTTTTTGACGCGCGCGTCTGGAATTTTTAGTCCACTGCGCAGGACTGAGGCGGCCTGAATCTCTCGTTTTCGACCGGCAAAGAATTGATCAAAGCGAATTAATACCTGCAGTCACGATCGCTTCCTTTGGACCCTGCCTTGTGACTCGTCTATGAGTTCTTCAGCGGGGATTAGATAACCCTTAAAGAAGCATCACTCTATGTGGATCGGGATCCAATTCGATCGGTTGATTCACCCCATGCTCCGGATTATGACTATCTATGCCCCTTTGTGGCGCTCTGAATGTATTTCATATCTGGATCATGTGACATGAACGACCTTGGAAGACCATCACGATCATGATGCGTGGATGATCGTTTGATATCGTATTTAATGGGACATCCTCGGGATAGGAACGTCTAACGAGGTTCTAAGGGTTTTAGGATAAGGAAGGAGGCTCTGAGTAGCACACTGATCAAGTTGCGTTATGAACAATGACTTCAATTGTGTTACTTCAGTCAAGCACGAGGCTCCTATGGAAGATAAAAACTCCGCTGTCCTATATACCAAGGAGACTCATGAGGTATGCAACCTGCTCTGTGTTCACAGAGCATACAGCGCAGCAAAGCGACAGAACAACAGAGCACCCTGCAGGTCACGTGACACATCGCTCTGCTGCCTTGACAGCTGGTCGCGACGAACGTCGTCGCATACGACCTTTTGCTTGCCGCCTTTCTCACATCGAACACTAGGTGGAAGAACTCTTGCATCGTGACTGTTCGATACTGACTACCCGTTAGCCTGGCTCAATGCGTGTATTGCTGCCGGGCTCATCGTCAAAGTCGGCTGATTCCCAGGCTTTGGAATGGAGAAGATCTTATCAGAGTCGTTAATCGATCGAGATGTGGTCCATTCTTGGATACCGTCGAAATCTCCGCATTTGCGCTGGAGGTTGAAATCAGGGTGAGGGTGGTCGTAGTTGTCGTACCACGCATAGTTGATGAAATCTGTCGTTGCATCGCAAAACAGAGATTGTAGCAAGATCGAGACACAATGATTGGTGTGTGCGGTGTGAAGGTCTGAAGCTTTGCCATCTGGGTATACATCTCCCCAATAGTGTTCAAAGGACAAATCCATACGAATTCGATCCAAACAGTGTATTTTGTGCTTGATGTCGACGAGTATGGGATAGGCATCATCGCCGTATCCTGCTTCCAGGGGAAACTTAACGCTGGTAGATAGATTCCTGCCAGCGGCCAGCAGATCTTTGGAAGTAGCCCACGCTACATTCTCGGCATTCAAGGCAGACCATGCTTGATCAACCTCCAGAGATGGAGGCATGCTCCATATATCGTGAGACTGCCCGAGTTCTCCTCTCATCGTCTTCAGCTGGCTTGTGTATTCGAGTGCATCGGCAATTGGCGCTGATTGTCAAATAACCAAGTCTGTAAGATAGATGTACAAGCTCCAATGGTAGCAAAAAAGGACTCACAGGCTACGTTGAGCGTGTCCCACGCTTTCGCCGGACTACATCCGGATCCGGAAGCACTGGTGTAGACTGCTAATAGGACCAGCAGAGAAGCGCAGAAGAAGGAGATACTAAGGTAAAGATGTTGTGGTCTTGAGGATTCCTGTATGGCGAGTGGCTCGTAAGACTCCCTCATCTTTCGATTTGATTATTTCGTACAGCCGTCTTGCTGACCGTTTGAGTACAGGCACAAATTATCGAAATGAGAATGTGACACTTCGCATCCTTTTAGGCGCGTACTGCGCGGTTGCGTCTATTGGCGGGAGACAGACTTTACCGAGGTCTGGGCCGCAACTTGACCCGCTCTGACGCCATCGCCACCATGAGCAGTACTTCCATTACCATATCATTTCAGTCTCATTCTTGACGCTACGCGTCGAAGACATCGACGAAATTTCATCAAGACTGCAGAGTACATTTTCACAACCTGAGCGCGATGTCTGAGAAGTCTCAGATACCTCCTGCCACAGACCAGGGCAGAACGATCGTTGAAACCACAACCACACTTGAGCCACCAAAAGCGTCCGACATCACGCTCCAAGCAAGGAATCCTCTCGACAGTCAAGAACGATTGCCCCCACATTGGGAAGAACTCTCAGACAGTGACGGTGGGACATTCTACGCCAATCACATTGCCCGAACAACTGCACGGCAAAAACCTAAAGCAGAAACACTCGAAGACGGCAGCAATACGCTATCGAGATTACCTGTGGCTTGGGAAGCACTGAGGGATAGCGAGGGCAGGACATACTATGCCAATCATGCGTCGAGAACTACTTCTTTCGAGAAACCCGAGAACCTGACAGGCGAATTGCCGAAAGGATGGGAGATCTTGCGTACGCCCGGTGGTGTTGCATACTTTGTGGATCATAACACCCGCACCGTTACGTGGAATGACCCTACGCACCCAGAGGGATGATGTGGCAAGAAAGCATCACCAGCTAGTATTCGGGTGTCCGGTGACTTTTGGAGTGTTACTCATGCTATATCTCACAAATGATAATTTACAAAAGTCCTGCATGGTCTGATCATACTCCAGCGACTCGTAATGTAACATGATTCATGTGAAGCAAGCTTCCCGCTTGATGACCAACTCGTCTACCGTGTCAAAATTGAATCCACGTCCTTCACGACAAATTTTCCGTGCGACAATTCATGTGGGCATGGTTCCCGAGGTGGTTCATGCTTCGGCGTCTTAGTAATCGAGAGCCTCGACTGTATAACCGCCGTGTGGAAATTTTGAGCGCGTCTAGATCATCAATGCTAGCCCATCGTAATTGTACATCTCACCACGCGGCTCGCTTGGCTCATCGCATATAGTGTAATTGAGCGATTCGCGCTATGACTCACCGAATCAGATGTATGGCGCTGATACCCTCGCCGCTATCGTGAACTTCACTCGACGATAGAATGAAGCGCTCAAACCACTTGCGCGTTGTTTTTTGGCGATACGCCCACTTTTCGCGGAAGTGGAGGAGCGCGAAAGGGCTTCGCAAACTTTATATAGCGGCACTATATCTGACTGATAGAGAAGTAGCACATCCTATCGACATCAAGCACTCTTGATCACTTACACCACTCGAAACAACTATCGACCAAAATGAAGCTAAGCTCGTTCCCAATGCTTGCTTGTGCCCTCCTACCTGCGATGGCCACTGCTATCTGCGGTCCTGGAGGCCGTGCCGCAGGAGATTCGTGCCACAATTACAGTCCCGGAGATTTTGCATGCGGAGACCACGTAATTGTAAGCAACCCAACGACTTTCGAATATGAGCTTCTTTACATGAACTACAGCTGATCATTTTTCTCTCATCAGCTCCAATGTGGCAACAATGGAAACTGGAATGTATTCACCAGCTGTCGTTCTCAGAACGGCCACTGTTCGAAGTGTCAGTGCGTGAGCAACCGCGGACTTCTTCTCTTCGATCCGCTCGCAGAGTCAACATAAATTAGCTCCGATCGAGAGGCGGCGACCATTTTTGATCGCAATGAAGCAACAACAATTTTGACGACCAGGAGTTTCTCTTCCACGAGGGATTACTCATCGACATTCTCTTGATTTTGAACACAATCGTTACAGGACTAGCAAGGATACCTTAGAACACAGTTATAGCTAGAAATAAGCAATGCGATGCTTACTCTAGCCACAATTGTTGTCTAATTGGTGAATTCCTGATCGGGTCGCGGACTGGGAGACTAAGCATCGAGGAGGTCATATAGGGTGGACCACGAAATCCAGGTAGGTAATGCTTTCTTCATCGCATAATATGGCGATGCGGATTAGGACGCCAAGATGAGAATCACTTGCCTGTTGGTGGGCGCTTCCTATCGAAGAAGTCGAAGCTGCGGCTTCTTGCCGATATCGAAAGCGCGACCCTGATCGCTCTCTGCCTTCCTACAAAACCCTGAGAACACTATCACTCGAGTACAAGCGGTCGCATCCATCTTCGAAGAGCTCGCGGATGGCACTGAAGATGTTTCTGCTGTCACCCCCCTCGTGGCCCGCTACGTGCAAGCCCATCGCCTCTGGACCGACCATCCAGACCCTGCAGTCGACTCCCTGGAA
>Ga0268250_10000738_pt1 | contig 14913 bp, 18 predicted proteins | sample AgamicAsSfe_FD_200448 | JGI IMG/M metagenome (GOLD analysis project Ga0268250, IMG submission 200448) | Agave microbial communities from Guanajuato, Mexico - As.Sf.e (v2) (version 2) | ecosystem: Host-associated > Plants > Phyllosphere > Phylloplane/Leaf | place: Guanajuato, Mexico | collected... | reverse complement strand
ATTTTGTGCATTTCTCATACCGAATGAAGAATACTCCAAGTTCGCTCGCCCAAAGTTGCGTTGGAACTGAGTGGTGAATATGGAGGAGCCAACACCGACTCCAATGGTGGAGCCCAGATTGCGGAAGAACACGAGCATGCCAGTCGCTGTTCCAGCTCGGTCAACATGGACACCGGCTTGAATTGGCATCGCCAGCGAGGGGTACAGCATGCCCAAACCGATACCCGCAGGAATGAACAGAGCTCTGGCGGGAACAACAGCAGTACCCGAAGATAGAGCGATCAAACACCCACTGCCTATAGTTGCAAGTGCCCAGCCTATTCCAATGCTCCAAAGATAGCGCCTCGAAAACTCAATCATGAAAGCAGTGAGGATAGCGAAGGGAGTTGCGGTAAGACCAAAGGACAACCCATCTACGGCGGCTTCTATTGGCGTGTGGAGAAGCACACTCTCGAAGAACAAGGGTGCAAAGTAGAGCATACACCAGGTCGCAATCCCGTGGAGTAGAGCCCCAAACATTGCAGCGGTCACAGTCCGAGTAGCAAGGATTTCTGGAGACAACATTGGCGAGCTTGTCTTCGTTTCGAAGTAACAAAATAGTATGGTACAGATGATTCCAAGACATAGAGGTGTCAAAATTTGCACACTTGACCAGGGGAAGATTTGTCCACCGGCAGTGATTGCGAAAAGAACCATGGTAGCCGCCGAGACGGAAAGAGGCAGGCCCAGCCAGTCGACTCGTGTCAGCTTCAGCATGATGGAGTTTCTGTCCTGCCGGAGCGTCAAGGTTGGGTGTATCAAGATGAGTGCAACGCCGATGAATGGGAGCAAGATCCAAGCCAACCATCGCCATGTGGTATACTCAGCCAAAGCACCACCTATGGGTGGCCCAGCGACAGCGGCGCCAGCCCAAAAAAACGACATGATGCCCAGGTAAAGCGGACGTTCCTTGAGTGTGGTGATGTCGGTAAGTATGACCTCAGACAGAGCCTCGAGGCCGCCTCCGCCAAACCCTTGTATAGTACGGCCGATGATGATTGTCGTTGGAGATTCTGCGGTACCAAACACAACGAGACCGATAACGAAGAATAGGCAACAGACATACAAAACTAGTTTGCGACCAAAGATGTCCGACATGGCAGTATGGGCGGGCTGGAAAGCTACAGCAGCCAGGAGGAAAGATATGCTCATCCAAAAGGCTTCAAGACTCGAGGCTCCAATGTCTTGAGTGATGATCTGATAGTATGAGCGATAAGTCTTGTGTCGTTCGACTACGACGCGATCTAGCATACCGGAAGTGCATTGCCGAGAAGAGTAGCATCGAGAGCGCTTGCAAAGGCGATGAGCGCGAGACCGGCAAACGCAAGGCCAAAACGGAGTCTATCGTTCTTGACCCAAGCCATCTGTAGATGTCGCAAAGTCATGGTTTGACAGTATCTGTTCAGTTCTCAGCACTGTAGTGCACGACAACAGCCAGTGTTTTGGATCGAGAGAGGGAAGCGAGCCTGATTGCATCAACACTACGAAGGGTGGCAGCTCCAGTCGCCATCGCAAAAGTCGCGATCTCCATGACGATGAGTTGGCAGTCAATCCAGCAGCGACTGCGCCGACCGGTGTATGTAGAGTAGTTTATTGGCAAACGCCTGTCAGAATGTTCGTATCCCTTGCATGTAAGATCCGCGCTAGCGTGACGGTCCGAACACCGCAGGCGGGTGCAGGCAGTAGGCGGCGGCTGCAGGTGCAGTATACCGGACCCACACGCAGACACGCGCGAGCCAGCGTGTCGGGACGAAGGATGGTGGCTTATGTTGTTGGTCAATTGCCCTGCCGATTCTCATCCTTCTGTTCCTTCTAATGCAGCTTACCCCTCAGCTTTCACAGCTCAGCACTCTCATTCTCTGTCAACTAATCCCTCCTCTTGGCAATTCATTTCGCACCGATCACATCATCGCAACATGTTTCTTTCTATGGAATATCGTGCTCAACCGCTCTCGCCCACCTTCGGTCCTCCAACCGCCCGAGCAAAGTGCGCATTGCTCTTCCAACCTCTTGGCACACTCAACATACTGATTGATAGCATAGTTTTTGCGAAGAAGATTTTGTCATTGTGAGCTTCATCGCAGAATTTGTAAACACATGCAGTAATGCTGCTTACAGTGCGTTTCCCTTCTCCAACGTCAAATTCAAGGAGCTGACTGCTTTGTCTGTAGTCATCTATGCCATCCGAGCGCTCCGTCGTCTGCCGTCGAATGCGTCGCTGTCTACCAAGAGCATTCACTATGGCCTCGCACTGGTGGGATTTTGCTCGAGTTTATTCCACGGGCTTCTTTCGTATCATGCGCAGATGGGTTGGTATCTGGAAAAAGCATCACCTGCACGGCTCTAACACTTCTTTGTCACAGCCGATGATACATCCATGATTGTGGCCACCTCGATAGTCTGTCATCAAGCAATGACATACAGTAAAAGTGCATCTTTTACTCGCTGGTTCAGTGGCTCACTGCTGTTCGCCGTCCTTGCCGAGACAGCATACCACATCACCAGGGATGAGCAGGTGGTCCACGAGCTCTCCTTCGTCTCTCTCATCATTGTCGTCGCGATCAAGACCCGATCCCTGATCAAGCTCCGTGTGCAAAATCCAAAGGATAAGGAAATGCTGCACAAAGCTGTCATTTTTGGTGCAGGTAAAGACTTCACGGCTTCTTTCCCAGCTCGTCTCTTTGCTGATGTGTCCACTTAGGTTGCTTTGTGTTTGGGTACCTGCTTTGGCAACTTGATTCCATCTTCTGCGCGCAGCTCACGATACTCAAACGGACTTTGGGGCTGCCCTGGGGTTTTCTGCTCGAGCTTCATGGTTGGTGGCATATCTTGACTGCTGTTGGAGCCCATACCTTCATGATCATGGTTGATAGACTCACGCGTGACGAAGTCGAGTTTGTAACCGATGACTTCAGATTATTTGGTGCAAAGAGCACAAAGAAGGAGAAATGAAGCGGATGCACAGATGATGGATAAACCGATGATGCCCATGGTAGTATCAATCTTCGAGCCGATGTCGCGAGCAATGTGCAAATTACACTTGCAGCCTGCGAGACCATTCAAGCACTGAATCTAAACAACTATCTTATTCGAATCTACAGGTTCGCTCTACCTGCGCTTTGCTCATCAGCATAGAGGTCGACAACATCTTGACCACTCAGAGTCTTTGACAAGTGTGGCAGTGCAAGGCCAACAGCTTCCATACCCATACCAAGTCCTGCCTGATAGCCTGTCCCACCAGCTCCGTAGTTGTGCACAACGATACGCCCAGCTTCACGTTCTTCCAGCTCGATGCGTGCACCACCTTGTCTGCCTGGCCGGAGGCCTGCGAACGTTGCCAGGACTTCTGTACCAGATGCGTGTAAAGATGGCTCGAGCGCAGAAGTTCTTTGCCAGATGGACTCTGCCTCGTGAGCGAAGGTATCGCCGGTACTTCGCAGCATGTTAGTGCTGTGTCACCGTGATGGAAGTACGGAACAAACTCACCCATTGTTATTCTGCATGAAGCCTCCAAGAATGACGTTTCCATTGGAATATGGTCTGGGAATGATATAGGTCTCATAGTCCTTACCGTGTCGCATGACGTTGGTTGCGATTTGTGGCGCCCGCGTGAGCAAGATCTGACCTCTGACCGGAAAGCAATTCGAGTCTTGAACACCAGGCAGATGTCGAGCAGCGTTTCCAACGCAGTTGAAAACGACTTTCGTACGATCGCTGAGGAAAGCATGATCCAGATGATCAAGTTTGCGTCGGAAGAATTGAACGCCGAGGTGTTCAAGCTTGTTCCTCAGATACTGGATATGGCGAGGCGCGTTGATGGTCACTGTAGTAAAAGACACACCATAAGCGACGCCTGAAATGAGTTTTTCCGAAGGCAGAACAGTGAACTGTTGGCGATGTCAGTGACCAAATCTGGGAAGTGGATGCAATTGACGATCCCACATCTTCAAGATAGTTCGCAAGCGAGCTCAACTTTTGCTCCGCAGGCTTCTCGTCCCAGTATTCGAATGACTGTGTCTTTCTGATGGCGGCTTGAAGTCCCTCTGTCGAAGCCAGTTTCATCAGACGTTGATAGCCAGCCTTGTCCCAGATGAGGGCATTCTTGTCGCTTCCGGAGATCGCTGAGAAGTTTGCTCCAGCCCTTCTGTTATGTTAGTCTCGGATTCCACGCTGCGACATCTTCGCTTGCCAGGTCTGCAACGTACCACGGCGATGTATAGTCGATCGAGGTATCTCCGGGCATATGTTGCGCCACGACAGTAGTAAGATGACCGTATCCATTCTCGGCAAGTATAAGAGCGACATCCAGGCCTATCACGCCCGCTCTTGACAACAGCAAGGTTAGATCGACATTCGTGTACGAGTATTCAGATCATGACGAACCCGACAACAACTATAGTATCTGACATACTTCTGCACACTTGCTCATTAGGAGTTGGTTGTTGGTGATGAATGTTGGAACGCGGTAAAGACTTGAAAAGGTAGTGTGGCAGATGTAGAACAAGTTGGAGGAACAATTTATCGCAAGAGCCGACTTGCTGTGTTGGTCACCTCGCATCAGCCGATTGTTCTCGGTGATGCTGACACTATCTGGTGCCGGACCATAACCCTGATGCCGATGCGACGATCACCGGAAGGCAGGTGGTGCTCACTCTGCGGAGGCAAGTGCGGGGATGTCGGCGTTGGGTCGCCTGTTAGCACCACGGGATACTGATAGGGATGCACGGCCGCAGCTTGGCACTCCTATCAGATCCGGTGCGGCCGGCCCATAGTTTCCAAGAGACATGACAAACGGAAACACAAGCTAGAATAGTAAGCAAGAACCAAATATCTGTTGCTGAGTTCAAGTCCCAAACAGCAATTCGTAATCTCTGCTTTCGCAGCCATGACAAGATATACACCCTCCGCAGCGCTCACAGTCGCAGAATCAACTCATCGAGTTCCAGAACAGTGGCTAGACAAGCTTGACCCGGAGTGGGCCAAGATATGGAATACCCACGGGGGACATCATTGTCAAGCGGAAGAGGTCTCGATCGAGGAAGTTCGCAAGAATCCTACATCGTACAGCTTTACATACCCAACGTGGGATGGTATGTCCGCTTCTCGTATGTGTATGATGTGAGTACTGAGTGATGGCTAGGACCTCAAGTTCACTCAGAAGAGGATTTTGAAATACCTGTGACAAAGCCTGCTGGTCAGATCAACGTCCGGGTGTACACTCCGAAAGGCGATGGCCCCTTTCCCGTGCATTTCAACTATCATGGAGGTATGTCTGCACCATACCAAGATCGAGACGTGTTGCTGAGCTCAGGGCAGGAGGATGGATCTTGGGTAGTCTCAAGAGTGAGGCTGCCTGGTGCCGTAGTGTTTGTAATAACACTGGAATCGTGGTCGTCGACGTCGATTATCGATTGGCGCCTGAGTTCGTGTTCCCAGCAGCGATCTACGATTCCTGGGACGCCATACAATGGGTAAGTACACCTTGAATGATGCGTACCTTGGATCATGTGTTGACATCTATCAGGTCATATCTCAGGCAGACAGACTGAACGTCGACACGAGACGCATATCGATAGGAGGTCTGTCAGCAGGCGGGCAGATGTCTGCGGTTATTTCCCACATGGCGCGTAATGCAGGGCTTGAATTGAAGCTTGTATTGATGATAGTCCCTTCCACTGACTTCAGATGGTTGATCGCACCGGAAGCAGTCCGTTCAGAAGTTGCAAAGCAGTACCCAAGTACAGAGCTATACAAAGACGCGCCATGGGGTGGTCTGAAGAGAGAGCAATGGTTCCTGGACTACTGGATCCCAGAAGGTATGTGACGAAAGGCCATCATTCGGGACGACGGAGTTGACACAATCACAGAGATCAGAGCAGCAGCATCCGAGGATTGGATGGCTTCTCCTATGCTGGCAAAGTCGTTCAAGGACCTTCCGCCGACACACATCATCACAGCCGAGTTTGACATTTGTCGAGATGAGGCGCAGCTATATGGGAAATTATTGGTCGAAGGCGGTAGCCAGGTGACTCAGAAATGCTATTCAGGCATGCCTCATGCGTTTGGACATTATATCCACCCGACGAAAGGATTGGCGAAAAGTCGCGAATACCTCAATGACACTTGTGAGGTTCTTAGACAAGCGCATGGTGTTTGATGCCTCGATAAGGGTGCGGGTTGTCCAACGTCGGTAGATACTAAAGATTTGTCGTTAAACAATTCTTCAATCAGAATGTCACAACAGTCAGTATATCGGTCTCTGTCATGTCGATGTTGAGCTTGTGGACGAAAAATTATTCGGGATCGTACAATTGCGCCTCAGCGACAGACGCTCGTCCAAGCGACATCGCATGCGAGTCAACAATGACACGTTGTGATGGTATGGGCTTGCGAGATTGTAAGAAAAAACATGCTCCATCTGCAATGTACCCGTAACGGAAACTGCGGTCGTGAAAAAAAAAAATCCGGTGACGGTATGGGCATGCCAAGCCTGGCCGATGATGACGCCCGGAACTGACAAAAATCGGCGCTCTCGCGTTGTTCCTTTCGCACCTCTCGGGATTTCAGCAATGCGCAGATACATGAGCAAGTCGCAAAGAGCATGCGACAGTTGCAGAGCGCGTAAAAGTGCGTGTCGAATCGACTCGTCTCCGCCGTGTCGGCTTTGTCAATTATCCGGGCGCGAATGCACCTTCGACAAGACATCTCGAACAACGCGCGGCGTCCGCGGTCCCGTGTCGCAAGTGTCTCCAAGTGGCACCCATCAATTTCTGTCCGAGACGGAAGATCCGATACTTGTTGAATCGCGCCCGAATTCATCATCTGCCCAGGATGTGCAGTTCGAACAGCTGAACGGCGCTGGGCTAGAAATGAACAACATCAATGACCAAGGCATCCATGATGCTGCAAACGCAAGCTTTGCACCAGACTATTCGTTACCTGGTGAGCTGAATAATGTCCAAGATGATTTCTGGCTCGATCAATCTATGATGGATATTGGTATACAGCCTTTCGACTACATGGACGCCTCTCCCAACGATGTAGGAGCAGATCAGACCGGCATGCCATCCGCAGGTCTGCCACCAGGAGTACAAACAACCAGTATAGTCTGCGGTCTGACCGGTGACATGGATCCCTATCTTATGCAACGCTACAATTTCGACCCTGACAACAACTTTGTCTTCAAAAGGCTGACTGTCCGGTCCATGTCGCAGGACGTCCATCCGGTCCAACTACTTGTGAGTAACGCCATGGGAGATGTAGACAAGACAGCCAACGGCACTGCTCGAGGCCATTTGGAGCAATTGGTGAGCCCGGACGTTGGCATCAAACTAATATCCTTGTAAGGACTGCACTTCTCCGACAGACCTGCGTTCAGCCCGGCTGACTGTTGTAGATTCTATCAATACGTATACCCTCATGTTCCGGTGATACCTCTTGCAAAATCACCAGATCCCGCAACCTCGAAGCCATCTCTCCTTGCCGCCATTTATCTCGTCACACTCTCGTTCGCTGGCTTTGATGACTATTTGTCGGTCCAGATAGCATACGATCTGCCGGATACTGACAAGCTGTGGAACCTTGCGTTGTCTGCCACACAGCAAAATTTGCATAAACCTGATTTTGCGACATTACAAACAGTGATACTGCTCCTTGTTGCTCCGTCGCAGGACTTGTTGATGCCAGACTACTCGACAAAGTGGTCACTTGTTGGTACAATGGTAACTATTTCGCAGACTCTGGGCTTGCAATTCGACGCCAGTCATTGGAAGGTCACGCCCGCTGAGACGGAGCTTCGGAAGCGTTTGTCATGGATTGTTGAAATGATCGATGTTTGGCATGCCGCAGCACTGGGTCGATCTTGCCTGATCCGAGAAGATGACTGGTTGGTGCCGGAGCCACAACTTGCCGACTTCTCCGACCAAGAGAGGCAGACTACGATGCCAAAGCATTTCATCCACATGTACAAGCTGACTATGATCCTACGTCAGGTACTGATAACACTCTTGTGAGTATTTCGCGGAGCCAGTCTTGATATCATGAAGCTGATATACATGATCAGTTCACTCAAGGCGGTCCAGACCCTTGCCAGGAACTACGACATGACGTTGCGCAACGTACAGGTGTCTATGGAAGAGCTCAATCGATGGTCCGGCGTTGCGCTCGAGATTGAGTCCGAAGCAAAATTCGAAGACGTCAACCTATCAGGCCCTATGTTGCTTGGTGGACACTTTGTAAAAGTATTACTCTTCCGCGCCATATTGAGGCCCTTTCACAATGGGTCTAGAGGCGCGAACTCGGTACCAGCTGACGCACGCGAACTCGAAGCGCATCGTCTGTCGAGAGCCGGAGCAAAAACGTGCGTCACAAGCTTTGTATCATTCACGGCCGACCTGAAGAGCGGATGGATACACGGATTCTGGCCATTTTGTAAGTCCATCACAGTCCTAGGCAGAATGTCACTGACGAGCGTCATAGGGTGCACTTTGGCTTGGTCAACTCTCTGCAATCTTGCACTGATGCTTCACGTAACTGCGGAGACTGCCGAGGAAGCTATGGAATGCCAGGTATCTCTTGAACGTGCTCGCAAGACTATCAGACTGCAGTCAAAGTCACTCGAGGCTTTGCGATTCTCACTTTTGCGCATCGACAGCATTTTCTGGAAGGGACTGGATAACGTTCTGACCACAAAGCTGCAACAATCGGCATTGAACAGATGATTGAGATCATGGTCCTATATACTATCAAGTCACCGAACCTGGAGAGCGTCTTTCGAGTTACATCTTGGTCAGATCCAAATCAGTTTCGCCATCTCCCTTCCTCGACGGCAAGCTTGCCTCCATGCTCAGCCACCCCTGTCACATCAAGCTCCATGTTCGCTGCTTCTTGCCCTGCGATGACTGGCACATCGTCGAACGAGTTTCTGAAGCAAAGATAGAGTCCACAACCGGCGACAAACCCGACGATACCGAGTGAAGCATACATCCAGACAAGGTACGGATCTTGAGAAACAGGTGCGAGCGCAATACATATCGCAGCTGCAATGCCGATTGTAAGCCAGAACAAGGCCGAGACTAGGGACCGCAGACTTTACGATGTCAGTGTATCTCGCGACGGACAATAATGAATTGAGCACATACCTCGTCGGTGCCTTGGTGTATGCCAGCTCCAAGCCAGTGATGATCACAAATGCTTCGGAGAACGCAACCAATATGTACGCCGGAGCCTGAATCCAAACATGAATGCTGTTGGGAGGCGAGTTGTAGATGTAGTGCTGAAGCACAGCTGCGTATACCATCGAGATCGAGGCCATGATGAAGCCAGCAGTCATCTTCAGGACGGGGCTGAAGTTGATCTTGTACTTGCGAAGCAATGGGTAAACCACGACTGGTTAATCAGTCAGTCAACCGGGTTCATGGATCCTTCGCTTAACTCAGAACTCACAATCAAGAAGAGGAATGAAGATGATCAAAGCGATTGGGTCGAGGTTCTGCAACAGATCGTTGGGAGTGCCGTGCAGCGCCATGGTTCCTGCTTGTGAGATGAGATTGTTCCAGATTTGAATCCAGCAAACAAAGTACAGGGGCAAGAACAGGAAGAACTGTCGACATGTCAACCACTGTATTCCCTCAACTGGACATCTGAGTTGAGTACATACCTTGCAAGCGGTGATGCCGGACTGTACATCCTTGACAGACTTGTCGGTGAAGTTAAGCGACTGAGCAAAGTGGTGACGTTCAAGCGCTCCTCGGGCCTGCAGAGCACTTGGTCTTGCGTTGTCAAATCCTCCCTCTTTGACTGCGATGGTCACAATCTTGACAGCGTCGATGACTGCTGAGCCGTGAGGGGGGGTCTTGACAAAGCGCTTGCTACCCAGGATGAACACGGTTGCGGCGATGACAATAACACTATTGTGGGTCAGCTGATGATCTCCAGACCACAACGAGGGTACCGTGCGGACATACACCAAGGGAATTAGGTACGCAGCCCAGAAGGAAACGTGTGCTTCGACGTTGACAGTAATCAATGGTGAGAGCGCACCGACATTGACTGCCCAGTAAAACCTGAATTCTGTCAGTCTCCTATTCTTGCATGCAAATACCTGGCGACGAACCAGTTGAACATGCGCTCTACAGTCAGCTCAGGATCCACGACGACCCATTCGCCGGACTTGAGCTGCTTTGTGTAAGCCGTGTCAGGTCGATACTGTTCAGCACACATTGGAGTGACATTGGCCTTGATGCTTCCAGTGCCTAGGCCAATGACTACCATGGCAGCGATCAGACCTCCAAATCCCGCACCCGAGTGGATGCCCGCTGGAGTCGCGGTTGTGACCAAGATCACAAGACCAACGATGTACACACCGCATGCTACGACGATGGTCTTGAATCTGCCAAGGTATTGGTCCGCAATGATGGCTCCGATGACTGTCGAAGCATAGGCCCAGAATTTGAAGAAGTTGCCCAATGCGGTCGCTACAGCCTGGCCTTTGCCTAGCGCTCCCGGCAGATCGGATCCGGGGTCGTGTGGGTTCCTGTGCTCGTTAGTCTTCGTGATATCGTGGGTGTTGGACCTCTTTACACACTTGATGTAATTCTGGATCGGGGCACTCAGTCCGAAGTAGGTGAAGCGTTCGCCTAGCTCGACGATGAGGATGAGAAGAACGACCCATGGGATGCGATCGGGTACACGACGCAATTTGCTGTGCTCATCGCTGGCTGGTTGATTTTGGTCGTTGGTCATGTCGTTATCTTCCACCTCGAGAGTCGCAGTGCTGTGAGCCATTGTGCTACGACGAGGTGAAGTTCTGATCTGGGAGAATATGGGGTGCAAGTTATGCTGCGACAAGTCTTGCGACGATCCTCTGGTTCATATCATTGTCCAGAAGTCGCTCAAGTGCTCATGTCACTGAACCTTGAGCGTGTGCTATCGCCGACCCCGCAGTCGAGCGATAGACCCTATCGTCTTCGATTTGTCGCGACAGATCCGATCGTGTCCGATCTGCCAAGCTGGATGCCGCCAATCAAATGCCCCCAAAGTCGGGGACGGTTTTACGCGCTTCCCGTGCGACTTGATCCTTTGTCAACATTCCACCTCTGGCTCTACGAGTTTTGGATTCAGCTGTCCTGCGATATGCGGGGACTGTTGTCAGACCTCGACACAAGATTCAACATGGGATAGTCACGTACCGTGATAGAGCGTATCGCATACCATAACTTCGATGGTTATATCGATCCCAAACCGGCCCTGAACCGGCCCTGAACAACTTATCTCCGTCTTGTTCGCTATTTCCATCCTGCTAACACCGTCGACAAAACAATGCGAGATGAAATATAAGATGAGAACGGTCCCGTCTAGCAATGTCCAACTCACCAGCTTTTGCTAGTGAAAAACATGACATGACAAACGATACATTCAACTTTAACGCCAACGATCGCGCGAATCCTGCCTACTATGACCCTTCTCAGACCGCCTTCCTCCTTCTGGACTTTCACACCATGTTTGTCCATCACTCTGAACCGTCAGCATCGCTTGCCGTCGCAGTGGCTGCGAAATTCAAGACGTGGGCAGAAAGTCGAGGAATTCTTGTGATTCACGCCTTGATCGACACAACCAAGTCGCCCTTCCCTACATGCAAGGACGCAACGCGATACAGTACTATTATGTCCGTCATGGAGTCTTCGAATACCGCCATCGAGCCTGCAGAACTGCTCGGAGATGGCCAGGAAGGCAACCTTACCTTCACGCGACAAGCTGGACATATCTCTGCGCTCAAATCACCTGGCTTGATGCAACTCCTGGCTGAGAAAGGAATCAAGTCGCTGGTACTTGCCGGACTGAGTACCGCGGGATGTGTTCTGAGGACAGCATTGCAGGCTACAGATGAGGAGTTTGTTGTTACCGTCATCAAAGATGGGTGTGCCGACGCTAAAGAAGGGCTGCATGATATGTTGATGGACAATATTTTGAATGGCAGGGGATATATAGTCACTGCAGACTGCTTTCAGAAACGCTATGAGGAAACCAGAAACCTACGATAATCATACGGCTTCTCTATCCTCCAACGACACCTCCATCGTCCTTGTGATAACACTTTTGCCTTGTGTGGATCCATTGCATGTCTTGCTTGGAGAAGAAGCAAAGGTATTGCTCGATTGCAGCGATATGTCCTTCGTCGCAGCGCTCTCGGCACCAGTGTCGTACGTCTTCAACTCAGGCTCCTTATACATTCTTTTCTTGTTCGTTCCACTTTTTTGCAAAAACAGTGGTGCGAGGACTGGGATGGATGCAGCGATGATGACCACATTGATCTCGACACCCATAACGATGACTAGTCGTCCGACTGTCTCCAGAGAGGGCTTGTAAGTGTACAGAGCATACACACACCAGATCTTGATCACACTGGCAATGGTAGCGAAGAACGACAGTCCCAAAGTCGCTGCAAGGCCAAGGCGAGCACGAGCAGTCATGACCTTGATACTCCAGACCACGACTGCCGGAAGAATGGTCAAGAAAAGATCTGTAGCGGCGTTGAAGATTACGGCCACCAGGGCCAAAATTTTGATGGTGTTGTGGCGCACGCATGAAGGTGAGGGATGCGCTATTCCATGCTGCCACAACTCTTTGAAGCTGCCGCATTGTGTGAAGACGAAGATGCTGACAGGTACGTTTACGGCGAGTTGCAGTGCGATGAAGGCGTAGATGAGGCGTTTTCTGGTGACAGAGGCTGTGCTGAGGACGCGCAGCATATACAGGCAAAACGAGATGCGACTGAAGAGAGGTGCCATGAAGCCGACAGCATGGCATAGATAAAGATATTCTGCAAATTTTGGCGAGTAGAAAGCGGTATGTTGTTTCAGACCAAGATTGTAGAGAAGAGTGGTGGATATGCTGTAGACAACGGCGAGAACCTGTGAGTATGACGATTAGCGACCGAGCGCGCCGACTTCGTCGGAAAAAATAAAGGGTTCCCCTTGCATACCAATGAGATTATCATGAGCGAGTCTTCCCAAGCCAGACTTCGGAATCGTAGGATTTTCATGACACTCCTGGCGACGACGATGATGCCAGAAATTGCGGTCAGCACCCACACAAAGCCGACAATTGCGGAGTCTGACACCATCGTGACAGGCTTGTCGTGTTCTCGAGAAGTCAGAAAATCGGTACGTTACAAGGCAACGATTTTGCCATGACATGCTCGCGCGAACAGGGGTGGGGGAACCGCATATTTATCTCCAGTTCAAGTACGTACTGGTGAGACAGTTGGGAAGTTAGTCCCGACTCTTATTATTGAGCGTTGCTATGCAAGTCCATTTGCTTTCTTCGCCGTTGGATAAAGGAATGTTACGATCTAGGAAATCGGGCGTGGGGTGAGCAGACGTTGGACGTCAAACGGTTCTATAGATCTTTTTGACAATTTAGGAAATCGCATGAGGTCCTGGTGCTCCAGAGTGGCTGTCACAAATGCCGACTTTATGTCACAAGTAGCAGGGCAATGCGATACGAAGTCTGCAAGTATCCTTGGCGATTTTGATTATGATCGGAGGAGATTGCTGCAAGGGGGCGAGCTACGAATCGAAGATATTATGGCGCCTCCGCAATGGAAAGGATCAAAAAATTGAAACCAAGACAAAATTTCCAAGCTCCTTCGAACGGTTGATCTATCTGTCGGATCCTGCAAAGAATTGCTCCGCACGATCATGGGTCAAAGATGGCTAGACCTAAGTAGATCCGGAATGCCGTCTGACACAACGACCGTAACGCGTCTCGACATCCAAGCGTGAGGTCTTGTTCATCAAGATGACTTACAGACACCACTCACACAGGTGTTTGGCAGCTGACAAGGACTAGAAGAACTACAGCTCCAACCAGTGCAGCTGCATGGGCATGTCAGTATTAACGTCTACTGGTACAATGCGGACTTTGAAACATACCCCCAATTGCAAGCGGCATTTCTGCAGACACCGTCGGGACTCAGACAGGTCAAACCGGAGTTGCAGGCAATGTTGGCGCCACACGAAGAACCTTCACATCCGGCGCATGGAACAGGTGTCGAGGTCGCTCTGCAGTAGTTGTTCACACAAACATTGGGCGATTGGCAGGGAACGGAGGCGCTACAGTCCCATCCTAGGCAGCTATGCAAGACAGGTCAGCAGGATACTACGCCGACGGAGAGGGATCTCGCTTGTTACCCCCATGAGCATGTTGCGGTAGATGTCGGGGCAGCAGTAGTGGCGCTACTGCTTCTGCAGTATCCGCTGACACAGACATTGGGTGACTGACAGGGCACTGTGGCACTGCAGTCCCAGCCGAGGCAGCTGATTGCGATCAGTCACATATCGCGAGGAGATATCATTGCGGTAAGACTTACCCCCAATCGCAAGTCTTTGCAGGAGAAGTGGACGTCTTTGTCGATATGCTTCCGGCCTTTGTCGGCCAGACGGCGCCGTCAGCGGTCCATTGCGTGTTGATATTACCAGTCAAGACCCATTGCACTGGGTTGATGACGAGATTCTTGTTGCCGTTTGGACTCTTGCCGTAGAGCTCCGACCAACTGTTCAGCATGATATCCAGGGAAGCCTTGGGCTGTTACATGGTCAGAATCCAATCCTGAGCATTGAAGCATGAACAGCACTCACGTGGCCCATGCCAGTAACGTAGCGAGGGTCGAAAGCGTCAGCAATGTACATCAACTTTTGCTTGCCAGTGGCGGGATCAGTGACCAGGGCCTCGAGACCACAGTATTTCCTGGTCGCTGTCCTCCAACCATTCTGATCAGAGTTGTATGTCGCGTCATTCGCACTCATGGCCGTGAAATACTATCGACGTCGTTTAGTCCACAACCAAGCGAACTTGTATCTGTACACATACCAC
>Ga0268250_10000737_pt1 | contig 14918 bp, 14 predicted proteins | sample AgamicAsSfe_FD_200448 | JGI IMG/M metagenome (GOLD analysis project Ga0268250, IMG submission 200448) | Agave microbial communities from Guanajuato, Mexico - As.Sf.e (v2) (version 2) | ecosystem: Host-associated > Plants > Phyllosphere > Phylloplane/Leaf | place: Guanajuato, Mexico | collected... | reverse complement strand
GGGGACAGGGTGGAAAGCAGGACGGGAACGTTGAGATTGAGGATGGGGAGGTGTGATGTCAAAGAAGTGGTGGATGAGGTGTTTGAGAGAAGGGTTGGCGCGATGGTGGTCACGGTGTGTGGACCTGGCGCGTTTGCGGATGGGGTTAGAGATGCTGTGAGGGGGAGGGTGGAGGAGGGCAGTTTGGAGTTTGTGGAGGAGGGGTTTTCGTATTGAGCAAGTGCTATCTACAGTCTATAGATCAATGTTAGTCTGTGTGTTCGCAACGCTGCTGTTGACGTCGCTCCGTCGCCACTACTGGTGCTTTTGCTTTTGCTCTTGCTGTTGCTGATGCTGCCGTGGCCTGTTGAATACATCGGTGGTTGTCAGTCGAGCGCCTGCGCTCCTTCTCCGTCGTGCTGATTCGATTCTGCCACGCTACACCAAGTGTAGATTTCATGCTATTGCTGCTGCTGCCGTGGCCTGTCGAATACGTGCGTGGTTGTCAGTCGAGCGCCTGCGCTCCTTCCTCGTCGTGCTGCTTCGGTTCTGCCACGCCACGCCAAGTGTGGATCTGCGAATGGTCAGTATAGCAAGGCAGTCACGATAGCGACGTGCCTGCCTCGCCAGCTGTCGAAATCGTCTATATAATCTCATTCAGCGCCCAGCTGAATCCTGATTCCCTTTCTTTTGCTTCATCAGCATAATACAACACTTTCACCGCAACACTCTTTGCACTCTTTGCTTTATATTTCCTGCTAGCTTCTTACGTACCTCTCTCATACTTGCCCTATCTCTCTCATGCACACAAGTCTTCAACCCTACTCGATGTCCATGTCGCTGCTGGTCAGTGGTCTCCATAAGCCTTCGACATACCTTCATCGACAACGACCTCATTCTCCTTCCATCATCGACTCATACCTCCACCGACAACTACCTCAAGAACTCGCCCATCCATCCTCTTCTTCAAAGTCTCAGACTGTCAGCAAGCACTTGCACAACAACAACCGTTCCCGATCTTTGCTATTCCGGCCTGCTGCTTTCGTCATCACCGACTTGGGACTGTCACAACATCATCTCAAGGTGGGGACCACATGATGAGAACATTTAAGACGATGAGCTGCTTGCAGCATGATTCGAAAGAACTAGGCATTCTTCTGTTGGACGCCCACAACGTTAGCTTTGGCTAACACTTTTTTTTTCTTTCCTTCTAGGGCGGCCGACTTACCTGTTTGATTTGTGAAGATGATGCGACATTGGTGCGACATGGCGAAGATCTTATAGTGGCGCAGGGATGGGTGGGGTAGGAGTTGGGTGCCTGTTGTTCTCAAGTTTAGCTTTTCTGAATCTCAAACCTTGTTTCTCATTGCTGGCGCTGTGGATGTGAAGTCTCTTGATACACCAATCCCCTTCTCCCATCGCAAAAGCCAAACCACACCCCATGACACAACATTTACTCATACTCAGCCACAAGCTTTTTTCCCACTCACCTTTCCTATAAGAAGCACGTCCTTCCACAACTCTGCTTGCTCGATTCTCCTCAAACCTCTTCATGGGCAACGCGCAAGGGAAGTCATTGAATGCTGCAAGCAACCAAGTAAATGCCGAACTTGAGTCGATGATGACAACAGCGTGTCACCTCGCCAGCGTCTTCGTGTTGAAGCGCCAGCAGTGGCACGCACAGCCCATCTATGAGGGTTCTGAGACTCTTTCACCACACGAAGGGAAATCTAGCATATCACACGGAGTCGATGATGACAACAGCGTGCCACTTCTGACAGTTGCATAGCGCCCGAGGCTTTATTCTTAGGTGTCAACTGTGGCATGCACAGCCAACCTCTTTGGCTCTGAGACTCACCAAACACAAAATGTCGTAACAAGCAACGAGTCGATGATGATGACAGCGTGCCATATATGCACAGCGCTCGAGGCTTCGTACTCTGGTGCTGAGTATGGCATGCACGGCCACGTCAGTGGTCCTGAGACTCTTCAAACATATACAAACCACCTACAGGCGCGTGAAAATCCCGAGTCGATGATGAAAAGCGTGCCACGTCCCTTGGTGCCAGCACTCGAATCTTCGTACTCAGGTGCTGGTAGTGGCATGCATAGCGATAGCGAGAGCCATGATTCGCTCTGAGACCCGTCCACATCACTCACAAATCAACACCGGGACTGCTGCCAGAGCAAGTCCGAAGACCGAATATCGCCTCAAAAATAACGCAGGTAAGTGAGGTCGTGAGTCGATTATGATAGTGGCGTGCCACATATGCATGGTGCTTGATGCTTCATACTCAAGCGCTGGCAGGCACGCAAAGCGGAAGTTCTGACTCTACTCTCAGGCTCTTCACATAAAACACACTTTTGGCCTGCTACGAGAGCACGACCAAAGACCAAATTCTACCTTTGAAACACGGGAAGGATTGTTCACCCACGAGTCGATGATGAAAACAGTAGCACGCCAATGCACATCCCGCTACAAGCTTCGTTCTTGATGCGAAAGGTGCGGCGTGTGGCGGGTATCTGAGACTCCTACCAAATACATAGTGAGCTTGCTCTCAAGATGGGTCTATGATGAAAGAGCGAGCACCTCAAGCTGCAGGATCTCGAGCTTCGTCTCGGGGTCCAAGCAGTGGTGCTCGCGTGCTGAGACTGTTACACAAACCAAACCAAACCAAACCATACGTGTGGCCGGTCAATGATGAAAGAGTGAGCACCTCAAAGCTGCGAGCTTCTGCGTTTCGTTCTACGGAGCTTGTAGCGGTGCTTGCGTGCTGAGACCTCGCAACAATCAAATTAATCAAGAATAGATCCTTACACAAGATCGATGATGAAAGTGTGAGCACCCAAACAAGCTGTCAGATCATCAGGCTTCGTTCCTGAAATCATGCAGGGGTACTCGCGTGCTGAGATCTTTCAACAAGCCTAACGGAATGCCTAGCCGAGTCGATGATGACAACAACCGCAGCATGTCGCCAAGAGCAGTAGAGACGCGACCGCCAGAGCTATCATACGCGAAGGTGGTCTGCTGAACAGTGGCAGGCGGTGTGCTTGCGTGCTGAGACTCTTTCAAAGAAATTCTTCTGAAGTGATAATGTCGATAATGACAATGCGAGTAGTCAGGCTATCAAAAGTCTCAGGCTTCGTCTTGAAGCTCGCAGGTAGTGGTGTTTGCATGCTGGGACCTTCTCTTCATTCCTGGAGCTCAGAGGTAGTGGTGCTTACTGCTGCAACCTCTTCACTCACACGATAAAAGGGTTCTATCTTATACACACCGCCTGCTGTACACACCGCAAGAGTCAAACACACTGTTCAGTGCTCTGAACATCGACGGGTCAGTGACGAATGAGCGAGGACCATTGAGGCGTAGCATTTCAGACTTCGTTTCCGAAATGCTGTGCAGATGCGCGTGTGCTGAGACCTCGCAGCTGGATATGGATGTTGGAAGCTACATGGATATTTAAAAGGGCTTCAGCAGCGGTATCGACGTTGCGAGGGAGACGATGAGGTTCGGGCAGATGGTGCAGATGGTGTTGCGATTGTGTTGAAGGAGGCGGGTGGAGGAGAGATGGAGGAGATATGGAGGAAATAGGAATTATCGCCAGTTTACCCACATACCCAGGCAGACAGGCAGGCCGGCTATTATGGGAATATAGAATGGCAATGAGACAAAGTCCCATCAGAGTCTCCAATCAATCTACCATCTACCGTAACTACCTTAACTCTCTACTCGGTCCTCTACTATGCCTCCCGGCTCCCGCTACAGCTTCCCGCCAATCCGTCGCCTCATCCCCCTCATACGCGCTCGTTCTATTCGCAATCCTCAACGCGCCTCTCTGCGGCGGCGGCGGTGGTGATGGCTCCTCTATAACCTCATATCGGCCCTGACGCACATATCCGTCATTGCTCTGATACATTTGCTGCGGCCCGAATCCTCTTCCCCGCGGCTCGTAACCTCGCTCATGGTCATCGCTCCCAAAGCCCAGACCGACAGACTGTCGCCACACCTTGCCGCTGCCGTCGACACTGCTGGGGAGGTCGAGGTAGCTTCCATTTATGCCACTGCCGCCGCCGGCGCCGCCCCCATACTTCACAGGCGTATCCAGGATGCCGGACCGATGGTCGACTTGTGGCGAATACACGCTCGGTGAGCTAGGTGGCGGCACATCGTCCATGACTAGATGCATTGGAATGTTCCTGCCTCCACCAAGCCCACTCTCATTTTCAGCAGGCAGCTCGCTAGGTCCGGCACGGCCTCCACCTCTTGCCATACTACTAGCATGTGTATTCCCACTCCCACTCCCAAGCTCAAAGTAATCATCATGCGTCGGCAGCTCGACCGGCGAGTGTTCCGGCAGATTGAGTTCCAGCATTGGTCTCCCTCCTCCACCTCCTCCACCTCCTCCGCGCCCACCAGCCGGACCGTCGCCCGTGGGCGTACTATCGCTGCCTCTGAAGTCATCGGCCGGCGCGCGCGGCGACTCGAGGATGGAGTTGTCGTCGTCGCCGTACGGATCCGCCGGCATTTCGGCATAACCCTCGGGTGGCGGATGCATATACTCTTGCTGTTGGAGGCTCAGATTCGCATCTGCCGCGTGAGATGCAATCGCGGTGTTACTCTCAATGTGCCTCAAGCTGCTGCTCCCACGAACACTGCCGCCGCCGTTGTTGTGGAAGCTCTGGCTGCTATGCCGCGCCATGTCCGCTGGTGCATCGAAGTCCTTGATTCCGAATTGCGCAATCGTGCGCAGCCGGCGCGTGACCCAACTTGCAAGGATCTTGCCGCGTTGCTTCTCGCCGAGTCTGGAGCGTGGGAAGTCTCCGCGGCCGACGAAGGCGACAATATCGACGACGAGTTGATGCGCGTTAAGCACGGCATTAACGATGACGGGGACGATACTTGCGAGGAAGTTCTTGCGGTGGACTTCTGCGAGCACGACGACGAGGCCGCCGGCTTGGAAGACCGCAGAGCCGCCTGGGACGACGTTGCGGTGGCAGCGCTCGATTGAGTTTTCAATGTCGACTGGGAAGTGGCTGAGACCGTTGACGTCAAAGGTTTCGCCAATGTTGCCGAGGACGAAGAGACATTGCATTTCGACCTGAGCGCCGCCGGGGCCGATGGGGCGGGAGACGTTGTGTAGGAAGCCGAGGTCGCCCGTGCGGACGTACGTGACATTTGGGTCGCCGTCGACTGTGCGGCCATTGAAGCGCTCGACGTCGAGGGGATCGCGGGACATGTAGAAGGAGTGGCCGGAGGCTTCGGACTGGACCCAGATTTCGCCGTATTCGCCGACGTGGCAGAGGGAGTTGGTTTCGGGGTTTACAATGGCGATCTGGGTGCTGACGGGGACCATACCGGAGTCTTGCACTTGGAGGGCGAAGGGTTCGCTGTCGGGATCGACGGGGAGGATGAGGCCGCGGCGGAGGGCTTGGGGGTCGAGCCAGAGCTCGATGGGCTCGATGCACATGTAGGAGCGGGATGCGATCATGGGATTGATGACGTGGGAGTATATTGTGTTGATAGCAGTGCGGTCGAGACCGGATTGGGCGAAATGTACTCGCACTTTTTGGTCTGGGAGAATGGGTTTAGAATGGGGTAGAAGTTGACATCGTTCACAACTCACAAATGTCTGTTCGTGGTCGACTATCAGTCGAGATCATGAGATTCTTCAACTCTTGCAGACCAAAGCCTTTACCAGCCATATTCTTCATCGCATGATCCAGCATTTGCGTCGTCGCATATGTGTCCTTGATCTTATATCGCGACAGTGTAAGGAAGAGAGACATTGGATTCTGACCAAAGTCCACTGGAGACACAAGATATGTCGGTGCGCCTGAACCGTGTTTGTTAGCTTGCATTGCATCGCGTTCTCAGCATGACCAACCTAGATAGATGCCCATCAATCCCATATGAATGAAACCCAAACCGACGGTGCTTCGAACACACGCCAGTACAGGCTTACTACTCGTCATCTGACAAGTCTCCTTCTGCACTTTACACAACGCCATGATGGTGTCATGTCCCAATTGTACAGCTACTCGTCTCTGATCTGGCGTCCAGTATACCCAGATCATGGCAGCATAACTTGGCTGTATCCATTGAGGTCGCATTGTAAGACCAAGCTCACGACAGCCATGAGTCTGTTTTGGTGGTTTGGTCGTGTTGTAGACGTTGGGTACAGATATTTTGAGAATCGACCCTGTTTGTTTGAGATGCTGTGAGATGACCTTTTGTTTCATCAATGCATCAACATCGTTGTTCACCAGAATATGACGAATGCGGTATTCTGCGACCATGCTGAGAAGAGCAGGTGAGTCCTCGTTGAGTCTGCTCTGGTCCAGAGGTGCCATGGGTATGACTACCGCGCCGAGAACGAAACAAGCATGTACAGCGTACACGAACTCTTCTGAGTGTGTATACATCAGGAGAATGTGATCTCCTGGTACAATCTTGAGCTTGTTCTTCAAATACATTGCGATGGCAGCGATTTTGAGATCCAGCTTCTTCCAGTTCAAGCCTTTGCCTTCTTTGCCGCGCGCATCGACTGTACAGTAAGATAGTTCTTCTCCTTGCCTCTGCACACGCCACTGCAGTAGGTCCTGGATGCTAGTGAATTGATTTAGCGGCGTGGAAGTTCGATCATCCATCACAACTTCACGATGATCCACACCAGAGTATTGCTTCTCTTGCATCACCAGCATGTCTTGGCGAACTTGCGACGATACCGGTGACCAGATCCCGCCTGCAGGATCATCACCAATAGGCAAGTTCTGCACAGCTCGTTCAACACCAAACTGAACATGAACACATGGCAGCGAGCCGTTGTCAAACTCTTTTCGACATAACATGTTACCAATTTCTCTTCGCCCATTCTTCATTACTTTGGGAAGGGTATTAGGTGCGGTGATCATAACACAGTAAACTCGTAAATGATGCTCTTGATATAAGACATCCATGCAACGTGCAGAGAGAGAATCCAGAAGAGGTATGTCTAGTTGACGAGGTGGACCTCCAGGTACTAAGGGTGCGGTTGAAGCGGCTAGTGTTTCGATGAGGATGATAGGAAGGTATTCGCCATTGACATATACGTCGAATGCGGAGCTGCGGAAAGCGTTAGCCGAGAGCTTGAAGTCCCAGACATACTTTCTCACCAATCGTGGATCTTGGGGATGTTCCTCATAATGCTGCTGATGAGATGCTGGACGAAGAAGTACCGATGCTCGGTATGCTGCACGGTCAATTCGTTCCATTCCACCTTTTGTCGAATGCGATCTTCATACAGTCCAAGAACGTATACCTTGCCCTCAATGATGCAACCAAGCAGACCAGTTCTCAGAAACTCCAGGTCGATCAGCACTGGAGTAGGAGACCCTTCCACGAAATGATAAGGTCGAGCATGGAATATCGTTTCAGTATGTTTTGGCAATGACCAAAATCCACCAGACAATGAGGGTGAATCTACCCATATCTCTCCTACCATGTAGGGAGCACATAGTAAATTCGTCTCAGGATCAACGACTGCCAATGTTGCGTCCGAAAGAGGGTAGCCAAAAGCTCCAGCACGAATCGTCCCCGGCTCATGTGCTCTCCGTTTGGCTTCTTCTCCAGTCGCCAACACTAACACCTCATTCGTTTTTAGAGCTTCCTTGTCCAGCAATACTTCGCTCAGATCAGTTCGTGCTTCTTTTCGTCCTGACTTTCGTGGACCTGTAGATGTATTAAAGCTACCAAATCCACCATCTTTTTTGTCCAACTCGCTGACACCTTCATCAATGACTTCTGGCTCCACGGGACAACCCATTCGCTCTTCACCACCAAGCCAGTCTCGAATTGACACAATCATGCCACCATGCTCAGGCAGACATAACATCGGTGCGACCACATCACGAGCCCTTTCGTTCCTCATCGGTCTGAACCACCTATCGGCAAGGATTTCATGAAACTCACTATCCACAGTAAGTGTATCGATCAAGCATATCTTGACAGAAGAAAAGTTTGGATCTATGCCCTTCTTGAAGTTTCGTGTTGCCATTGGATCTTGTTGATAATTGTATGCTGCGAACTTGAGTCGTGAGTAGTCTGCAACCAGGATCGATGCTCTATATCTAGTAATGAGATGTGCGTAGAGTCCTGCAGTCTCCACAGTCTTGGCTTCCATCCAAACTGTAGTGTGACCTCCATATACACCAAGAAGGACACCAAGAATGAGTCCAATGCCTTCTCGTGCATCCAGATAGCTAAGAATGATCTCGGCACTACGCGAATTGTGCACAATGTACTCTCCATTCCTATCTCGTAGTGCGGTGCTGAACGTGTCTTTGGCTTTTGTCCGAGGGACGCTCGTCACCACCGCACTGATACACGCCATCTGGTGCATGATGGTTCTATGGCTGAGCACGACACCGCGTAGGTCTCCTGTCGGCGCTCGCGAGAACTCGATGTATGCCAAGTCCGGCACCTGTAATGTTGGTGAGTCATCCTTTTTCTTTGCGTGGTAGCTTCCAAACTCGTTAGTCTTCCACCATTCGACTCCTTGCGGCCATCGCAGCTTGTTCTGAGTAATATCCCGCTGGAAAGTCTTGAGGTTATTCTCTGTGGTTAGAGCTAGATGAGCTTGTGTAGTCTGCAAAAGCAAGTTCAATTTCGGATAATCATCCACAGAGTTGATCGGAACCGCAACGACACCAGCAATGAAACATCCCATCAATGCGACAGCAAAATCAATGACCTCGCTATCGCGATACACAAGAGCAACACGGTCTCCTCGATATAGACTACTCTTATCGCGAATGACTTGCGCCACCTTTTCCGCTTTACTTGCTAGCTTTTCCCAGGTGATTGAAGCTGTTTCTTTGCCCTTGTTGTCCAACACCCAGTATGCTGGTTGTTTTGCATTCTTCTTGCCTCGATACCTCAAGATCGCGCCAATGTTATCAAACTTGGACATTGTGGTGTTGTGATCGTGGGGATCTGTAATTGCGAATGGCACGTCTCTTGGCTCGAGTGGCGCAAAGTGATTGGCTGGTCGCAGTTCTGATTCCTCATAGGCAGGCATAGGCGGAGCTTGATTGTGAGGTAGTGAGTCGCCTATTGAGTATCTGGAAGGTCCGCCATAGCTCTGTCGATCTTGGTCCCGCCCTTGTGTCCCTGTGAAGTCCTCAAAGTATGCTTGAGAATCCACCATTGTGCTCATCCTGCTGTCTTCTGCCGGTATTGGGGCTCCTGAAATATGATCTGCGTGTTCGGCAGGATTGAATGCGTAGTCTGATCTTTGCATCGTGGGCGCACGAGAGTCAGACATGCTGCTGGAGTGTTCTGATGATGGCGGGATGTGCAAGGAACTCTGTCCAGACATAGAGCGCCTGTCGTTGTTCACCATACTCATATTCCTTGCTTGTAGCCTAGCTGGATGCATTGCTGGTGGTTCTTGAATGGCGACATGCGGGACATATGATGAAGGTGGATGGCTGACGGAGGATGCGAAGCTGTTGGACGAGACATTGCGCCGATGGGACAGTGTAGGCAAGCGGCCATCACCATTGAGGGGTTGTACCCCTTGAGATGGTCCTACTAGCTCGGAGAGCAGTAATGTCCTCCTCTTTTCCCATCCCTTGCGTGTGATGTCACCTTCCTCCAGCTCCTGATCCAATTGTTCGAGCTGTCGCTGTACAGCTGGGTCTAGGGTGGTCATGATGTGTATTTCAGGTAACTATGATGGTCGTCAATCGTCTGGAGGTCTATGCCAGTCATGCGACGCCATGCGCCGATGTGTATGATGTGATTGTGATGTTCAGTGTTTGTCGATACAAAGCCCTAATCAGCATGTCTTGGCATGATGCACGGGCTTAGTTTCAGCCCTTCAAGGAGGTTCACCTCAAGCCTCGGCTGTTCCGGAGGACTTGGTCGAAACACCCTCGCGCTGCCCGAGCAATCTACTTCTATTAAAGCAGAACCTCTGATCTGCTCTGCTCTGCTCCCAAATACTGCTGGGCAATCTATTCCAAAGGAGCATGTCTACTCTAATCAAGCCCGCGCCTCATGATGAGACGCAGTCTCAAATGGAAAACACGTTGGAATTGACCCATCTATCTGATATTGACCCTGTAAGATACTCCTTCCCAACCACGATGCAAATACCGTCGCTGATAGATATTTAGAACATGTTTACAAACACTAGACCTCTCTGGCATCCGCCAGGAGCTCGTGGAGTTTTCGGTGGAGCTGTCATAGCTCAGTGTCTATCTGCTGCACAGAAGACTATCCCGCAGGATTTCTCGGTCCATTCAATGCACTGTTATTTTGTACTTGCTGGCAATTCTGAGATACCTATTACATACCACGTCGAGCGCGTCAGAGATGGCAAGAGCTTCATCACGAGGACGGTCCAAGCACGACAACGAGCACGACCAATCTTCACAGTGACACTCAGCTTCCAGAGGGTACCTAAGGGCAATGAGCAGATGGTTCGACATGCTGTAGCGAGGCCCGACATTGCCCAACCATCCGAGCAGGATATCGTCAGTTCTTCGGGTCCATTCGAGACATTACATAGGCCTATGCAGCGAGGTGACCTTGCATGACCTCTCGTGATGTTGAAACACGCTGATACTCTTGCAGATGAAGAATCAGGTCCTCAGCACAAGCGAGCGCGGATGTTCGTCCGTGTAAAAGGCAAGATCACTGGAGGACATGAAGCTCATCTCACAGCATTAGCATACATGTCCGATAGCTTTTTCATCGGCACAGTTGCTCGAGCACATGAGTTGTGGCGAAACTTTCCACCGCAAGTAGATAAAGACCAAGATCGGATTGACATGATACATGGGACGAAAGATCCAAGAGAGAAGCCAGGTATGTTGAGATTGATTAACAAGCAGAGCCAGGGTCTAAAAGGTCGAAAAGAAAGTAGTGTACCTCAACAGGACGAGGACGAAAGACCAGAAATTGGAATGATGGTAAGCCTCGATCATACGATATACTTCCACAATCCTCGAGACTTCCGCGCAGATGAATGGATGCTCGAAGAGATGGAGACGCCTTGGAGTGGTGATCATCGTGGGCTGGTCATGCAAAGGATCTGGTCCAGTGAGGGGAAGCTAGTGGCAACGTGTATACAAGAGGTAGGCAGCTTTCTCTCGGTGGATACCGCTTAGTGCAGTCGACCGTGAATGCTAACCATCGAGCAGGGGCTCATCAGGCTGAAGCAAGATAGCGCGGGCAAGCATAAGCTGTAATGCAGAGGAAATGTGATTGTGATGAGGTGGTGGTGTATGGTATATGCTCAGACGGAGTTCATTGCGTGACCCCGCATTAGATGATCATCTCCGCTTTCGGCAGTCTGCTATTGCTCATTATTACTCGACTTTCGTCTGACCACTACGAGGCGCCAGTGCACCTCTGATCGATTCTCTGCACCCTTCTCACAGTCTGTACATATTGTTGATAGGAGGAAAACACCAAGGTAACAGCAACCATGCCTATGTACGCGCTTCCAACATTTTTTCACCTATGACGTCTTGCTGAAATCAAAGTCTCGCAGGCTCAAGGATCCCTCGAAAAAGTACCGCAAGTTCAAGCCTCTCAACCTTCCCAACAGACAATGGCCGACACAAACAATCGACAAGCCTCCGCGATGGCTTTCCACAGACTTGAGGGATGGCAATCAGAGTCTGATCGACCCAATGGTGCGAGGACACTGAGAAAGAGTCTGCCAAAGCACACACTGACTGGTAGTCTACTAGGATGGCGAGCAAAAGCTGGAATACTTCAAGAAGCTGGTAGAACTGGGATACAAAGAGATTGAGGTGTCTTTCCCATCGGCTTCGCAGACAGACTTTGACTTTACGAGAAACCTGATCACAGCAGGCCATGCGCCGGATGATGTTGCAATACAAGTTCTTTCACCGTGTCGGAAGGACTTTGTCAAGCGGACGGTCGAGTCTCTGAAGGGCGCTAAGAAGGCAATTCTACATTTGTACCTCGCGACAAGTCCTTGTTTCCAGCAAATCGTCTTCAACATGGAAAATAAAGATACCATTGCTTTGGCAGTGGAGTGCACAAAGTATGCCAGGTCACTGACCAAGGACGATCCAGCCTCATCCGGCACACAGTGGCAGTACGAGTTCTCCCCAGAAACATTTTCAGATTCCGACCCAGCATTCGTGATAGAAGTCTGCGAAGCAGTCAAGGCAGCATGGGAACCGACTGTTGAAGTGCCGATCATTTTCAATCTACCAGCAACTGTAGAAATGTCGACACCGAATGTATATGCCGATCAGATTGAGTACTTTTGCACAAATATCACCGAAAGGGAGAAGATATGTGTATCTCTACACCCACATAATGACAGAGGTTGTGCAGTTGCAGCAGCAGAGTTAGCACAAATGGCCGGAGCAGATCGAGTTGAAGGCACTCTCTTTGGAAATGGTGAACGGACTGGAAATGTGGACTTGGTCACTCTGGCTCTAAATCTCTACACACAAGGTATCCACCCTGGGATCGACTTTTCCGAGATCAATCCTGTGATAGACCTGGTCGAGCGATGCAACAAGATCCCCGTCGGTGCACGGGCACCCTACGGAGGCGAGCTGGTTTGCTGCGCCTTCAGCGGCTCCCACCAAGACGCCATCAACAAAGGTTTCAAAGTGCGGAAAGCACAAAACGCAGGTGACGACACATTCTGGCAAGTCCCCTATCTCCCTCTGGACCCTCGCGATATTGGCCGAACCTATGAGGCCATCATCCGCGTCAACTCGCAAAGCGGCAAGGGAGGCGTGGCATGGATCATCCAGCGTAATCTGGAGCTGGAGTTGCCTCGTGGGTTGCAGGTTGCGTTCTCGAAGATTGTGCAGAAACAGGCGGATATGCTAGGAAGGGAACTCTTGCCACGGGAAATCACGCGTCTGTTCGAAGATGCATACAACCTCGCTACAGACCCCCGCATGTCCCTAGTCGACTACGACATGACCTCCGACCGTACCTCCTCGCCAAACCGCGTCGCCAACTCTACCAAAACAGCCCGGAACGAGAATTACACGCGTATGTTCACCGGTATCATCGAAGTCGACGGGCACGAACATCAGATCAAGGGTACTGGTAACGGTCCTTTGTCCGCTCTAGCGACAGCACTGAGCAGCATCGAGATCCACGTCAGCGTCAGCGACTACAAAGAACACGCTATTGGCGAGGGTAGCGGCGTCAAGGCTGTGGCGTACATTGAGTGCGCGTCGACGAAGAGTGCACAGAAGGTGTGGGGTGTGGGTATCCATAGCGATGTGACGCAGGCGAGTATGGTGGCTTTGTTGAGTGCGGCGAGTTCGGTAAGTTAGGCGAGGCGATGGAGCGAGCAGTTCCCCGTGGTGAAGCCAGTGAAAGAATCAGTGCTAACTTCAAGCAGTTCCTCGACAGCAGACCAAACACGCCCAGCACACCTCGCGGCAGAAGCGGTGCCGGAGGATTCGTGGAAAAAAGCGCTGACGACAAGTCTGCCGCGTTCTTGCCTCTGCGCGAATTGGAGCAGTTGAGGGTGTCTGGCGGGAATGACGAGAATGCCGGGACGACGAATGGGAGCTCGTGAGGGAGGGCGTGGTAGATGGGAGGTTGATATCAGGCAAGATAGACGAAAAGTACAGTCGTTGTATATTTTGCAGTACTCCAGCATCGACTCAACTCCTGAATCCCGTGCTTTCCTCCTGCTCCACCCGCGCAATCGCTAGCGCCCTTCACCTCCTCGACCACCACCCTATCGGCCGAGTTCCCCAACCCATCCATGCTCGTGCATGAGGGCGAGGTTGAAGAGCGTTTGAAGTTAGGCAAGATAGACTAAAAGTATAGTGCTTTTATACCTGTACGCGCCGCCTCGAGCTGTCGTGTCCGCAGGGGCGCGGGCTGCCGCTAGCGCCTTCATCTTCCCGACCACCACTCTACAGCCGCCTCACCCACCCAACCACGCCCGTGCGGCAGGGCGTGGTAGATGGGGGTTGATTACAAGCAGGAAACATACCAAAACTTACAATCATTGCATACTTTGCGCCACTCCAGCATCGACGCTGTTCCTTGCAACCGTGTTTCGAATCCTGTCCGTCCGCCCTCCGAGCTTGGTATAGAACTAGCTGTCCACGCGACTTAATACTGCAATGATCTCGTCCATCTTGTGTAGCCCGCTGGTCCAGCCCTTGCGCTTTGCACTCCCGGCACTGCGTGGTCGGGGAGGGGCAGGCGCTAGTGCGTGCGCGTGAGATTGGTGTACTGTAGACGCGGGCGGGCTGGTAAGTGGGAGAGAGTCGATTCGAGTGTGTGTTTGTGCTGTAGAACTGTGAGGCTACTACGTGTACATCCAAGTGTCACAAACATGATATACCTGAACCACGAATCTGGTGTCCTGAATCTGCTGCTTCTCGAGATCAGTTGCTACGTTTCTCGTGCTTGTTCTTATATGGGTGTTGGTGCTGGTGCTGGTGCTGGAAGGTGAGGTGAGCTGAGGGTGAGCTGAGCTGAGCTGAGCTGAGTTGTGGCGTCCTCTTTACACCTTCATATCTTCATACCTTACTACCATCCCTACTATCCTGCCATCCCTACTATCCTACCATCCTACCATCCTTGGCCTTCCTACTATCCCTATCATCCTACCTTCGTATGCAGCAGTTCGTCCCCTACCCCTCTCTATCACTGTCTACCTATCTATAAGATCCACCTCAGTACGCGTGCCTCTGCCAAAGGAACTCCAAGTAAGTGTCTGCTCCTCCGCGCCGACCAGACCAGACACGCAAAAGTGTCGCTTACTTGACTTATCTCCCGTCCCGTCCCCTCATCACTGCTCACTCATCACGCCTCACTTACCTCAAGACACCGACACCACGCCTAGTAGTGCCTCAATCGATGGTCCATCAAATTGGGTCCGCAGGCCCTCCCCATCGCCCGGCCGCCCCCCTCCTTTTCC
>Ga0268250_10000733_pt1 | contig 14951 bp, 11 predicted proteins | sample AgamicAsSfe_FD_200448 | JGI IMG/M metagenome (GOLD analysis project Ga0268250, IMG submission 200448) | Agave microbial communities from Guanajuato, Mexico - As.Sf.e (v2) (version 2) | ecosystem: Host-associated > Plants > Phyllosphere > Phylloplane/Leaf | place: Guanajuato, Mexico | collected... | reverse complement strand
ATATGAGTCGCCTTCGATGGTTGGGAGTCCTCCGTTGTCCGCGTTTCGCAGGAACGAAATCTTGTCAGCGTTGGAGAGGTGGCCAAGATTGACCTGGTGAAGATAATCTTCATCTTCTTTTGTCAGTCCATAGCCTTCGTAGTCATACTGGTCTTCCAGCTCATCTACTCCGTCTCCGTATTCATCTGCTTCGTCTTCATCTTCCACTTCCGAGCTCTCCTCATAATCCTCAACTTGACCTTGCTGTTGGTGATGTTGCTCTTTCTGCTGGCTATCTTCGACCTGCACAACAGACTGGTTTACTGTGGTGTCGATACTCTCTGCGTCAGTGTCGTAAGGATCACGCTTCTGACCTGGACCCAAACCTGACTGGCGATGTCGGGGAGGTTGTTGCAACACAGCTGAGCTGTTTTTAGCGTTGGTGTATCCGCGCGCTATGGTTTCAGAGGGAGCTTGAGATTGCAGACGATGATGTCCATTCTTTGCGGGTACCCTCGCGCTTGCAGCATTAGCTTGTCGGTCGGGCTTGCCTTGAGGTTGGGCATTGGAAGGACTGCCTGTTCTTCCACGGACAAAGCCTTGCATGATGAATAGTGACCGCAGCAATACAAGCGTACTGTACCCACTGCTCCGTATGCCGAACGTTAGTTGAAAAGGTGTGTTTCGGGCAGAGAAAGTGAGTGGTGAAGCTTGAACGGGAAAGCGCGTCTTGTTGACGCGCTAGCCCAATGCAGATAAGCCTCGGTCTTCCAAAATGAGCCTAGCATCGCGATGACGATATCTTATCTCCGGTCCCTGGTGTTGCTCCCTTCGCCCATGCTGGACGGCTTTCGCTCGCGGGATACTGTAACTACACGTCGTGGAACTATTTCGAGTACGATCATAGTTGTCAAGATGGAAGAGTGCTATCTTTACAGACTCCCCAACGAGGTTTGCTGTCTGTTAATCTGTATTGACAGCAAGATGCTAACCATTGCAGTTGCTCTTACATCTCCTCACTCCTATGCCGACACCTGAACTCTTAAAGTTGACCACAATATCGCACCGTATATACACGCTGATCCTACGCATCTTGCACAACCGGCTTGTTGCAGCTGCCGAATTGCACTCGCACTCTGTGCTACTCGAATGTTTCCACCCCTCCGCCAAACTCACCGAGCCGCCATATTTTTGTACATACAGATGCACCGACGGCTTGACACAATACGATGAGTCGAATTCGAGCACAAAAGAGGTTGGTAGACTAGGCGATATGTATAACATGTACTCTCGCTTCCGTCCACATAGGCGCGATCTTGAAGCGGGCGGGCGGCGAGTGAAGCCAAGACCTGGAGACGTACCTGGTAGTCGCACCTTTCCAGGGGCAGTGCAGGAGAAGTACCAAGGTGAAACGGTCAAGCAGACGCTGGGATTGGAGGCGCATGAATTGTTCACGCAGCTGGTCGCGCAGACCAACCTTGTGAAGATTGGATCTCATAATCTCTTTACCAATTTCGTTGACATTGAGGAAGGCGTACTTCGAGTGTGGAGAGAGTGGCTACGCGACATCGCGGCGAAAGGATCGACGACTAACACAGAAGTACCAATTGAGATTGTTGAGGAAATAGGTAAGGGGAAAGAGGTCGTAAGAGAAGTAGAAGAAGAGAAGGCGGACTTGGAAGATCCGCGCATTCTGTGGGTTAGTCCCAGGAAGGACAGCGGTATACGTTTCAATGTGAGGGAGAGGAAACTTCGAAGGGACGCACCGATCCTTATCAGCACCGATGAGGATATGCCAGTTACTTACGATATCGAGCTTGACGGTAAGTTGTCGCGCCGTCCTTTCTCTTGGGCCGACTGCTGATACAGGGTAGAACTGCTCATAAGAACGTCGCATCTCCTTTTGATGCTCGAGAAGTCTATGCTGCAGGAGGACAATTCATCTGGCAAAGCAGTCGTCTTCGGATCTTTCGGATAGTTCCCGCAATCTCAGCAAATACACAACAATCTCAGAAATGAACATGGTTCAGCAAAAATGTCGGCCCAGATCCTCGGTTCTTTTCGGTGGAGCCACCCCTCTTTACCGCAATCGACCAAGCACAATGATGCATCAACGCATCGGATCCACACAGCAGCAAAAAGATTGCTGCTCCCTTTGGGCAAAAAGAATTGAATCAGGTGTGACCTCGAGGCGATTTGAACGCCTAACCTTCAGGAAGCTCCAGGTGGTACTGGAATCTGACGCGCTACCATTGCGCCACGAAGCCTGATTGGATGAAAGGAAGTGGTTATTGGGACAATTATATACTCAATGGCAACCTGTTCAGTACGATTCAGTACGATATCTTGTCCTTGTTCAGACACAACCGCCATCGGATCCACTATCAGAATGGCCACGTCTTCAGTTCGATTAATCTACCGACGCTAATCCTACCACGTCCCTAGTATCATGCAACGCTTTTCTACCCCACTCAGTCTCTAGTCCTCATGCAGCTTCAAAGATTCTAGGCCCTGGCATCTCAAGCCTGCTAAAAGCATCTCATAGGAATCAGACGATTGATACAGTGGAAATACAAAGCTGTTGCAGTAAGGAGCTGAGGGTGGTGCGGTTTGGGGGAGTATAACTTCTATTCTAGCCCCCCAGCTAGGACGCATCGGGCGCTAGCGCGTAGCGACCTCGAGGAAGACTCACACATGCAGCCTCAGCCAGTAGAGGTGTTCACGACTTCTGCGATTCGACCTTGTAATCAAAATCTGTCAGCGAGCAAGTGTTCAGTATATTCACCCAGCATGACAGAAGCAGAACGACCCAAGATTGGTGTAGGTGTCATCATCCACGATAATGCAGGGAACATCGTCATGGGAGAGCGCGCAGGCTCCCATGGCGCAGGTACTCTCCAGTGCCCCGGAGGCCACCTCGAGTACGGCGAATCATTCGCTGAAACGGCTGCAAGAGAGGTGTTGGAAGAGACAGGGCTTGAGGTGGGCAACATCAAATTCCTGACTGCTACAAATGATGTGTTTGGAGAGGGGAAGCACTACGTGACCATCTTCGTCACTTGTACCATCACTGGCGATAACAAGACACCGATGGTAAGCTCTCGTTTGTCCTAGTGTATCGGCAGTCGAGAATGAAGAGCTGATAAACTTGGTAGCCCATGGAACCGCACAAGTGTGCTGCGTGGAGTTGGATTCCCTGGACACAGATGTGGGCTTGGGCTGGAGAGCAAGCAAAGGCTGAACAAGAAGGAAAAGAGGTGCAGAAGAACCTGTTTCTCCCGCTAGTCAACCTATGGAGAGAATACCCAGAGATGAAGGATGCGCTCGTTGGGAGGTAACCACGGCCTTATCGATAGTACCTCTCATCTGGACAGCTTTCAGTTCCCGCGCCTTGTGGCTGTTCACCTATCATTCTATATACACCCCCTAGGTGCAACATGACAATCTATCTCACCCAGAAATACGCAAATCCTGGTAATAGAATACGTCATCAGTCTGCTTCGGGGCTATATGTTCTACCCTGCGCTGTTTCTATGTCAACAAAGCGAAGGTTGGCATCGGACAATACGATATAACACAAAATGCCACATTGTACTTGGTCGATTGATACTTGTACTATACAGAGAGTTAAAGTTCCCACCATGATATGGCTGAAGCTCCGTGATGGATAGCCGTGGGTATCTAAACGTGGGATGACTTGACGGAGTGCGGTAGCCAGAATGCACCACTGCGTCGTGTGCCGTGTGATGTTCTTCATATGCCTAAACACCGAAAATGAGTCGTACAAAACTCGCCCTAAATGATCCCAGAGTCGTTCGTTGTGCAGTGCGCTTAGCTTGCGATACCTGCTTGCCAAAAGACCATTGCCAATTCATCTACCACCAACGCCGTAAATATCATAATCATGCTTTCATGTTGAACCACAATGTGTCGGAAACGCATCTGGAACTTGGGTATACTAGAATTGGGTTGGCCCGCTAGTCTTCGGCGGTCTCAATCTGGGCGTATTCCTGCCAGTGGCCGTCAGCGGCCTTCTTCCAGGTGCGAATGCTGGCATCGTCTCCAGTAGTAACGAGAAGATCACCTATATTAGCTGTTAGCTGTGGCCATGCACGTTCCGTTGGACTGGCTTACCCATCTGTGAGAATGTGACACGCCAAACTGCTCCGTGATGGTTGGTCAGCTCATCTGTCATCTCTGCCTTCTGCTTGATGCGACCAGGATACTGCTCGTTTTCGAGAGACGCATCGGGAGCCTTCGAAGCTCCGGCCAGTCCAGCTCCTATTCCAGACGGCGCGTTCTGTCGATGACCTCGCGGAGATACTGACAGCGGAGCCGATGACGATGCAGTTCCAGGCGCAGCGTTCTTATCATCGGTCTGCGTGCGAAGCTCATAGATGCGAATAGCTCCGTCTTTGCTAGCTGTAGCCAAGATGTCGTAGCCCCGCATAGAGCCGTTAGCCCAAGCCAAGTCTCGAATGATCTGGCGTGCACCCTCCAGCTTTGCAACCTGGAAGAAGCGCTTGGCCTTGTCAGTGCGGAAGATGAGGACGTCCTTCATAGCGGCAACAGCGAGGGATAGCGACTTGCGATCGAGGCCAGCGGTAATGGCGGTCCAGCAGGGCAGCTTTTCCTTGTGAAAAACGACCTTGAAGCCCACTTCATCTTGACGCTCTGGAGGATTGTTCTCGGAGACCCAGCGCTCTGCCAGGATAGTCCACTCATGGAGGTTACTCTGGTCTTGAGGCTCATACACAGTGAGATAGCCGTCGCGGGTGATAAGCGCGAGCCAAGTCTCCTGCATGATGTTCTTAAAGTCCAAAGACATGAATGGAGCGTTGGTCAACGACTGCAGGTTGTAGATCAGCTTGAAGCGATTGCCGGACATGGCTACCTCAGTAGCATCCTCTTGCCAGATCTTGCAGTGGCCATCTTCACCAATACTGCCGACCACCTCGCCCATGAACGGGCCGTTCCACTTGATCTAGCATCAGATTAGCGATGGTTCACAAAGGTGGCGAAATGGCATGCAGGCGACCGAAAGGAGATTTGCGGCTGAAGATTAGATAACTTACATCGATGATCTCAGCATTGTGAGCCTTCCAGCTCTCGACGAGGGTCCACGAATCGTCCTTCTTGTCCCAGACCTTGGCACGGTGGTCTGAGCTTGCCGTGACCATGCGCGTGCCGAAGTAATTGAAGTCGACGGCGAGTACGAGGTCCTGGTGGCCATGCGAGAAGGTCTGGAAGCTCTGCGCTGCAGCCATCTTGGCGTAGACGCGATGCGCGTCCACGAAGTTCACCTCTAGGTAGTCGACGAAGCGCTGCTCAATACTACCTGTGCTACCGTCGGCACAAGGCTCTTGAATCAGGGGAGCGATCAGGTCTGCGTTCTCGATCTCATCTTCAAGCGCGACGGCGATGTTGAAGTCCGGCTTGCGTGCACGCGACCGTGCTTCGTCTTTGGTGGGGCTCAAGGACGACGAATCGCTCACCGCAGCCGACGGCAGACGGGACGCAGTCAGTTGTCGAAGGAAGTTTGGTGAAGTAAGGTGAGTGCTTACGGCGTTCAGACCGTCCAAGAGATGATCGGTCTTTGCCGGGGCGCCCGCGTTGTTGTTGGCGGCCATGTTTGATGCCAATGTTCGTGGGTCTATCGTTTCGGGTTAGCAGAGCAGGAAGAAGCCGAAACAACACCTTGCCAGAATCTCTACTCACCAAACACCGCAACCACAACTTCGTGCAGATCGTTCTGCTCTTGTCGTCTCTCGCTCACGTCGTGAGCTTTTCTGGTTCGTTGCTGAAGCTTGTGGATCTATCTGCTGGCTTTCTCTGTCAGTCTCAAGTCCGGTTCGAACACTTTACGCGAAATCAGGCTCCGGAATCAGACAAAGAAGTTGTTATTGGGCAGAGCGGCGAGCTCAGTTGATGCTGTTGTGAGGGAGTTGCGCGACCGTCGCTGATATTGTCGCGACAGCAAACGGCTGGGCGGAGTCAACAACTACAGGCGTCTACGTGCCAAGATCCGCCGTCACCACGGCATTCAACACAATTACAGTCACCATGACGAGTGCGCTGTCATCAACAGAGACATTTTCACTGCTTTCCTTGTCTATCGCCTGCCTTGGAGTGCTGACCAACACTCTTCATGGTGATGGTGAGCCGCTTGTTGCGTCGATAGCGCTCAGTGGTCTAGCATTTGCGTTCTGCTATGCGTTGATACGATGGCTTGGAAATGCTTTCATGAAGCGTGGCTTCAAGGGACGAGATCTCTGCAAGCTCAAACAGATTGAGATGTAAGTGCCACATACTCTGATCCGCTTGTCAATTGACTGACGGAAACAGCCCTGAGATGATGGGAGCGGTGTGTGCGATGGTGTACCTTTTCGTCCTGATATTCTTCATACCATGGCCTTTCTACAAGGACATTGTAGTCGCAACGTCAGGGGGCGGCAATAGGGATATCATAAAGGAATTGGAGCTGATCGAGACCGGGAGGCTACTACACAGATTTCCCCACAACAAGCTTGCATCTTACCTATCCGCTATTCTCTCCCTTCAGTCTATCGTACTGCTTGGAATTGGTGACGATTTGTTCGACATAAGATGGCGACACAAGGTGCTCATCCCCGCCTTTGCAGTCATTCCCATGCTCGTCGTCTACTTTGTCGACTTTGGCGTCACACAGATGGTTGTTCCGGTACCACTGAGACCTTACTTGGGCGAACTCTTTGATCTAGGTATGCATTCATGTCGAGCATGATTACGAAGCGAGGTACTGATATACGTCCAGGCTGGCTGTACTACGTCTACATGGCGCTCATGTCCATCTTCTCCTCAAATAGCATCAACATCCTGGCGGGTATCAACGGTATCGAGGTGGCTCAGTCTATAGTCATCGCAGTCCTGATTGTTGGCAACGACATGCTCTATCTCTCGCCATTCACGACGTATCCGCATCCGGCAACAGACTCCCATCTGTTCTCGCTGTATTTGCTACTACCATTTATTGGTGTCTCGTTGGCTCTACTGATGCACAACTGGTATCCAGCAAAGGTGTTTGTGGGAGATACATACTGCTATTTTGCGGGCATGGTATTCGCCGTAGTCGCTATCCTCGGCCATTTCAGTAAAACGCTAATCTTGCTACTCATACCGCAAGCGTTCAACTTCGTCTACTCGGCACCCCAGCTCTTCCATATCGTACCATGTCCCCGACATCGGCTTCCGCATTTCAACGCACGGACAGGACTACTGGAGCCATCGCGCGTCGAATTTACCAAACCATTACGACGACCGATAGCGGAGAGCCTCAAGGTGCTGCACCGGCTTCGGATGCTTGATGTTGAGATTGATGCGAAGGGGCAGGTGGTTTCGTCGAGCAACTTTACACTAATCAATTTATGGTTAGTATGGTTCGGTCCAATGCGGGAAGACCGCTTAGCCATGGGTTTGCTCGCGTTCCAGTTCGCGGTTGGAGTTCTAGGGCTGTTTGTACGACATCGGATGGCTTTGCTTATCTTCACCGCGGACAATCTGTAGATGTATGGATATGTGTGTATAGATTGACGGGTTGTGGGACATGTAAACTATTCACATGGCGTTGTCTGCTCGAGTAGTGGTAACAAAAATGTACTTAAAAGTCATATCCTACATGGGCCGGCCGGCAATGTCCTGATACCGAGTAAATATATGACTTCGGCATATGCTGCTTACCGTGCCCTGATAGGTTTGAAGTTGAAGAAGGAGTATTGATTCTATCGAAGGATTCCTATCGAAAGAAGCAATTCGCTCTCCTATCGAGGTGGTTTCCTTTTTTCCCCAGTTGACCGCCTCTCGCAAACATTTGCACCGTTTGTAAAGTCCTACGTTCAACATTACAACGCTTGGGTAAACGTGTGGGTTAGCCAGGGCAACGTTAGCTGTCCTGGAAACATGCTCATGAAACGTCAAATCGGAGTGCTTGGAAATTGGCTGACTTTTGCAGATGGATCGGGAGGCGGTGCAGTGGGGCATGCACGATGCGGGGCAGAGTCGGACCTCTTCGCACGTGAACGTCGTCATCGGTAGCGGAAACAGTGCCTAGAGTAGCTCTCTCAGCGCCAGACGAGATGCGCGGCAAGGTTCCTTGCGTCTCTAATGGCTCAAGATCAGCATCGTGAATTATCACCTACTAGATAGTGAAATAACGCAGCCCGACAGCGGTGGAGGCCGAAGTGGTCCGTCATCAATCGCAGCGTGATTGGCGGCTGTGCCCCTCTTGTCGTCGACTCCGAACATCGGCCGGCATGTTTTTGTGCCTCGTTCGCCTTCCAGCGATTTGAGTTCCCACATGCGCCTCATTTAAGCCGGTACCTGCCCTTGCCGAGTGTCTCTTACTTCTATTGCTCATTCTCAACTTTTCAGTGCACTCAAATTGAATTTGTTGTACTACTCATAACCCATATATATTCAAAATGCCGTCTGCAGTAAAACCGCCGCAGACCTTGTACGACAAGGTCTTTGAAGACCACATCGTCGAAGAGAAGGAGGATGGCACAATCCTTCTGTATATTGGTATGTACTGCGCTGTGTAACCTACTTGTTCTGTACTGACTGCTGCGCAGATAGGCATCTTGTCCACGAAGTGACATCACCAGTAGGCAGATCTCGCAATCCGTAACTTGAGTGCGCACGCTTATACAACCACAGCAAGCATTCGAGGGTCTCCGAAATGCCGGCCGCCGAGTACGAAGACCAGACTGCACCCTCGCCACAGTCGACCACGTATGTTCCCCATTCCGGGGAATACATCAGCGACTAACAGCAACAGAACATCCCTACCGCCTCGCGGAAAAACCTCACCACGACCGAGAAATTCATCGAAGAGACCGACTCGCGGTTACAATGCATGACTCTCGAGGAGAATGTCAAGGCCTTCGACCTCACATACTTTGGCCTTGACGACAAGAGGCAGGGTATCGTGCACATCATCGGACCTGAACAGGGCTTCACGCTGCCCGGCACCACAGTCGTATGCGGTGACAGTCACACATCCACACATGGCGCTTTCGGTGCTCTCGCCTTTGGTATCGGTACCAGCGAGGTAGAACACGTCTTGGCCACCCAGACCATCATCACACAGCGGAGTAAGAACATGAAGGTTCAGGTCGACGGAGAACTCGGACCTGGTGTTGGCAGCAAGGACATTATCCTGCACGTCATTGGCAAGATTGGCACGGCTGGAGGAACAGGTGCCGTCATCGAGTTCTGTGGCTCGGCTATCCGCGGCTTGAGTATGGAGGCGCGTATGTCGATTTGCAACATGTCAATCGAAGGTGGCGCACGAGCTGGTATGATCGCGCCTGATCAGATCACTATCGATTATCTCAAGGGAAAGCCCCTTGCACCCAAGGTCGACAGCCCAGAGTGGAAGAAAGCTTGCAACTACTGGCTTGGACTCAAGTCCGACGAGGGCGCCAAATACGACATTGAGGTCTTGATTGACGCAAAGGACATTGCCCCGACAGTCTCTTGGGGCACTTCGCCACAGGATGTCATTCCCATCACTGGCGTTGTACCTGGACCCGACGACTTTGAGGATGCGACCAAGAAGCTGGCGTGCGAACGTGCTCTGAAGTACATGGGCCTGACTGCCGGCACCCCGATGCAGGAGATTCCCCTTGACAAGATCTTCATCGGATCCTGCACAAATGCTCGTATCGAGGATCTTCGGTCAGCTGCTCAAATCGTTGAGGGCAAGAAGGTGGCTTCTAACATCAAGCGTGCTATGATCGTCCCGGGTTCTGGTCTGGTTAAGAAGCAGGCAGAGGCCGAAGGTCTTGACAAGATCTTCAGTGATGCCGGGTTCGAGTGGAGAGAGGCTGGATGCTCAATGTGCTTGGGCATGAACCCCGACATTCTGTCACCTGGCGAGCGATGTGCGTCAACCTCCAACCGAAACTTCGAGGGCCGACAGGGTGCTGGTGGCCGAACACATCTCATGTCGCCTGCTATGGCCGCCGCTGCCGCTATCGTAGGAAACCTTGCCGATGTACGGAAACTCGCCCCGCAGGCTCCGGCACAGGCTAAGGGCTCACCGAAGATCGAGCTGGACGCTCAAGTCGAGCCTCCCAGCAGTGACGAAGAGTTCGAAAAGATTATGGACCTTCCCAGCTCCGGACCTCAGCACACCGCCTCGAACACTAGCAGCACAGGCAGCGCCTCAGCCGGTATGCCCAAGTTCGAGACTCTTCGCGGATACGCGGCGCCCATGGACGTGGCAAACATCGACACCGACGCCATTATCCCCAAGCAGTTCCTCAAGACCATCAAGCGCTCAGGTCTCGGCAGTGCTCTCTTCCACGCCTGGCGCTTCGAAGCTGGCAGTGACAAGGAAGACCCATCCTTTGTACTGAACAAGGAGCCTTACCGCAACTCAAAGATTCTAGTATGCACAGGACCCAACTTTGGCTGTGGTTCAAGTCGCGAGCACGCACCCTGGGCGCTCCTCGATTTCGGCATCAAGTGCATCATCGCCCCATCGTTCGGCGACATCTTCTTTAACAACACCTTCAAGAACGGCATGCTGCCCATCCGTATCGGAGACGAGGCTGTCCTGAAACGCGTCGCTGACGAAGCGAACGCTGGCAAAGAAATCGAAGTCGACCTTCCCAACCAAGTCATCCGTGCTGCGGATGGAACCGAACTGGCCAAGTTTGAAGTTGAGGAGTTCAGGAAACACTGCCTTGTTAACGGACTTGATGACATTGGCCTGACCATGGCCAACGTCGACAAGATCGAGAAGCATGAGCAGAAGCGCACAGCCGTCTGGCCTTGGCTGGATGGAAGTGGGTACTTGAAGAGGCATGGACGCGGACCGGTCAAGGTCCAGGCGCAACCGGTGCCCAAGACTAACCGTGGAGAGGAGATTACCGAACCACTGGAGTGGTAGAAGGCACAGGTTAGAGGGAGAAAAAAAAGTTATGACCTCGGTCTATCTATCAGGAGTTATCGTTTACATCTGGCGAGCGGCTGCTCTGCGGGTTTTGGATCAAAGGTGTTTCTAATTGGGATGAGATATCACGGATTTGAATGACATATATGATTGAATGACTGTCACAACCGATTGTATTTTAGTTGAATGGTCTGAACATGTCGCTATTATACGTTGAATTTGTTCTTCCGTCAAATCTAGTACACGCGAAACCAGCTTTTGGAAGGTATACACCGCGCGCTATGCCGACCATGCATGGTAATCCAACGCCTAAACACCCAGGAACCCCAGCATAGACTTCCGTAACATATCGATACAAACTCGACTCCTATCAAGGCACACATAGTCTCGATTCTTATCGTCCCTGCTGCCCAGCGAGACCAGGTCCATCTCTAGTCCAACCGCCCTTCCGCATACCCTCCTCGATCCTGCCCCAAATTCTCTCTACAACCTCGCGATCCCTCCACCTACCCTTTTCGCTTCCCGTCCACTTGTCTACGCCTACAGGCAGCACACCCCTACCCAGCTGCTTGACCGTCTCCGGTGGCTCTTCTGAGCTCCAGCCCACAAAAATACCTGGGTAGTTTGCAAAAAGCTCAGCTGGCTGGGTGTACTTGTAGCTCTTGAATTGCCAGAGCTGGCCTGTAGTGAAGATGGCAACTACACGGCTCCAGTATGTAGGCTTGAAACTGGCGGTGGAGTCAACGCAGATAAATGTCAACGGTTGTGAGGAGATGGAGGGGAGGAGACGTTGGATCTGGATCATGTTTGCTGAGGCGGATGTGCTGGACGAGTCTGTAGTATTGGGTGGGATGAAGATGCCGTCGCTCAGGAAGGTTTTTACGTTCGAGGTACGGAGGAGGGACGAGGCGGATGGAGACAGGAGGATAATGGGTTGCAGACGGCGCTGAGTACGCTTTTGGAGGTTCGCGACCAGGGCAGGTTGAGGCGCAGGGATTTTGTTGGCGTCGGGGCGTGAGCGGAGGAATGTACTGGCGATCTTGCGGTAAGATGAGAAGTCCTGGTATGTGTTAGTCTACCGTTGTGACGATATTAACAAGCTGGGTGATACATACGACGTTCTTGGTACCTCTCAGCACGCTGTTGTGGTCTCCCATCTTCCTTTCTCCGTCGTAGATCTGCAGTAACCGCGCATCCACCATCTTGCCCGCGCTCCCTACTTTGGTGCCCCTTCCTCCATCAACTGGAACGCCCTTTCCACCTGCAATCGCCGCCGCATCACCAGCGGCCGCAGCCAGGGCGCCTTCATCTATAGGAGCGATGCTATCACTGCTCTCCGTCTCTCCGCTCAACCAAGCAATAAGCTCAATCTTCTGCGCGAACGTCAAATTCTGCACACTTCCTCCCGCACCACTTGGCAGCTCCTCGTTGATTGTCTGGACAGCGGCGAAGTAGTCGGTGACAGAAGCGTCCTTGTTCAGCCACGCGAAGTAGCAGCTGCGCAAATCAACCGCCTTGCCATCTGGGGCGAATCGCGTGGGTGTGTTCAGCGCAAACACTCTGTGGTCGCCAGAGTCGGTATTGAAGGAGACGTGTGTTGCGACGGAGAGATCAGCGACAGTGTCGGCAGGTGTAGGTTCGGCGCTCGTGGTGAGAATAGGTGTTGCGCTGGCTTTGATGCTCAGGCGGAGGTTGTAGAGCGCGTCTGCGACTTCGGCTTCTGCTGCAGCCATTTTGAAGCGATTGGCGCGTCGTGCGCGTGTGAGGAAGCTGGAAACTGGGGGTGGTGGCTCTTTGGCGTTGATGCTGGGAGCTTGAGTTCGCGACTATGCGATTGCACTTTCGGGGAGGATGCCGGGGTTTCTCCGATTGGAACGTGCCTCGGACTTCCGCTTGCGTCTTCACTCCGCCAGCACAACTATGTCTACAAGTCCATACACTATATCCGTGTTAAGGTATTCTCCCAAGTATTGAAGTCGACGAAACAGCTATCACAGTCTTGATGTCCACTAAAAGCAAGCATTGCTCCAAGAAGGAGCTTGCATCTTCTGAGTCAAGAAGGTACACAATTCAGTCACTCCCTTAGTATGGGACAGTTTCCGCAATAGAGTGATCTCGTCTCTCGCCTCTAATTCTACCCCAGCTTTGTGGTGACAGCTTCTCACGTGCTGCGCCAGATTTACCAGGTGAGAGAGCGTGTACGCGTTCAAAGTCAATACTTAAGCTCCCACACCGGCTTTCAGACCATCACTCATACACCACAATCAGATATATGGGCAACTTCAAACTCAAGCCAGGTACTAATCACGCCGACGCCACTGCAAATCTCAAGGAACCACAGAATACCCACACCACCTTCTGTCCTACCGAAAGCGAGACCATGTCTGCAGTAGTCCTCCCCGATTGGATGGTGGATGCGGCATCAAGCGCCGACAGTGACGAATAAGATGATCAGAATCTCGGACTTCACGCAAAAGACAAATATTCTGCAACCGAAACGATCGATCGTATGATCCAACGATCTGTACAACAGATTGACAAACAAGAATACAACAGATTGACAAACAAGAATACAACAGATTGACAGACAAGAACTCATGAAGGTAATTGCTAAGGAAACCTCATGCGCCACCAAGCAACTGCTTGATGAGGAGTACTTCTTGGTGAAGCGATGGAGCTTTGGTGGTGATACGTCAACTACAAGTTGATCAGTCTTGTTGGAGATAGATGATGACTATATTTTTATCGCAACGATGTGAACTTGCTCGCTTCGTCTCTGATTCTCTGAATGTTCTACAATACCTTGGAGGTCCGCAAAGCACAGAGCGATAACAGGTAGTCTCTCCATCCACAAGTTTTCTCACCTAGCACAGATTAAGAGGTTAGCACAAAAATAGGGTTGATCTTCGCAAGGGAGGTAGAGTTGAACGTTAAACTTATACATTATCATAGCGTGGTCGTTAAACTAAGATCACATGCTAATCCCTCTTGGGAATATCTATCTACTGGCTGACAACAGTGAAGCTGTCCTGAACCTTCAGGTCACGGCTGCTGAGACCAACCCAGATGGTGAACTCGCCCTCAGGGATAACCCACTGCTGGCTGACAATGTCCCAGTAGCTCAAGTCCCTGCGCTGAAGCTCAAAGGAAACCTTCTGGCTCTCACCCTCCTCAAGGTAGACCTTCTCGAAACCGCGGAGCTGACGGATGGGTGTGCCAGCAGGTGCGGAAGAGGGAAGGCCGACGTAAAGCTGAGGGACAGTGGCACCGGCAACGTCACCAGTGTTGGCAACAGAAACAGTGACGTTGTAGAGACCCTCCCAGAGAGCGGGGTTACCACCGGGCTGGATGGGGAGCTGCTCAGGGTGGGAAGTGATGTTGTGCTCAAGAGGGGAAGACTCAATGTCGGAGATCTCAAAGGTGGTGTATGAGAGACCGAAACCGAATTCGTAGCGGACAGACATGTTCTTGAGGTCGAAGTGGCGGTAGTCAATCTCGAGCTTCTCGTCGAACCAGCTCTGCCAGTCAGCGTATCCAGTGGTGTTGATAGCAGTGGTAGGAGGGGCGTTCCAGTCAGAGCCGTTGTTGGCAATAGTGTAAGGAAGGTGACCAGAAGGGTTGACGTGTCCGTAGAGAATGTCGACGAGCGAGTTTCCAGACTCCTGACCAGGGAAGTGGGCAGCGAGGATAGCGGTAACGTTGGGGTGGTCAGACCATGGGAGGGTGTTGACACCAGCAGAGTGAGTAACGACGACAGTGTTGTTGCAGAAAGAAGCAACAGACTCGACAACCTCATCACCATCCCAGTCGTTTGAGAGATGAGCACGGTCAGCACCCTCCTCAGCCCAAGTCTTGAGCATGACAATGCAGACATCGGGGATGGAGCGGGGAATGACAAGCTGGCTGACGTTGTTGGAGATGATGTGAGTGTTGTTGAGGAAGGACTGGGTGATACCACCATCAGCAGCGACGCGGTCCTGAATGGCACGGAGAGGGGTGATCATGTAGGTGAATTGACCGGTACCAGAGCCACCAC
>Ga0268250_10000732_pt1 | contig 14953 bp, 18 predicted proteins | sample AgamicAsSfe_FD_200448 | JGI IMG/M metagenome (GOLD analysis project Ga0268250, IMG submission 200448) | Agave microbial communities from Guanajuato, Mexico - As.Sf.e (v2) (version 2) | ecosystem: Host-associated > Plants > Phyllosphere > Phylloplane/Leaf | place: Guanajuato, Mexico | collected... | reverse complement strand
GGGGAGGAGCAGGGGGTCGAGGTTAGCCCGTTGATCAGTTATGTGAGTATTGTACCATTGAGTGAGGGACGATGATGTGCTAATACTGCTACAGGCTGGAGAGGGGCTGGATAACGTCAAAGGACAGAGTATCAAGGCGCCTGCTGTGATTGAGCGGGAGAAGAAGGCCTGATTGGAAGAACCGAGTTTGGTATATGTGTAATGAAACTGCATTCTGACCATTCCTGCTTGCATTGCGCATCTATTGCTTACCAGCTCATACTTACGTCCGGTTCTCCTATTCCTTTTCCTTTGCCTCATCCTCCTCTGGCCCAGCTCTTCGTGGCCGACCTGATAAACTTTCCCTCTCGCAGCACTCTTCCACCGCCCTTGCCTTCCGCCCAGAGGTACTCCGGGAGTGTCAGGATGGTGATTGCCACGGAAGATGAGGGAGGACGCGGGCAGAAGGTCAAGGTTTCGCCGGCGATCAGATATGTGAGTACTCTTTTCTAGGTAAGGGGGATACGATCGAGATGCTGATTCTTACCACAACAGGCTAGAGGAGTAGTGGTTAACGTCAAGACTTTCCACTTTACTGCTATTGTCTATACTGCTATTGTATATACTCCGCGCCACAGTCCCCCATCGCTTCAAACATGTCTTGCGCACGACGACAATTCAGCACGGTTGCGAAGCTGGCTCGATCTGCTGCTTCCAGCTTGAAGCTGAAGACTCTGAGGATCTCATTCGTATGCTCACTCACACACCCATTCGGGCGGCGATAATAGCCGCTCCACGTACTGATGATTCAGAATTCATCGGCCTGCAACGTTGGAGATGGACGCAGCATATCCTTTGGCGATTTTTCAAGAGTGTTTCCAGAACCTTCTGGAAAAGTGCCCGGCCTCCCCATGTAATGATCATCTCGTAGCACTGATACGAAGCAAAGAAGTAGCGCGAATCAAGCGAGGGAGGAAGGGAGGGAGGGAGAGGAGAAAAAAGATATCGTACGATGACTTGGCGTCATGCTCTCGTCAAAGGAATTGAGGTGCTGGCTCGTCCAGCCATCTGTCTGCTAGGAAACCTCCGCACTTTGAGCTATGTCAATACACCCATCACTGGCCACAGCAGATCATGGAATAAGTTCAAGATGTACTTACCAAAGGTCCTCATGTCAAGAGTTTCACATCATGATTCCTGCAGCTGTCACCCTGCAAAAAGGTAGGTCGTAGATCGACCAACGAGAACTGTAACTGGATGGACACAATCTTCACGCCACTATCTAGGATCTCTTCTATGCGCTGTGTGTCGAAGTTGACCAAGCCGACAGACTGTACCCACGGATCGTCCTCCCAATTTGACCTATTGCTTACCTGCGTACTGCTGTAGTGGGCACCAACAACGAGTAGCTCGAGTTTATATGCTTACATCCTGCCAGTGAAATTACAAGAGTTCAACAGTTTGGGCAGCTGATATTGGCGAGTCGCTCGATGCCATTCGCTCCCATAGACTCCCTCGTCTTTGTAGAAGCAAAGTGACAGACAGTTGTAGCGCAGAAGGTTCTGCTGACCTCTGGCCGGGTGGATTCGAGGTGTCCCTGGTCGCTGTCAGTGCTAGAATATACATCACGAGAACGCCCTTCCGACCAAGCGAACTTACGAACGTCGTCTCCTTCGCTCTGGGAGCGGCGCACCGAGCAGGACTTGAGAATTGCCACAGTCCTATGAATATTCTTGGAACCACCTCGTCGCCCAGTTGCACACTCTCGAGACGACTCCGGGACACCACTGAATTATGAACTGGAGCTGATGCGGCATGCTATTCGGCTGGTTTAGCCACCTCAAGGAATATCTCCAATCTCGCCAATCCGCGCTCGAGGAGATCCTCGCATCTCCTCAGCTCCATCTGCTCTTGACATGCCAGCAAAGCATCGGCCAGCTGTCTAACGCTGCGGTCTCGATCTCATTCTTCTGTCGCATACTCGAGGCCGTTGTGAGCTCCTTCACAATGTTGCCCTCAACCATGGACAACACTTCCGCCGACTCCTGTCCTGTCCTATTACCATGTCGGCTCGCTTCGTCTACTCTGCCCAATCTGCTGCACTACAGCGGTCGGCATTTCCAAACATTCAAACCCGCGGCCACAGTCCGTCAAGCAACGATGTCTGTTCCTCATCTCCTCTGGCGCCGGAGTGGTCTAACCATCGGATTCGACAAGTGGAGGGACAGTGTCTGGCCTGCTTGCATCGAGATAGCGCTTTGAGAGTTGATGAGGTTTTTCCCGCCATGACAAAGTTCTTGTCTGTGCCTAGGAGACCGCGCAAGTGCAATACAACTCGGGACCGTGAGGCTGGTAGATTTGCGGCTACAGTATCGTCCATCATGTTTGTATAGCCTGACTTTGCTTCGCTTTGAGCTAAGTCTGACTGCTCGCCCAGTATTTAGAGCCTTTCGATAGTGCCATCTCACGTCAAAGCAGGAGGCATCGGATGACTACTGTAGCCCTGCGGCCGAAATGACTCGGATGTGACAATTCGAGCTGCTTGTAGCTGTCCACAAGACTTTTCCAATACGAGATTCTCCCTCCAGTTCCAGAAATGCTTCGTGAGATTTTTGTGTTGCTTTTGGATTGAATAAATTGCATCCTCGCACCGTAATCTGTCCATGCAAAGAGTCGTATAGTGTCTTCTGGCCGTCGAGTCGAACTGAGATGAGCTAAGAATACGGAATAGGCGGGTGGGTAGATAAAGCATACTTGACACCACCTGTTCGATCACGCTCAATGCATTTCTCAGAAGGTGTGATCGATTCTATATTAGTCAGGCACACACTGTATTTCGTACCTCCTGTGTTCCTCTTCTCACCGGACGGCAGCTCCATCGCCAAACACCGCATGAGAAGCAGCAGACGAGACATTCAGCCTCTACGACGTCCGTGTGGAAGTGCTTTGTCGACCCGTAGGGAGAACCATGTGCGGTGCAAAGCCGCGTAACAACTATACACTGCAAGGGGAAATGTCACACTTGCCTGCCGGGCGGGGTTTCAGTATTTATAGTCTCGGTATGTACCATCTCGTGTCTCTGGTGCATCCACCGACTGCTGCAATTCAAGTCATGTCCGTACACATCTCACTGACGTTGTCGTCTAATGCTTCGATCAACAGCGGCAGTCCTCCCGCTTTTGGCGTAAAAGCAACGAAAGCCCCATGCTGATGACCGGATGTCGTCCGATGCTCAGATCGCATGTCCAGATCCGAATTGCCCCGATGTCCTGGATATCACGAGAATAGGCGGACGAGTGTTCATCAGGGCTGAGACTACGAGTGTGAGGAAAGAGGGAATTAGTGGTAGTATATAGGAAGCGTTGAATTGTAGCCTCGAAACGAATTTGCAGGACCAGGCCTGGAATGAGCCTGAACGTCTGCGTCGGGGTATAGGGCACTCCAAGCCCTGGAGTTTTGGTTACATTGAAGTTCAAGCTTTGGAGAATAATGCTTTACAGATCACATCACGACAGTGGAGGGTGTTTGAAAGCAATTGATTCTTTTGTGAATGGTTTATGAGCTCGCTATTAGCCTCTCAGTCAAATCCATCGCGAAACCTTGTGTCCTTCACATCAATTCAAGCTCTAAGCGTTGCCATCAACCTTGGCCACGTGGACCAAGAGGTCGAGGACACGCCTGGAGTAGCCCCACTGTGAATGTGTCAATACATAGCTAGAAAGATGGCGTAGCAAATATCCTTACCTCGTTGTCGTACCACGAAACCAGCTTGACGAAGTTGGCGTTGAGAGAGATACCTGCCTTGGCATCGAAAATGGAGGAACGGGTGTCGCCGCACAAGTCGGTAGAGACAACCTCGTCCTCGGTGTATCCAACAATGCCCTTGTACTCGCCCTCAGCAGCGGCCTTGACGGTCGCCTTGATCTCGTCGTATGAGGCACCGGTCTTGATGCGGCAGGTCAAGTCGACAACGGAAACGTTGGCAGTGGGCACACGCATGGACATACCAGTTAGCTTGCCGTTGAGGGAAGGAATGACCTTGCCGACAGCCTTGGCGGCACCGGTGCTGCTGGGAATGATGTTCTGTGCAGCAGCACGGCCACCACGCCAGTCCTTTGCGGAGGGACCGTCAACAGTCTTCTGGGTGGCAGTGTAGGAGTGGATGGTGGTCATGAGACCCTCGACAATCTCGTACTTGTCGTGGATGATCTTGGCAAGAGGAGCCAAGCAGTTGGTGGTGCATGAGGCGTTTGAGAGGACCTGAATGTCGGACTTGTACTCCTTCTCGTTGACACCCATGACGAACATAGGAGCATCGGCCGAGGGCGCACTGATGATGACCTTCTTGGCACCACCCTTCAAGTGACCCTGGCACTTATCGGTAGTGGTGAAGACACCGGTGGCCTCAACAACGTAGTAGGCACCATCCTCACCCCAAGGGATGCTGGCGGGGTCCTTCTCCATGTGGAACTTGATGGTCTTTCCACCAACGATGAGGTTCTTTCCGTCAACCTTGACCTCCTCCTTGAAGCGTCCGTGGGTGGAGTCGTACTTGAGCATGTAGGCCTGGCGTAGGTGTCAGCGACTGCGGGTATAAACCCTTCGAGGTAGCTAGCACATACGGCATACTCAGCGTCAATAAAAGGGTCATTGACGGCGACAATGTCGACCTGTTGGTGCTCGACGCTTTCCAATCATTAGGTCGACAACGTGAACAGTTTTGCTAGATTTTCTTACGCGTTACGGAAGACAATACGTCCAATGCGGCCGAAACCGTTGATACCGACCTATATCATTCCTCTTGTTAGTAAAGCTCTTTCATCACCTCGTCTGAAGCTCTGTCTAAGCGGGCGACATGGGAACGAGAGTACAAGCTCGGACCGCGTGGAACCTTCCCGAGACTTACCTTGACAGCCATTATGATAGATTCTGGTATGTGTATGGATTCGAGCTTGTGTGTGTTTGTGTATGTGTGAGGAAGCAGGGTGAATCTTCAGAGAAAGTGAGCAAGATACTGCACGATAGTGACACATGCGAAAATATGTTAAGGAGGGGCTCCAGATCTCTCCGCCATCGGATTATCTACACAATTCCGTCTCGGGATTTCGCGGGGGTTGCCGATAAGCGCAAACGACAACACGTTTACATGGCGGGTGCTTGCTTCGTCCTGCCGCAAAGTCAAGTCTACCACGCGGACATACGACTTCGCTCTTATGCTCAAGTCGCGATCTCCTCAGAGTGGCATGTATAGGGGTGGTAGAACAAAGCTTGAAGCAGATCATGGTAATGCCAATGCGCCGAGACTGGTCCGTCACGGGAGTTCGGCGAGCCTGCCAATTGAGAAGCCAGGCAGCTCCTGTTTCTCACAAACAAGTCAAAACTTTGGACAAGATTCTTGGGCGTCGCAAGATGGCTATGAACTGGATGGGATCTGTTCTAACTATGCCCTAGTGTAGCTCGTGATGAGCTGAACAGTATGCTCAAGGGATCTCGACTGTCGAGCTCCTCACGACAGGACGATTCTGCACTCTGTCTCCACATCTCTATGAGATTAGAGTACTTCTGCCAGGTTAACATTTGTCGAGAGTGCCGTTGATAGTGTGTTTGGATCATAACCTAACCTCTTATCCTCTTCATGTCAATGTCTCGAAGAGATCAAAGTACATTTGGGAAGAGGTCGAGGGATAAAGATCGTGGAGAGTGCCGTCAAGGATACATTCAGATTATAGCCCAAAATTATGTCCTTTCCTCGTTTCTGAGCAGTAAGCTAAATTGCCAATATGGCTTCGTGAGCGTGTAGCGAGTAACCTGAATTTACTTGGGATCGTAAGCGTGCTCCTTCTCTGTCCCTAGCTCAGAGCAGGTCACACGGCGGTGTTGTGAAGGAACCTGAAGGGACCGACGTTCCATTGGCTTTTTTGCCCGGATGTTCCGCGACTCATTGCATAGGGCTGAGCTTCCTTCTCCAATTTATCGAGCAACGACGACATCAAATCACAGCTAGACCACTGCGACCTGCGAAGCCCAAGGTCATAACCACAGATATCAGCTGTCACATCGTCTTCTCCTCCTTGACTACACCCCCTGCAGTCAATATGTTGCGGAACTCGGCCACCAAGACTGTCCGGTCTTCCACTTCGCTCCTATCAACTACGACCCGTCGCGCCCAGCCTCAATGTCTCTCCATTGCTTCTCAGCAACAGTCCCGTCAGCAACACGCCGTCTCCAACCCAACCCTCTCAAACATTGAAAAGAGATGGGAGCAGATGCCCCCTCAGGAACAAGCCGAGCTCTGGATGGCTCTTCGTGACCGTATGACTGTAGACTGGAAAGAGCTCACCACTCAGGAAAAGAAAGCTTGTGAGTATTCTTTTCTCTCTGGTAGCCCCAGGAAAGCAACATGAGGCGGTCTCTCGCCATGTCATCACCGACGCAAGGTCAATGTCGGCTGGTGGAACGCCAGGTGATGAATTACGAGCTGGAAAAGAAAATGCATGATAATATATAATTCGATGCTAATCCCTTTGTCTTCAGCCTACTGGATTGCGTTCGGTCCCCACGGCCCAAGAAAACTCCCCGACCCTGGTGAGAAGTGGGTTATCCTGAGGTGGACCTTGGGCTGTCTCACAGCAAGTGCTATTATCTTCGGTACTGGACGATACTTCGCCAAGCCTCCGCCAAAGACGATGACAAAGGAGTGGCAAGAGATGACAAACGAATACCTCAAGGTCAGTGCTTACGGGACTCCGAATACGTCCAGATTGGCCATGAATGGCATGCTGACCCTTCTTTTCAACAGGCGCAAAAGTCAGAAGCCATCACGGGTGTTTCGTCAGCGGGTTACAAGGGTCCTGGTATGGTGCAGAGCGCTCCAAGTGGTAAGTCAAAACAGGTATTGGCGACGAGTCATCACATTAATATCATAAACAGGAAAGTCCGGCTCCGAGCTTAACGAGGCGGACTCGGCATAAGTCATAAGATAGATTTGGGACTTCCAGTTCAGTGAACGAACATTCAGTATCAGTCAAGGACATAGAAGATGTCTGTTCTGAGCTAGTCAGCTTGGACATTGGGAGTTGAAGCGAACAGAGAACCTTGTATCATTTGCGAACCTGTACACACCTGTTAACACGACCCTTTCGTCTCGGCTTGATCCTGATATCTCTGTTTCTGCCCCTGTGCCTTGATCTGTACAATCCTAAGAGAAATATGATGCATTCTGATATGAGGACAAAAAAAGTTCGCAGCACAAGCGAAGCACACTGATTATAAAGCGAACACAGACAAGGAACGTGGACTCCAGATATGGTCGCCGACGGCAATTAGAAGCGAGACCGATACTCATTCCCATCGGTTCAATTTTTTTATCTTAAGACAGAACGTTATACCCTGCGACAGACTGCTCCATATGCAGCAGTGAAATCGTCTCCCGTCATACCGAAACGGCACGAACTTGCCTACCGCAATCACGAAGTAAGCTCAGCCCATACTGTCGTCATCTCGACTATCGTAAGCTAATGCCAGGAAGCAGCATCCTGGAGGTCGAATGTCCGAGGTCACACCCACGAGCAAGTCATCCCTTGATCCTGCCCGTTGGTAGTGTAGTCTCTGAACATGCAATTTAGACTGGTGGGGGAGCCCTTGGCCGAGGACTCGCTCTGCTGCTCAAAGGGCCTTTAACCTTCACAAAAGTCCTCGGTGATGCGTCAGCAGGTGATGAAAAGAATGTCAACCCAAGTCACCGCAGCTCATTCAATTTGAAGGTATCCTGACACCCTTTCTCTTGGCATAGTTCCTTCTCGTTCATAATATGTGAGGCACACGAGACGTGAGGAAGCATTGTCATGTACTGTAGACGATGGCTTGCTGCCTAGTCGATAAATGAATCTATTGTTTATTAATCAGCCATCAACACATGCAAAACGTTCTTCAAAAAAGTCTGGGAGTGCATTTTCCATCGAGCATCACCAGCACTGAAGTATTGTCACCTAGTTCGTACATCTGCATAATGGCAAGCGTCTACAAGTCACTTTCGAAGAGCACGAGCGCGAAAAGCGCAGAAGCGCCGACTGGCGTGAAGAAAAACAAGCAAAGAGTCCTCATCCTCACGTCGCGCGGTGTCACCTACAGACACAGACACTTGCTAAATGACCTTTACTCTTTGATGCCGCACAGTCGCAAAGATGCCAAGCTAGACACAAAGACGAAGCTGTATCAGCTCAACGAATTGGCAGATCTCTACAATTGTAACAACGTCTTCTTCTTCGAGGCGCGAAAGGGCAAAGATCTGTAAGCTGGACCGCAAATGCTGACACGCACTATTCGCTGACACAAGCATAGTTACGTCTGGCTGAGCAAAGCACCAAATGGTCCCACAGTCAAGATGCACCTCCAGAACCTCCACACAATGGAAGAACTCCACTTCACCGGAAACTGCCTGAAAGGCTCAAGACCTATACTCTCTTTTGACGCTACATTCGAAACAGAGCCACATCTGAGGGTCATCAAAGAGCTGTTAACACATACATTCGGCGTGCCGAAAGGTGCGCGCAAGAGCAAGCCGTTCGTGGATCACGTCATGGGCTTCACAGTCGCAGATGGCCGGATATGGATCAGGTGTTACCAGATTGATGAGGTTGAAGCTGGAAAAGAAAAGCCTGGAGTCAATGGAGTCACCAATGGCGCTGTCGCCGAGAAGCCAGAGAAGTCATCGAAACACAAGGATAAGAACACCGAAACGAACATTAGCTTGATTGAAATTGGGCCTCGTTTCGTTCTTACACCAATCGTAATCCAAGAGTCCAGCTTTGGAGGGCCGATCATCTACGAGAACAAGGAGTTCGTGTCGCCGAACCAAGTCCGTTCGGATATCAGACTGGCGAAGGCTAGCAGATACGGCAAGCGGAGTGATCAGCTGGGCGAGCGTGATCTCAAGAAGGGCGATCTCGGGCTGAAGAGCAGCGGAAAGAGGAGGCCAAGGGATGCGCTTGATGATAAGGAACTCTTTGCTTGATACGACTAGGAAATGGGTGGCCTGGTGGGTGCGTGCTGGCTTCGCAGCTACGGTCACTTTTCTGCGTACCCTCCCCTCCGTTTTCTCCACAATACCGCCCGGTTACTGGATCTCGAACCACGAAGCACCAGGCTGAAAGAGACACTTCCGCTTCCGCCGATCTGTGTTCTGGTCACCAAATAGCCTCCACCCTGGCCGAGCCCAGCGCGGTGGTAAACCGAACACTTCAACGCGACCACGGACATTCGTCGACCAACTCAATGGTTCGAGCACATTTCGCACATTCTTCCTGTCACCCTCCCAGCTCCGCAGGTTAATTTGCACACTTTGCAACTCATCCGCAACCAGTAGACGATCAACAAGCGTGCGGACCTCGTGCTTTAATCCTCCCATCAAGTTCGCCGGTAACCGGGTGTTATGCTTGATCATACCTGGAGAGCAGATCGTATGAGCTTGATTGGACTTCTCATCATACGAATATGTTCAGACTTACCGGTGTAGTCGTCAATATATTGTATGTTTATCACGACCCAGCGCATCCGCTTCAACACTCGATCCTCAAAAGACCCGCGCGAGAGCGGCTTCGTCATTGTCACCACGTCATTACATCTCAACTCTCTTAGCTGGATGAACTCAGTCCAGCCATATTCTACTCGAATCTCGAAAATGTTCTTCCCATACAGTATTGCAGCACATTCCTCGTACAACTGGTGGCAGACAGAGAAGAGGGCAGTGTTGCCTACATTCCAGATGAGCTTCCCACCATCATAGGTCCGATCGTCGAAATTGGTGCATGGCAGTAGGTAAGAGTAATCTGCCGGCGTAGCTCGAGGGGGAACGTGAGCAAGGGAGAAATTGTCACCTCTGTCGGATCATGGTCTATCTGTTTGTTGCGTGAAGCGAGGATTTGAGAGACTGATAGGGCTGGCATGGCTTGTATACTTATGTAACACTCTTACAAACCTTTTGCCTCCTATAGTCACGCCTCGATTGTATCAAGTGTGTTGTCTTGTTTCAGAAAAAGCGTCAAGTTTCATGATCTTCGCCCTTTGCATGTGATCCTGCATTTCCAACATCATTCACCTCTTCCACTCTGAAAGTCCATCACAGCATCCACACACCATGGCAGTCGCAGCCTCCCGGATACAGGACCTTCTCAAAGTACGTCTTTACCAATCTCCCTCATCACCTGCCTGCAGGGCCCTACTCTCACCTGTCCTCAACACACCTCGCGACACCTACTGACAGTCCCCGACACCACCAGGTCCAATGCCGCATCTTCTCGCAACTCTACAACCCCTTCTGCACCCGCACCGGCAACAAGGTCCTCCGCCAACGCCTGCGAGGTCCCGCACTCGCCGCATACTACCCGCGCCGCATCGCTACGGGAAAGACTATGCAGGAGATGTATCCTGATCTGGAAACTTAGTACGTCCCCTGCTCCTCCTTCACCCATACCCTCCCCCTGTCCGCTCACTCTGGGTCCTCGATATGATTTCGAAGGCGGAGACGTGCTAATCAGTGATGCATATGAATAGTGAGGACCTCGAAGCCGACCGCGAGGACCAAATCGTGCTGCTCAAGGCCCGCGGGAAGGGCGCGCCGAAGAAGAAACGTACGGCGGAGGAGAGCAAGAAGTTCAACAAGCGAGGCGGAGGTGGTGCGGCGAGACCGGTCGCGGTGCCGAAGCCGCCGCCGTCGTCGTGAGTGGGCTACATCTGAACGAATGATCGATGCAAAGGGCATGGGATGGGTCAAGCGCAGGGAAGGCGAAAAACAGGGTGGGTTGAGGGTATGTGGGGCTGAGTGAGGATGTTTGAGAATGGGTGTGAGCATGGATGTGTGGACGAGGGAGAGAATGAGGAAGCGAATGAGGCGGACGACGCAAACAGGCATGGGAAAGAGTTGAGACGACGAGATTCGCTTGCGGAAGAGGAGAGCATGGAAGGCGTGGTATGGCGCGGTACGGCATGGCGTTCGTGGTGTTTGTTTTGGACAACCTATTTGGCTTGGTCTCTGTCCGCCAGGTCTACTACAGAGTTGACGGTTTGAATGTGATGGGAATACGGTGTGATTTCGAAATCGCCAAATCAGAAGGTGCTTGTAGCAAGGATGTGCCGGTTTTCGAAAGAGCTGCGCTGAGCAAGCCAGACCAGTGTAAGCCGGTGCTGCGACTGAGCGGGAAGGAGGCGCTTGATGATGATGTCTGTATTAAAGCAATGCGACAGTGTCAGATGGTAGTGTGCTGTTAGTGATCACAGCGATACTCTTCAAAGCTTACAGCAACCTCACATATCTGTACATGCATGGATAGATACACTTCTTCGGCTACATGAACAAACCAAAGCCAGTGAAGCTTCTGCAGTGGAACAGAAGGTGCACAGCAAACAAGCCTTCTTTCAATATCCGTGCAAAGCGTGGCGCTCATTCGTGTGCATGTTACGCTAGCTATGGTATGAACTGACCCGTCCTATCCCATGCCATCCTACGACCACCCCCACCCCGAAGCCCTATCGCCCATCCGATCCCACATCGGTCGCTGCCCCTGCATCCGCCTTGCCATTGGCGACAATACTGGACCTGCCGCCGCAGCACCTGCAGCACCTGCATCAGGCACATTCCCATCCGTGGCTCCATCCAGTGCCGGCACGCCCCCCGCCCCCATCCTCCTCATGTCCACCATCTCATTCTCCGTAAGTACATTAAGGTAATTACTCGGCACCATCCCCACCTCACCCTTTTCATTCCTCGCAACCCACCACCTCGCTCTTTGTGCATTCCGTACTCTCAACACCTCGCCCTTACTAAACGCAATCTCTGTGTCATCGCTCGCAGGATCAGGGAGGTACGGGTATAGCGCCCGCGCCATCAACACGTCGGATGATGCGAAATCAAAGTCGTCGGCGGACATGGATCCGGCAATTGCAGCGGGCGGAGCAGTGGACAGATTGTGCCAGTCGAAAGCCACGGGGGGGAGGTATGCGCGTTCGGTGCGGTGACGGGATTGTGGTGGTGGGCCTGTCTGCGTATGTGGAGGTTGGACCGTCACGAGGGTGGTCGTGGGTGGTTTGCGGAATTCTCGCAAAGTGAAGGGGATGTCGGAACCGCGCCACCAAGCGATATCACCGCGCTTAAGCTCGAGGATGTCGCCGGTCTCCCGATCCACGGTGGGTGGGTGGGGCAACTCGCCGTAATCGAGGCGCCAGGAGACTTCGACTAGGAAGTTTGACGCTTGGAGACCGGTGACGGATTTCAAGGGGGAGAAGAGCGAGTCTCGTACCGCGTCAATAGGTTCAACGGGCCATCCAGGATGGGCGGACCAGGTGCGCGCTTTTATCTGTGCGTGAAGATTTCGGAGATGCCCGCCCTGATTCGGGTCACTCATGGTGCGAATGGTAGACCAAGCAGAGGTCCAGTCTGCAGTGTTGAAGTGCTGGATTTGTTCTGCGGCTTTTAGACGCATGTCTTCTGCTTGTGGAAAGAGGAGCCAGGGGAGGGAGACGCGGAAGTGGAGGTTTCGTATGCTTGCGATGGAGGAGCTGGGGATGCGCGTGGTGAAATCTGTGAATATTGGGAGGGTCGGTATGGTTATCTTGGTGTGAGCGTAGAGGAGGGGTTGTGCTTCTTCGTATATTTGGCGACAAGTGCGCAGGAGGAGGGCGAATGTGTGTCTGGCTGGTGAGGAAATCTTCAATGTCTTTTTAGGCTTGGTTGTGCCAGGAATGAGGCTCTCGCCCTTGACAAAGGTCTTGAAGCGGCTGGATTTCTTGCTGGCCATTTCGATGAGAACACCTTCCCCCCGTGCTTCTGCATTTCCAGACGCATTGGCATCAGAGAGGAGGTGTAGATAAATGACTTCTCGGATCTCGTATGGGAGTGTGGCGAAGACGGAATCTGCTTGGTATACTGCTGGAGGAGTGTCGGCAGCCTCGCCTGATAGTGGGCTGCTTTCGAGTTGACGTGACTTGCGCCGCGAAGGCAGTAGTGATTTGAAGCCGGACTTTCTACGTGTAGCCGGTGATGATGGATTCGATGTGGTCGATTGTGTTGTAGTGCCAGGAATGAGTGATGGCTTTCGAGAGGTCGAAGGTGATGGCGTTGCCGAAGCCCTGGTGCTTGAAGCGATCATGGTCTGCGTTGACATTACTGTGAAGCATGCGAGCAATAGATGGCTTCGTGGTACTTCTTCTTCGTCTTGTCTGAACTCGTCTCGTAAGTGAGACGACCCTCTTTCCGCTTCTGGTCGTCATATTGCAGATCAGAGGTAAAACTCGGGGTTAAGGTTTGTGGGGTAGCCCGGCCGACATCCGGCGAAAGACCATGGACTGAAGACGTCAGAGACAACTATCTACCCATACTTCATTCTCCTCGATATCACGTCTCCTTCGACCATCATAGACAGTATGCCAGCACCTTCCGGACTGAGTCTTCACTACCTCTTCTCAGCAAACTCGGACGTCACAAACGAAAGGCTTGTTGCCCCCTTACACCTTGGCAGGGCCCTACTGATCGCCGCCGAACCACTCCCCATCAAGCGTGTTCAGCATCACGGGATGCGCCGACAAGGTTATTCCGCGCTAGAACTGCTTGGTCCTAATATAGAATGACGTCTGCCAACACCATTTGTTAGCTGTAACCATGCTCCGACCACCACCTCACGGAACACGATCGGCACAGGAGAGGGCATAAATACACGAACGTGCAAGGCTGAGCCAGGGAACGCCGAGTGTATATTCGGCCGAAGAAGGAAGGAAGGAAAACCGCGGGCTAGGCCACTGCTGATATATAGTCTCTACTCCCTCATCAAAGCTCCCATTCCATCTCTTCCTCATACAGCCACCACATTCATGAAGTCCGCCATGTCACCCATTCTCTCGGTCATCCTCACCTCCTGCCTCCTCCCCTCCCTCATCTCCGCTACCTGCAGTAGCTTCGTCCCGCTCGGCACGGGCATTTACTCCAGCTTGACATCCTACAATCTCAACCACACCGTCAACATTGCCATTTCCAACACCGCCACCTGCACCGGGCCCCAAAACTGCACCTTCGGTGGAAACGGTCAATCTTCTATCCTCCAAGCCAACACTACCTTCCTCCAAGTCACCATCGGCGGCACAATCACAGACAACCGCACCCTTGCCTTCCTTACGTCGACCGAAAACTCAACTGGAGCGTACACTATCAACACAGGCCTGTCCTCTGATGTGCAGACCAGCCTGTTCGGCCTGATCAGCAGCGCCTCGAATATCACATTCACGCCTGGCATCACCACGACACAGACCGGTAGCTTTTACTTTGGAATCTTCGCAGGACAATCCGGCTATGTGGTGTTCCAGCCTTGGCACAAGGTGAGGCCTCACGATGACCATATCACTGTGCTCACAGAAGCTAATTGACCTTTCAGTGCGTGCGAGGTCTCCTGCAAGGTTGCAGCGGCGATGGCTATCAGGACGGGCCTGTCGAGGCTTGTACGCCACAGATGAACCCGAATGATTGCAACGGAAATGACTGCATCCTCGGGAATGTGGCTGATGTGACGTTTCCATCGAATCAGACGGCAAGTGCGACGCCGAGCAGTTCTGCGATGCCGACCGCTTCTGCAAAGTCCGCAGGTGTGCTTGCAAGGGGCCTGAGTAAAGAGTTTCTTGGAGTCGTGACGTCGATGGGCCTGATCGTGGCGTTAGTCTTCTAGGATTAAGCTTAGAAGTGGTGACAACATGGGGCTCACCGCAGGGACTCACACGATTCAGCGGCAGAGGGCATAGAACTGACAGAGATGAGAGGAACTTAAACCTGAAGAAGAAGGGAGTGTAGTGAAGCGGGTCAGAGCAGTAAGACATATCATCAAATCATATACTGCCTACCACGCTCATGCAATCCCCTCCACTGTCGCTTCTCCCCCTTCTCACCCCATCCCCACCTCATATTCCTCCCCTCCTTCACTACCGCCAAGTGTACCAC
>Ga0268250_10000731_pt1 | contig 14957 bp, 13 predicted proteins | sample AgamicAsSfe_FD_200448 | JGI IMG/M metagenome (GOLD analysis project Ga0268250, IMG submission 200448) | Agave microbial communities from Guanajuato, Mexico - As.Sf.e (v2) (version 2) | ecosystem: Host-associated > Plants > Phyllosphere > Phylloplane/Leaf | place: Guanajuato, Mexico | collected... | reverse complement strand
GTGTATATTCATTGGAGAACTTACCCCCAGTTATTCTTTGGAACTGTGTCTGGTGCGCCTGTCAAATTGAGGGCATTGTAATCGTTGCCAGCAGCGTTACCAACGTAGTCCATGGGATACGTCTTGCAGGCATTGATATGGTCAGCCGGAAGAGTGAAACCGCTACCAGCGAGCTCTTCTGGAGCTTCGATGAAGGAAGCGCTGAAGCCAGCTTCGACGTGGAGCTCGATGTGGCAGTGGAAGAGCCAGATGCCTATGCCTGTCAGTAACTTGTACATATCTTGTGGTTATGTTGCACTGACCTGGATTGTCTGCTTTGAATCTAACCACAGCATAACCCTCATTCTGGACCATGACTGTGTCCCTCCTGATAGGCGTGGCGGGCAGTTTTGAGTATGAACCACTAAATTTGCCGGCCTTGGGATCAGACCTCTCGATAATCTGGAACTGATGACCGTGGAGATGCATAGGATGCTTTACGAAAGAAGCATTAGTAAATGTTATAAAGACACCGGAATCAGGTCTAGCTTACCAAGTTACTGTGCAGGTTGTTCATGACCACTTCGATGACTTCGCCATACTTGAAAACATATGGGTTGACATCTCCGTAGATTGTTGGGTTCGACACTTCAGTCTCATTGACAGTGAGTGATGAGTAGAGAGTAGGCACCTTAGCACCAATGAATGTGTGTCCGTTCAAGATATACCTTAAAATCGCAGTCAGTCTCTGGTACCGAATAATAAGTGCAATCTGGCGGCACATACCTGGAGATGCCAGTGATGTTCTCCATGGACATATCGATGACCAACTGTCGGTCAACTGGTCCGAGAAGAGGTTCTTTGTCCAATGGAATGTAGTTGACATCGTCGAAGAAATCATTATTTCCAAGGTTGTAGAGGACTGGTGGAGGTGGATAATCTGCGCTCGTGTTGTAAACCAACCAGGCAGTAGCGTTGAGTGGATAGACAGGGTCGGGTGTGAGACCCTTGTTGATGAACAGCATATTGGGATCCTGGAAATCAAGAATGGCGTAATTCTTGTCTGTGGTGTCTTTGGTTCTCATCAAGAACGATTGTCTCTGTCCGGGAGCGATTCGAACATTCTTACCGCCAGCAGTAGCAACGACGGGCACAGTGTATACACCGTCGACCTCTACAGTGGTTTGGTTATGACCATCGAAGACCCAACCATGACCGGTGAAAGCAGCAGGGCAGATGATACGGACCAGATATGTCGTGCTAGGCTTGACATGGATCGAGACATTCTTTGCGGAGTTGATTAAGGCTCCTCCTACTGGATTAGGAGTACCATCTTCAGCCTCACCAGCAGTAGACTGGTATTGATGGATGATATAAGGCATCTGATCGTTATACCAGTCAGAGAGGGTGATGATGAGTTCTTCGTCATACTGGTAGGGCGGGTTTGGGTCGCGAACGATGAGTGGTCCCCAGAGGCCATCAGGGTATTGACCCATGTTGTGAGAGTGCCACCAGTAAGTGCCTGCCTGGTCGGCCTGAGCATGTCATGTCAGTAGTCGGCTTTTTACAGACCATGTGTTGACTTACGATCCACTCATATCTGAAGCTTTGGCCTGGAGCTATGGGACATTGGGTCGTTCCAGTGGCGCCATCCATATGGTTCGTGCCTCTCTGGTGGATGCCGTGCCAGTGGAGGGCAGTACTTTCATTGCCTAGGCCGTTGTAGACGTTGACAACTACACGATCACCTTGCATGACATCAATGGATGGACATGGCCTGTAGATGGTTAGCCAAGTATGCGCTGAGTGTGTACCGGGAGATAGACATACCATTGACCATTGACGCCGATAACAGGACGAGCAACTCCATCAGGTGCGGCAATCACCCACCCAATGTTCCAATCGTACGTCACGGTATTGCCAGAGGTAGAGGAAGCATCACTGGTGAGAGCGGTGCCCGTTTTGGAAGGGGATGCTGAGGTTCCAGAGACGGTCGAATTAGTAGCAGGATAAGACACTGAGGTAGCGATAGATGAGTATGTTGTTGTCGATTCGACAGAGGAGAGGCTGGTAGTGACAGTGGTGGCTGTAGACCTGAAAGAGGCTGATGTGTCTTGCCAGGCAGACGAAGACATGACATGAGTGGTCGAAGAATCAGTGAGACCGCTTGTGGCGGAGGTCACCGGACTTGCAACCTTCGTTGAAGACGTGGACCTTTGCCAAGTCGAAGAGGAGCGTGAGTTCCACCCATTCTGATTGTCTCCGTAAGATTGTCCCCAAGAACCATATTCATTTGAGCCTCCTGCTGCGATGTGTTGGGTCAGAGATGCCCAGACGAAGCAATAGGCTAGTGTTGCAGAAGACAACATCGCCGGTGTAGAACCAAAAGAAACGAGATGTAAGATGCCGAGACCACACTAAAAGGATTGAGATCAACGAGTGCTCGCTGGTCTTTATAAGAGGTTGCACATCTGCCAATTCTCACGATGAGAGGATGGAAGACGGAGCGGACAGTGGCAGTATATACTACATGTTGGCCGAGGCTTGGAAGGCCGGTTGGTGATCCTGAATTGTCCTGCTGAGCACAGTAACTGACTAGTCGATAGTGTGGTGATCTCTAAAAGGGCTTGTCATCGCTCATGCCGCAGAACCGTAAGGGTTTATTTTGACAAGAGAAACATTTGATAGAAGGCTATTCCCGTCTGACTGGAAGGAGGAGCAGGCTAGCCAAGGAGTACAAGACCCTTGTATCAATTGAGGCTACATCCATTTGCTATTGCCAGGGTGGGATCAGTGTAGAGCAAGGCTTAGTACCGGTCATTCCAGTCGACTCTATACATGGTTACTCGGGTGAAGATGATGTTGTACCAATGTCTGTGCATAACGTGCGAGGCTGCAGCATAGTCGAAAATGCAGATAAGCCTACCTGGTGCATTGACAAGGATCTGCAGAATATACTCCAGATCCCAAGAAAGAACTTGTAAGTGATTTGGTCATTACATGCCTGTTTAGACCACAGAGTAAGCCGGAGATTGTCGTGACAAGGTGCTCGAAATTATCAAAACAATTCACACACGCAGCTCAAATTGAGGCGCACTTGACATATCTTGAGATCAAACGAGCCCAAAGCATTGTGGCCATGCACAGATAAGCTCCTTCTGCAAGAGCCATGGACAAGGCGTAACTTCTGATCCGGGATATGTTGTGATGCATGATCGTGGAAACGAACAAGCTTGGGAGAATGTGAGCAGCGAGGGAAACAGTGGTTCGACCTCGGAACGCGGCGTGCCGGAATCGGTACCTGCCTGCTCCCACTCTCTACTTGTATACCTCACACTTGGCTTCGTGGACAAGCTTTCAACATGAAGACCACCATCGCGCCTCGAACCCATCACTTACAGATGATACATCCATCGGACGACTGACGACGCCGCGAGACGGGCGCTAGTTAAGCACGTCAGATCTGGCTCCGACAGCGAAGAGCTCTCTGGTCAGAATAATGTCGAGACATGTTGTCAGCTCTACCACGCAGTCATACCATCCTTGATGAACGTTCAAACGCGTATCCAATTAGACACATGCGGATTCCTCCAACATAGCCCTGCGACTCTAAGAATAAACACCACGAGATAAAAGGGTGGGTAAGCTGTGCGACATAATCGCATGTACACAAGGTGTTCCATCATCGTTCTTCGGAAGCCATAGCCAGCAGGATCAGAAACCTCGGACCAATACCCAGATTGGCAATGCAACAGCTTACAGGCTCTTTGTCTTATTTCTGACCAGGCTCGATCCTATGAATTGTTCCAGATTCTTACAATCTTGTAGCGCACCACAATGCTGACTTGAACCTACGGCTGCTAGGCTGCGTCAAGGAATGTGGAAATAGCAAGACATGGCTGTGCCAATCGGTTTGTCCGAATGACCGAAAAGGCGACACGCAACTGAGGAGGGCATTTGAAGCGCATAGGCGCCCAGCAGATCTTATATATCGCTGGACTTGGCTGCACTCGTGTCGTTTCTGCGAAACGAGGCATGCAACAAGGCATACTGACCAAGAAAGCACCAATACAACCAAGACATATGACCATAGGTGGACACTCGCCTTACCCGCGACACATGGTGGATGGTTGCCATGCAGAGCGGATGCCTGCAGACTCTTCTAGCGAAGCATTTTCCTTCGACGATAACCATGCGTCAAGGACCGACTTTGCTCGTTCCGAAACGACTCTCGGACAGGCTTCGAACTATCCGCCACAAACACCCATCGGCCAGGCTGTCTCCTTCGACTTTGACCTCAACAATGTTTCACTCAATACGAGCAAGGTGCCGACTCTTCATGGCTGTGCTTCACATGAAGCCATAAAGCCCATTAACGACGAACCTCGCATTGAGAAGAGCGATCTCACAGCACCTCCGCCCTTACCTGAGACACCTGCAAAGGCCAAGCTGAATGCTCGTGAACTCCTCTTCATCGTCACCGTCTGCATGGCGCAGTTCCTTACGCTCGGCGGCCTTGGCCAGTCCGTAGCACCGCTTTTCATTATTGGCAAGGACTTGGGAGTGGCCCCAACGGATCTTGGAACGATGAGTTGGTACACTGCAGCATTTAGCTTGACAGTTGGCGCGTTCATACTGCCCGCCGGTATGTCTTGCACACACTCCACGCTTGCAACAACTTGCTAACCCAAATTAGGTCGTCTAGGAGATATGTACGGACACAAGCGCATGTTCATTGTCGGCTGGATCTGGTATGCCGTCACGTCGGTGATCGTAGGCTTCAGCTATGCGGCCAAATCGAACGGCTCTATAATGCTCAGCGTCACACGCGGCTTCCAGGGAATAGGACCCGCCATCCTGGTGCCGAATGCTATGGCGCTCGTCGGTACCACTTTTCCCGTCGGCTTGAAGCGCAACATGGTCTTCTCGGCATTCGGCGCATGCGGTCCCACTGGTTTCGTGTTCGGGGCTATCTTCTCCGCTCTGTTATCACAGTTCGCGTGTAAGTCATCCACCTCTTTCCCAATGCAAGATGCAAGCTGACGTCGTTAGGGTGGCCCTGGGCGTTCTGGGTGCTCGCTATACTCTGTGTTGGTATGGCAGTTCTATCGTTTATGGTCATACCTTGTCCGCTTCCACGACAGACCAATACCTCGACATTCGATCTCGCTGGCGCTTGCACTGGTGTATCAGGGCTTGTGCTGTTCAACTTTGCACTCAATCAGGCACCTGTGGTGGGCTGGAACAAAGCGTATATACCATTCACCCTTGGTATGGGTGTGATGCTACTCATCGCCTTCGTCTACCTTGAGATGAACCACGCACAGCAAGCCTTGGTGCCCGTCCGAGGATTAAGCAAAGAGGCTGTGCTAGCACTCTCATGCATCGCCGCTGGCTGGAGTAGCCACGGGATCTGGCTCTTCTACCTCTTCCAATTTGTCCAACGCTTCCGCGGATCCAGCGCCATTGCCGCCGCAGCACAGATATCTCCTGTTGCCATTACGGGAGTCGGCTTCGCCATGTCCGCTGGCTGGCTGGCCCGCAAGTTCAAGACATCATATATCATGCTGTGCGCCATGCTCGGCTTCTTCGTCGGCACACTCTTCCTTGCCTTTGTCCCCGTACACCAAACTTACTGGGTTCTTACTTTCTGGAGTGTGCTTGTCATGCCCATTGGCATGAATTGGAGTTTCCCGTCTGGCACTATCTTGCTCAGCAATGCCATGGCCAAGGAACACCAAGGTATTTCCGCTAGTTTGGTGTCCACTGTGGTCAACTACAGTATCAGCATTGGTCTGGGCATTGCAGGAACTGTCGAGAGATACTTGAGTGAGAAACACGGCGGCCTGTGGGGGATCCGAGGGGCGTGGTGTCTAGCACTCGGACTCGATGCCATCGGTGTGGGCATTGCGGTATATTTTGTCGTGATATCACGACGACAGTCTGCGTCATAGAGACGAGTGATCAGTAACCTGCCGAGTCGCCGCTGCAGGGCTCTGATCGATATGTACAGGTATCGAGTAGATTATTCTATGCGCATATGGGTAGATTCAATGCGGAGCCTTAGACATTCCGATGCTTGTGTTACACTCGGTTGCTTGAATGGCGGCTGACCCGATGGCCACATGGGACTGTGAGCCTCAGACATGTGGTGATGCTGCAATGCATACGGGTGTGATTCATCTGCTGCAGAAGGCTATGCGTGAAGCCGTGTCTCATGCGACTGCCTCAGATCCTGCTCTTACCTATTGCTTGGCTGGTGCTGTACTATGATGGCATGGCATACTTTTTGCATTCTCCTGTTTCTGCTGTCCTGTGTCCGTCATGGTGCTGTGCTATGCCTTGTCTCCACGTATATCACATGATGGTCTCATCATTGTGATGGTCTGTATTCGCACTGCCAAAGCGTGCAGATATGCCTTGCCAGGAAACATCAACCAGACGCTGAGAAAGTAAGGGGCCAATTATCAAAAATCAGATGCAATAGATGCCGAATCATCACAGAGGAAAGAAACTGATCTTTTTGATAAATATGTTTTTGATTTGAAGATCTGGTCTCTGCTTGCTAGGTTGGAAACAACAACCTGAACAACCATTCCTTCTCCTTTCCATGACCCTCTTATTCCTCCTTGCGTTTTCCTCGAGTAATTCAGAGGGGTATCATTAGTAATCATCAAAACACAGTGCAACACCATAGACTCCCTCGAAAATGCAGATTCACCGAACGCTTTCACCTCCATGCCATCATCTCTTGTCCATTCCCCCTCAGAAAGTCGAACCTTCCTCAACCTTGTCAAACAAAACACCATTCGACTTGAGAGACACCTTCTCGGCAGCCCTGAGAGCAGCATTCTTCTCCATAAGCACCTTTCTCTGCCCGGCGAGTTTTTGCTGTTCTTCCAAGTTGCCTAGCATAGCATCCATACCTTCCTTCCAGCCTTCTTCTCCATACATAGCTTTGAGTTCCCAGGCAGTGCTGCGAGTGAGATGTTCATTCAACATCTGCAAAGCTCTAGCCTTTTGGGTTTCGTGGTCTGCATTGCGCATCTCGTCATCAATCTCGCGTTGACGCTTTTTCTTGGCTGCGAGGGCGAGCTTGCCTTGTTCGTAGGCTTTACGACGAGCGACGATTTCCTGGGTGCGGCGAGACTTTTCGGCCATGTAGTGGAGGCTGTGGCCGAGATTCTTGTTGGGGTCGTTGGGCTCGTCGGCGAGCTGAACGGGAGGAGTGGGGAAGAAGAGGATGCGGCCTTGATCGTCTGTTTGGTACATGCTGCGGATCTCGGGTGGGATGCTGGCGTTTGCTGAGTCGGGCAGCGTCCACACTTCGATGGGTACGGGGTCGCGGTATGAAGAGCGTGTTTGTGAGGCGGATGGAGCAGGTGGGATAGCGGGAGGTTGTGTTTGGAAGGTCGAGGTGTGGCTGGTGGTGCGAGGTAGAGGCATGGTAGTTGTGTGTTGAGGGGTGGCGGGATTGAAGGAGCCAGAAGATCCGCGATGGAGGCTAGGCATGGGCGCGGGAGAAGCGGAATGGTTCTGTGTGTAGTGCTGAACAGCAGGAGTGTGCGAAGGACGAGCCATGGATTGCATGGGACGGATGGGCTGGACGGCCGTTTGCATGGGCGTCATCTGTGCCTGCATGGGCGAATATGCTTGCATAGTAGCAGCAGGGTTGGAAGGCGACATTTGCATAGATTGACGAGCCTGGACTTGAGGGACAACGGGCGCGGGTGGAGGCGAGGGTGTAGGCTCTGGGGGAGGAGAGTCTCTGGGATCGCGAGGGCGTCGGTGGACAGCACCAATCTTGGGAGGAGCATTCTCCGCTCCCCACTCAGGCTTGGGCATGTCGTCCGTCTCCTTGTCTGTGTCCTTCAGGAGATATGCAATCGGACTGGGTATCTTCCTCATCTTGCGTGGCATGTCGAACAGATCCATCTCGTAGTCTCTGTCGCGCACCTCGTCTGGCAAGCAGCTAGCCCATGTCTTGATTTTGTTGAATTTGAACTTCTCCTCGTTGTAGCGAGCCTCGCACACGTAGATGTCCAGATCTGCGGGTTGACGGCGCGGGCGGCCCTTGTAGTAGCGTGTCGTGAACATGATGAAGCACCTGCCAACAATCTCGTCAACACGGTGATCGCGGTACTGGCCTGTCTTGACCACTTCGTTCTCCAGGAAGTGCTTATCGAAGCGGTGTACTGTCTGTTCAGGACGGTAGTACCAGCAGACGTTGACCCACTGGCCGCCCTGGGGATCTTGCCAGGTGCGATAGATTTGGCAGGGAACGGGCTTGGTCAGGTCGTTTGCGTTCTGGACGTGGACCCAATCGCCGACCTTGTAGAGCTCGCCATTGTAGAGAATACCGTTAGGTAAAGGGATTCTGCCTTCGTCCATAGCATAGTCGGTATCGGGCTTGCTGCGTTCCTCGTTGGCCAAGCGGTGCGCCTCGGTTTGCAACTCGGCGGCGTCTCTGTAGATTTGACTGTCATCCTCGTTGTATGCTTTTGCGTTGTTGAACATGAGGTCGACATCTCTCATGAACTGCTCGAGCGACTGGTACTTCTTTCTCTTGAGCTTGCGCTTCAGCACGTCGAATGCCATGGGTTCTCGGATCTCGGCGTAGTACTCGGGCATGAGTTGCTTGTCGGGCAGGCGTTCGAATGTTGCGATCTTCAGACCACCGGGCCCCTTGGGCTTTCTGATGCCCTTGAGCACAGCTTGAATGCGAGCTTCGACGGGAGTGAGCACCTTTGGTGGTCTGCCCCTCTTCTTTCTGGTCTCGGGATCGTCGTCTTTGTCCAGATCACGGTCGCGTTTTGAAGGACGACCACGCTTCCTCTTACGTTTGGTGCCATCTTCGTCTGAATCGTCGCCGCCCATGTCGTCGTCCTCTTCATCGTCTTCGTCTTCCTCATCGTCGTCGTCCTCAGCAAGGTCGTCGGCGGGCGGGATCTCGCCTAGGTAGGGGAATCTGGAGACTTCTTCTGAGATGACATTGAGTTGGACAAGCTTCTTCAGTTCGGTGTTGACGACATCGCGAAGGGTCAAGGCATCCTGGTATGCGCCGGCGTCGGGTCTGTTGTAGGTTTGACAGTTGTGGAAGATCAGAGCCCAGTCGCGCACAAATTCTGACCAGCTCTTGTACTCTTTGGTGTTGATCTTTGCTTTGATAGTGCTCATAGCCATGGGATCCTTGATGACCTCGTAGTAATGTGGAAGTGCGCGCTTATTAACCTTGCGGTGGAAGACTTTGGAAGGATCATGGCCGCTGTATACGTGTCAATTCAGAGTCGCGTAAGATAGTAGACTAGAAAGCGCATACTCGGGAGTTCTGTAGTCGTAGACAAAGTCGAGGATGCTCTGCATCTGGTCCAGCTCGGCTTCAGACATGGTCTGACCTTGGGTGGCTCCCTCGGTCGAGGGAACGGGTGTGTTGTCTTGACTCATTGCGGCGTCTGACGCCATGATGCGCAACTCGGAGAGCGAAGACTCGTTCTTTCCAGTGCTTGATCGAGAAGTGTCTCCGATGAGAGCTATTCCTCTGTCAATCACAAGTCGCGAATCCACCGAGGGCGCGTCGGTCGTCGATTCACCGATGCGCGCGCTCTTGGCACTGTGTTCGGCTATAGTTGCCATATCATGGTCGACGCCTCGGGCCGCGTTGCCCGCAAGAGCTATGGTTGTTCTTCTCATCAGCTTCCATTGCTTCCAAAGAGCATCCATTGCTCCTTGCTGTCGTTCAATGTCAGTTGTTGTGTATCGTTGGATCTCAAATCTCTCCGAGTTGATCTCGTCTTGTAGATAAAGGGTACCTAAAATACATAAACAAGAGTAAGACCAACTTTGACCCCACCTGATTAACCATAGCTCCAGCAAACCAAGCAAACGCAAAACATATGCACCCAACGATACAATCCGCGGGAGTAGAGTGTGTTCCAGCTCCAATGTTTAACAAAGCAAATGTTGAGTAACATTGTACAGTCTTTCACATTTGAAAGGCACATGCTCGTGGTGATGGCTCTCAGATGCTTGTAAAATGATGCCGAGGGGAAGACCCTGATCTAAATGACGTCTTCTCGGCTATCACTATCACCTGTCAAGACATCCTGGACACTTCGCTCTCTTCTAGTCTTCCACATAACACGTTTCAACAGGATACACAATTAACACACAACACAGCTTCGCAAAGATCAGAAATATCTCAGCAGCATGCGTATCCGAATCCGTGGTCCTTCGGGCATGTCCCAAGTCAATATGCCAGACACGGCAACATGGGGTGAACTCAAGCACGAGATATCCACCAAAACATCTGTCGCCGACTTCGATGTCAAGTACGGCTACCCACCGCAAAACTTGGACACAACAAGCATCGACAACGATACTAAACTGACCGACGTCGGTATCAAACTCGACGGCGAACAACTCATCATCTTGCCACGCGATGTCCAGCAATCATTGCACAACCCCATGGCCAGCCATGTCGATCCTCAGAACCATGGAACTTTGCCTTCGCTGAAGAACATCCAACCGCCTCAGCATCAGCCGGGTGATTTTCCTTCTGGTCAGACGAAAGGAGAACAAGCCGCACCGCTGTCTCTCCAAAGAAAGCCGAATGATGTAGAGAGCGATCCGCCTGAGGTGCCTGTGCCCAATCTGGAAGGTGTTCTTGTCCTTCGTGTAATGCCCGACGACAACAGCTGTATGTTCAGAGCTTTAGGAAGCGCTGTCTTGGGTGATGCACTCGACGCTATGAATGAGGTTGGTTATCATGACCGCTTACGATTTGGCTCTCCACTAACCAAGCAATTAGTTACGCTCTCTGGTAGCTCAAACAATTCAGTCCAACCCAGACCTGTATACTGCCGGCATGCTTGAAAAGGCACCCGACGATTACTGCCGTTGGATTCAGCGTGATGACTCTTGGGGTGGTGGTATTGAACTCGCCATCCTATCCCAACAATTCGATATCGAGATCTGCAGCATCAACGTACAGGACTTGCGAGTTGACCGCTTCAACGAAGGCAAATCGAGACGCTGTATCCTGATCTATTCCGGCATCCATTACGATGTGGTTGCCGTCTCTCCTGGCCAAGGCACGAGTCCCGACTTTGATAGGAAAATCTTCGAGGTTGCTCAGATCGAAGGTATGGAGGGTGAAGACGGCGGAGCTTTGCAAGCTGCTAGAGAGCTGTGTCAGATTCTGCAACAGAGACACTACTTTACCGACACTCACGGCTTCACTATCAAGTGCAACGTCTGTGGTTGGACTGGAAAGGGAGAGCAGGGTGCTACCGAGCACGCGAAGCAGACGGGACACATGAACTTTGGCGAAGCATGAAAGCGTATATCTTGATTACGTGCATAGCATAGCGTATCTTTTGAAGAGCTCATCTATTATTTGCAAGAAATGCAAGTACCGCACGAGGACGTCTCGCATCACCTCGCTTTCCACCGAACCTTGCTGACCCAGACTGCCCATTTTTGAACATCATCCCTTTCCAACAGCAGTTCAATACTATACCACTCCTTGGCCAGCTCTTCATTAGTCGCAAGTCTATGTACAAAGCTATGACAAGCTCTGCACAACCAAGCAACCTTGTTCAACTCCCAACTAGCATGCCAACCACGTTTAACGACCTTTGCATGCACTGCTCTGGGTATCAAATGATGATAGGTGAGAGGCAGATGTTCCCTCTCACAGATCTCACACTCCGAGGCTCGACTTGCAGGTGCAAACTCTGGCGGTGCGGTTGTTCTGCTTGTGATGTATGCTGTAAAGACAGGCTCCAGTAGTCGTGGGAGGTCTGTGGGGTCCGAGAGCAGACCGTAAGAAGTCAATGAGTCCGATACAGATAATGGCATTGGTTGTAACAGATCCTCGTAAATGTCTGAGTCCAGAGGAACGCTGTACTTCTCAGCCAGATGTGAATCGTTCTGGACATCACTGTATGAGATGACTCGTAGATCATCTGGCAACGAAGGAAATAACTCGGAAGCGAGATACTACAAGAGTTGTGTGAGCAACAGAGCACGACAATGATCGATGGCAAGTGGTTCCTGACGCACCTCTATAGTCTCGCCCAGATCGGCAGCCAGAGCATCATTGTCCTCTTGACCCTGCTCTGGCTTGATTACAGGCTTGATTTCATTCTTGCGGCCCTTGGAAGCTTTCTTTTTCTTCTTGACTGCAGTACCCGAGAGTCTCGAGATCAGAAGTTCGGAGACACAGTCTCGAAAGTCTTCATAGTTGGCAATCTCATCTTCGGGTATCATGAATTGAACTTATTTTGTGGTTGTGATATCTTCCAGTGGCAAGATGCAGATGGAGAGTGATAGAGAGTGTGGGGACGATGAGGTACTGATAAGGGATGCGATAAGCGCACGGACGTGTCTCGACGGTAAAGGTGTCGCTTTGGGTTCGGGGGTGATGGAGCAAGCATCGAGCATTCAGATCCAGGATTTTCTTGTTGTGTTTTTAGTCTTTTGCGATATACATCCAAGATGAAGGCAGCTGGAGCATGGTTTATTGCCGCCGCATCAATTGCATCTGCTGCTGCTGAGCCTTCGCGGCCTCGTGGTGTAGGACCCGAGTGTAAGTTTACCATTATAGCTTTCTGGTCACACTCAAATTGACATTTTCTCTTCCTGTTCTCAGTTGCAAAGTTCTACAAGGATGCTGAATCATTTACTTGCATTTCGAATCCATCCATCAAGATCCCCTTCTCTCAGGTCAACGACGACTATTGCGACTGCCCTGATGGCTCCGATGAGCCTGGCACCTCTGCCTGCTCCTACCTCTCCCCACTCTCGCCTTCGACCCTTTCCGACACTACGAACAAGGATCAGATAAACTCTACACAAGTCTTGCCTGGATTCTACTGCAAGAACAAGGGTCACCAGCCTAGCTACGTCCCCTACACCAGCGTGAACGACGGCTTCTGCGACTACGACCTCTGCTGTGATGGTAGTGAAGAGTGGGCTGGTGTCGGTGGTGTCAAGTGTCAGGACAAGTGTGCCGAGATTGGCAAGGAGTGGAGGAAGAAGACTGAGTCGCGTCAGCGTGCTCTAAACAACGCCAACAAGAAGAGAAACGAATACACCACCGAGGCCTCACGCTTGAGAAAGGAGGTCGAGGACAGAATCAAGACTTTACAGACACAACTCACCGCTTCTGAGATCCACGTCACGGATATGGAGAGAGAGTTGGCCGAAGTCGAACGTCGTGAGAAAGGCAAGATTGTCAAGAGTCAGGGCGCTAAGCAGGGCAAGATGGGCGTACTGGTCGGTCTTGCAAAACAGAGAACCGAAGAGTTGAGAGATCATCTCGTCCGCGTTCGTCAGGAGCGTGATACTTCCAAGGACCGTGTAAAGGAGCTGGAAGCCATTCTGACCACTTTCAAGGAGGAGTACAACCCCAACTTCAACGACGAAGGCGTCAAGAGAGCTGTTCGTGCTTGGGAAGACTACGCTGCTCGCGATAAGAGTGGTGATGACACTTCAGCACACGACAGAGATCTCAACGAGATTACCAAGACCGACAAGGACAACGGCCTCGATTGGGAGACATACCTTGAGGCCGACGGTGAAGATGTCGAAGTTTGTAAGTCACGTTTTCTCATCCTGCTCATTGGCCTTTACTAACAGCTTCAAGTGTACGAAATCGAGAACTATCTCCCTAAGCCTCTTCGTGATTGGGTTGACCAGAAGCTGCGCGACCTCCGCGTTCTTCTCATCGAGAATGGTATCCTCGCCGATCTTTCTTCCGAAGGCGGAGAGTCAGCTGCCGTCAACGGTGCAAGGGACCGTCTCAAGTCTGCCCAAGATGCCGTCAACTCGCAACGCAGAGACCTCGACTCACACAACGAAGACCTGAACAAAGAGTATGGTCCCGATGGCGTCTTCCGCGCTCTCAAGGGCCAATGCATCTCCGTCGACTCTGGCGAATACACCTACGAACTCTGCTTCATGGAACACACCACCCAAAAGTCCAAGAAGGGCGGCAGCAACACACGCATGGGCAACTTCGTCCGCTTCGACAAGATCACAGTCGACGAAGAAGTTTCCGCTGATGGCAAGGGTCTTGGTTCTGGCGAGCGCATTGCCATGAGACATGAGAATGGCCAACACTGCTGGAACGGACCCAACCGTAGCACCACCGTCATCTTGGCCTGTGCCGAGCAGAACGAGATCTGGAAGGTCTTTGAGGAGGAAAAGTGTGTGTACCGTATGGAGGTTGGTTCACCTGCTGTCTGCGAGGCTTTGAAGAAGGCAGAAGTCGTCAAGGATGAGTTGTAAAAGACGAGATGATAGAACATGGATATACTTGTTGTTATAGAGCACCATCAAAGATCATTTTGCGCTGTAGCCATCCGTCTGGCACTTTTCATTCTTGTGATCGGCTCATCCCAGAAAGGAAGACTAGTGGGAATTTGAGAAGAACAACAGCCTACGAAAAGTCATGGCGCTGCTTTGGTATGGACTGTGGTGGAAGGGTGTAGTAAGTTTCCGCGCTTTATTTTGAAAGAGGCAAGCATTGCGGACAAAGTCACAAAGGTATCGAATTCAGAGTCGTGTTCAAGGGGAAGACACACACCGCAGACTTACAGACGCGCCTTACCTTCACTTTATTCGCGGCTAATTGGAGAACACGATCAAAACATTCGCCGACCTGCTTCTCTCACTTCTTCATCTTCTTCACCATCAGCGTCCGCAACTTTCTTCACATCATCAGTGTCCGCGACTCTCTTCACATCACCAGCATTCCATCACTATATATCAACATCGCAATTCACCACAAGTCTTCCATCACTGCTCAGCAACACGATCCTCCATCACAATTGTTGCGTCTCTTCATCAGCACACCATCAACAACACAATCACACCCGCACCTCTGCGTCTCGCAACTCCAGCGCCTTCTGCAACCATGGCAGACGCCACTGATAGGTGAAGCGCATTATACTCACAGCTCTGGCAACCATAGA
>Ga0268250_10000730_pt1 | contig 14972 bp, 16 predicted proteins | sample AgamicAsSfe_FD_200448 | JGI IMG/M metagenome (GOLD analysis project Ga0268250, IMG submission 200448) | Agave microbial communities from Guanajuato, Mexico - As.Sf.e (v2) (version 2) | ecosystem: Host-associated > Plants > Phyllosphere > Phylloplane/Leaf | place: Guanajuato, Mexico | collected... | reverse complement strand
AGAAGACTCGAGCTCGGAGCTCTACGAACGCTGCACAACTGCTGCTCTCAGCTCACCAGAAGGACGCGCCAAAATCTTCGGACAGGATGAATTGCTCAAGATGGGAGTGGTGGATAGTGCACAAGCGCTGTTGGAGCTGTTGCAAGGCTTGATGGATGCACAGCTGGTGCGCTTGATGCAGATGGACGGCAAGATCTGCTATGCGCTGCGCACCAAGGATGATGCTACAAAGTGCGTAGGCGCAACCGGGAGATCGAGACTAGAAGCTGACTGAGTTGAACCAGGATTGTCACCCTGAACGATGACGAACGCATGGTCTACAATCAAATCGAGAACAGCGGTACCAATGGCACCTGGACAAAGACAATCAAGCAACGCACAAATATCCACCAAACCACCGTTACAAAAGCCATGAAGACTCTCGAGAGCAAGAAACTCGTCAAACCCGTCAAGTCCATCAAGAACCCCGCACAGAAAATCTACATGCTCTATCACCTGAGCCCGAACGAAGATGTCACCGGAGGCCCTTGGTTCAGCGACGGCGAACTCGATGTCGAATTGATTGCCATCACCGCAGACGCCGTCATCCATTTTATCGCCCAAAACAGCTGGAAGACCGTCTACATCAAGCGCGAAGTCACTCCCGAGGCAGACGGCTTGTCCAAGAAGAGAAAGAGAAACGACACAGCAGACATCGAAGGCTCGCATCCAAAGTCACGCAGAGCAGGCGGCTACGAAACTCAAATCTCCTACCCGGCAGGCTGGCGCGGCTACCCTACAGTCTCTGCCATTCACCACTTCATCACCGAAGCAGGATTCCTGAAAGACAGTTCTGCACTTGCCGAATCCGATCTCCAGAATTTGCTCGATGTGCTGGTCTTTGATGAACGTATCGAAAGAATAGGAAATGGATACAGGACTTGCAAAGGCGTGTTTGGAGCAACAGAGGCCATGAAGAATATCATGCAGGGAAGACAGGTGGGAGATGCTGTCGAGGAGGTTGAGGGCAATGGGCTGAGTCAGGCACCTTGTGGAAGATGTCCAGTCTTCAACCTCTGTGAAGATGGTGGGCCTGTCAATGCGAAGAACTGCGAGTATTTCCAGACCTGGTTGAGGGCTTAAGTGCTCCTTGACTGAGATCCGATCTGCTCTTCGTTCTTGACCAAGCTGGCGTTTTATGGTTGCATGGTTCTGGCGTTTCTGGACTTTTCACCCGTTCTTGTTTTCTACGCGCTGCTCAAGTGCTGACAGCGTAGCGTCTTGTATCATTACCTCTTCTTTTCTGCGACTCGTATTCAAGCTCGAAGATCATCCATTCCGTTTATCACGCGAAATATGCCAAGGGCGCAGCCAAGAGTTTGAGCGAGAACTGGGCCCGTGTAGCCAATTCGTGATAAGGCATCTTCCAAGCGATTCGAAGCACTGCCAACGCTCCTTCTACATACAGCTATCGTGTTGACCATCACTCAAGCAGCCAAGGCGGAGTGATATGAGATGTACTCGAGACTTTGCCGTACGTGCTTATAGGTGGAGTCTGCCCAGAGATCACCACAGCAGATTTGGGCAGGTGGAATGGCGAAGACAGGGGCGAGTACAAGGGACACATGAACACCTTCTATAAGAGGTGTGGTTGCCCAGATGCGTCCTGTATGCAAGACGTTCTTGGCTTTCCTCGGGGATGAGCGATGCTTGCCCTGCTTTCATGCGGATTGGAGTCTGGCTGGTAGCTGTTGTTCTACATCGTGAGACATCACAGTCTTCAGTCGTTAGTACAAGACTGATCAACTATAGATGGAATCGAGATATGAGATCTGGTATTGATGGGTGGAAGTCGAAGATTGGAGGTCGATGGTGGTCAAGCATGACCTGTTATCGGCATGGGACCGTGACCGATCTCGGCAGTGATCGGCAAAAGGTATGAGCGTCCTGCATGACAACCTTATCTAAAGCATACCCGTGACTTCCTCCTCAAACACAGACACCTTCTCATGTGCTCAACGATATAAGTATAGACACTTGCCCTTCTCATCACAAATCATCCCCATCGATTATCATCACTTGTTCTGTCATCATGGCTATTCTTCGCACTTGTACTGCACTCGCATGCGTTGCTGTTGCCGCATCGGCTAGACAACTTCCTCTTGTTGCAGATGATTCATATCCTTCATACAACCCAGTTCCCTCGTCACCTTCACCAATCGTCAGCAATGGAACTAGCAATGGGACTGCCATCGACACCAAGAAGCTTCAAGCAGATATCGACATCAACAAGCTGGTAGCCCGTGCTGAAGCGCTCGCCAAGGTTGCCGACCTCAGTCTCCCAGAGTATAACCACCCCACAAGAGTCATTGGCAGTCAAGGTGAGCACAGAAATATCAATCTATCATCAATATATACTGATCATCACTCAGGACACCTTGGAACGGTCGACTACATCTACTCTGAATTGTCCAAATTGGGCGACTACTACAACGTCACGAACCAGACTTTCCCAGCAGTTAGTGGTAATGTCTTCGAGTCTCGTCTCGTCGTCGGTTATGAAGTCCCCAAGTCGGCATCACCCATGTCTTTGACTCCACCAACCAAGCAACATGAACCTGTCTACGGTAAACTCCTTCTGGTTCCTAACGGAGGATGCTCGGCCAGCGACTTTTCTCGCAACATGACCGGCCACATCGCTTTGATCAAGCGTGGTACATGCTCTTTCGGTGATAAGTCAGCCAACGCCGGTAAAGCCGGAGCTGATGCTGCCATCATCTACAATAACGACAACAGCACACTGGCTGGCACCCTCGGCAGTCCCTCGCCGTATCACATTGCCACTTTTGGTGTCTCCGCCGCAGAAGCTGCACCTTGGGTCGCCGCGCTCCAGAACGGTACTACCGGTCTTGACGCCATCGCTTACATCGACTCGACTGTTGACGAAATCATGACAACTAACGTCATTGCTCAGACAACTGCTGGTGATCCTGAGAACTGTGTCATGCTTGGTGGTCACAGCGACAGCGTTGCTGCCGGCCCTGGTATCAACGATGATGGCTCTGGCACCATCTCACTTCTCGAGATTGCCGCTCAACTCACCAAGTACGAGGTCAACAACTGTGTTCGCTTTGGTTGGTGGGCTGGTGAAGAGGAAGGTCTGCTTGGATCAACTTACTATGCCGAACAGCTTTCTGCTGCTGAGAATCAGAAAATCCGCCTCTTTATGGACTATGATATGATGGCATCGCCAAATGGTGTGTTCCAGATTTACAATAGTACCAACTCTGCGAACCCTGCTGGCTCTGGTGAGCTTCGCGTTCTTTACGAAGATTGGTACAAGGAGCAAGGTCTCAACTACACCTACATCGTTTTCGATGGTAGAAGCGATTACGTTGGTTTCCTCGACGCAGGTATCCCCGCCGGTGGTATTGCCACTGGTGCAGAGGGTATCAAGACCAAGGAAGAAGCAAGCATCTTTGGTGGTGAAGCAGGAGCACAGTATGATCCTTGCTACCACGAGCTTTGCGACGACATCAACAACCTCGACCTGGATGAATGGTTAGCCAACACCAAGGTAAGCGATGACATGCACTCTGACATTGCAAAATATCCAACTGACACGAATCGCAGCTCATCGCCCACTCTGTCGCCACATACGCCAAGTCATTCGATGGCTTCCCCAAGCGTGTCGTTGCTATTGAGGAGAGATCGCTGTCGGACTCAAAGAAGAGCACCCCTCAGTTCAAGTACAGAGGCAACGAGCTCATCATGTAGATTTGTTTTTCCGTTGTTTGAATTGATAGACACCTACAATACATTGTTGAAGCTAAGCCAGCTTCCCTCTTTTCATCTTACTGGTCAAACATACTGATCACCAATCTATAAGGTATCGCGAGACTCTTGGAAGCCATACGGGTGATGGGGAGCAATTAGTGGTTCATCTACTACCACTCCACAAAATCTAGCGCGACCTTCAGGTGAGTTATATATCATACCATCAAGATCTTGGATGATTATAGTCTGTATCCAAGTATGTGACCCTACCTAATCATATTCCAGAGATCGATCTTGAGACACCGTGGAGGCCGAGGAGAAGCAGGAGAAGATCTCCGAAACTGGAATTGGTGGGCATCTCTAGATCGCAGTTGTGACAGTCAGCATTTGGGTACGATCTAATGGAGTTTGGGAGTAAGTGTCAATCACAAGGGATCATGGACCCGATCATTCTGCCTCGGCCCTTGACCCCTGTTTCTCCTCATCGCTTCCATACAGATGCTCTCCACTCAAATATGCCTGTTCCTGCGAGCAACGCGGCAGGTCTCACAATACCACTCTTGAATCTTTTTCAGGAAGAACGGGCTCTTGACAATTGCAACGTCGTCGGCGCCCCAGTAGCCACACTTGTCGCGTGTTGGTCTCTCCTTTATGCACGTCTCGGTTGAGAGCTCAAAGCACTTTGAGCAGACCCAAAGCTCTCAAGCCTGCGTGCCACATGCGGCGGATGAGGCCTTGGTCGTTCTGCATCAAAGTAGTACACCAAGAAACGTCGCAAACGAGGTCGACCTTGGTAGGGTCGTGTGAGGTCTTGGGCTTCGTGACCGGTGGTGGTATGCCATTGTCAGTCTCTGCGAAGTATAGGCAGGGCGGGCAGACCCACTGCTTGGTCCTGACATTGAACCGACGAGATTTGCTCGTGCCGACCAGTGAGAAAACATAGCCGCACCCTTCGATAGGGCAGGCAGTGTCGTCGGGGTTGACGGCTTCTCGTGTAGCCTCGTATAGAGTCTTCGCCGTCTCTTGCTCATCTTCCGTTCTGCCCATCCTGTTGTGTCGGCTGGTACGGTCCTTGAACTGATATGACTCTTTTGACTGCAAGTTCTCGTCCACACTGTTGATTGTTGACGCCTTGTTGGCTGGCATGATCTCATGATTGCATTTGAAGATTCCATACGACGGCATTACCGCCAGCTTCCTGTCGATGTAGACGTTGTCGCCAGTCTGAAGGCCTGCTCTACAGACGATCAGAGTCTCGATGAGGGTGAACACGGCGGGGTCCACATCTCCCTGGGCAGAAGCCTCATCAGGCGCTTGCCAGAAGACGAGGACTTTGGCGGTACACTCATGCTCTTGTAGGAGACGTTGGAATGGGAGTGTGCTGTTGTCATCAGGGCGGTAATGGGCTGTTTCATGGACCTCCCTCCGGCGGTCGATGCCACCTGCACTGTCTGCAGATTTGCCGCCATATAATATCCACTTAGTCGACCTGTTGCTGCGTCGAGACACTCTCCTCGAACCTGCAATGAACTCCGCGGGCAGAGCTACCAACTTCGTCTGAGCCTTATCGTTAGGCTTGCCGATGGCTAGGTACCCTCCACGCTTCTGCGGTACCGGTTAACCACTTTCCAGATATCGTTGATCAGAGTGATCAGGTCTCTGATGTGCTTTCGTTCCTCTTTTGTTTTCTTTGCTCTCTTGACTCGCGGAATCTCGACATGGGAAAGAACACGTCTTGGCTTCTTTGAGAGACGACAGGGGCACCCATGCTAATGTTGGCTGTGGTGATGGCCTAGGTGTTGAGATAGAAGAATTTGGCCAATCTTTGATCGATGAAGTGAGGAATTCATAGTGCTTACGGCAGTCTGCAGATGAGTGGGATGATGTTGTCGTATGTTGAAAGAGAGAGACGTTCGGCTTCGGAGCTCGGCGTAGGAGTCGCAGATGGGGGCAATGGCTAGCGAGTCCTTAAGGGCAAGAGCGATCATACGTACATCGCGTGATCAATCCGTCGATCCAAGCGCAGCCAGCATAAGGATCTCGACGGGACCAGTAACTTCAAATTGAGCCGCTCCAGAAAAGATCAAAAGAAGATCGAAAGAATTGAGATGTCTAAGAATCTCCGTCCTCAGGAGTCGAACTTTCACTCTCACCACGCGTAAACAAAACTTTGTTGGGGCAAATGCCCCCTACTCCCGACTTCGAAGAAGCAGGCGGTCTCCCACTCAGCCAAACTCACATTTGGTCTTACAAGTGGGATATCAAGGTGGTGATCTCCAAGGTATATAAGGGGTTAGTGAGTGAACTGATGTGCTTTGCATGTGATCGCTACGGTGAACAGCACTTTCCTTTTTTGACCGCTCTTCTTTCTCCATTACATGCAGCTGAACAAATCGAGTCATCCTCTCAACCAGGTTTTGGGTAGACAATGAGCTATTCTGGTCTTTACACAGATGTCACGCGAGCACGATGAGAACGCAACGATAACGGGAATCACACCATTCACACTGATTCAAGGCAGAAAGGATGTGGTGCACAAGGAGTTGTGTTTTCTCTGATTCTTATTGACATGGCTATGCTGTGTGCCTACGGCATTCTGAAACGCATCTGAAAGCTTATGGATGTCATGTGGACGTTGCAGACCCGAGCACTTTCTTCTTGCAGACCAAAATGTGTGAAAGGTGATTTGAAACAGTAGGTAGAGTGTGGCGTGGGCTACATTCTGGAAATGAGGAGACGGGTATGCCGATGGTTCTGTAGGAGTCAGCTACCTGGCGAAGGATATGAAGGTGAACCTCTTACCTTCAGAAACTCGTTTTTCTTCTTCGCTACGTGCTTGAGAGCGCAAGGAGATTGTGTTCACTCCATGGTTGTTGAAGATGAGAGTCTCTGCGTCTCAGATTCAGGGGTTTGAACTTGTCGATACTGGTGATGTGGAAAGTGGTATCAGGGGAGGCTCTGGCATTCAATGCTTCCATCTGACAGATGCGATGCCTTCGTGGGGGATCTGGCCGGCGAGTCCGAATATCTCTTCGCTGTTCGAGTTCTCGTCGTAGGTCATGCTGGCGTTGTATGGGGGAGACAGGCTATCACGGAAGTGCTTGGAGAGGTGTTCAGGGGTAGCGGAGTTGATGGTGGCGGCATCGCTCAGGTCACCAGAGATGGTCATGGTTTCCGAGTCACTGGTGTAAGTCTCGAGCTCGAGTGATGACTGACGAGGAATGCGAGACTGGAGGGTGCCACCGGGAGAGGGATCTTGAGTAAGAGCGTTGTTGGCCTGAATGTTGTCGTCGGGGACATCATCGACAAGGATCTTGGAGCACAGAGCGTACTCGAGGAAGTTGACGATTGCGAAGTCAGTCAATTCTTGAGCGTGTGCCGACTTGTTTTCGCGCTTGAAGTCGTCGTACTCTTCGATAGTAGCCATAGTATCTCCAGCAATCTATGCAGGAAGTCAGTCTTTGTCGTCCCAGGGGCGCCTGTGGTGGTTACCTCGAAGCAACAGTCGTGCACTTCCTCGAGGAGGCAGAAGGCGCAACGCGACTTGTGATGGCCGTGAGAGTCGCAGCACTTGACGGCAATCTGTTTGGAGTGGAATTTGATGTGGCCGCAACGTGTGCAGTGGAGTTGAGTAGCAGTGATGGCGCTTTTGGATGCCGCGGTCGAGGAGCACATTGTGATCGTGTGTGGACGAGGAAATCTTTGACGGCGATGTGGTTGTGATGAAGATTGATGACTTGGTGATGGCTTGGGTGGGAAGGTGCGTTGGAGTTCGTCACGTCTGAAGGGGATGTTGTGTTTTGACGTGTCGACACGATAGACGGAAGATTGGCAAGCTCGGCTCGACACTGCGCAGAAGAAGTTTCCGGAAGCTCGACATGCACAGATTCCGCTCTCCAAACGTAAGTCGTAGATAGTGTGTCCATCGTGCTTGTCTTCAATGGCTGATCATCTGGACCTCTTGAATTATACCATGATTGAGCCCCCCTTTTCTGATACCACTGCCCTCGACAGCACCTATATGATACTACTGGGATTGTGTGACTACACTGAACATCTACTCCCTGGGCCAAAGTGATGAACTCTTCACCATCATGCTTGTGGTCAAGTCGTGGGTGGATTTCCAGACCCCTGGGCAAACACCATGATCGAATCAACTGCCTTCGACGGAATCTGTAGGTAGACATTGTCGTATAAGCTTCTTCATGCTCAGATGCTGCCTCGGCAGTAGCTGTAGTCACTTCTGATTGCTGGGGTCGTCCTCGCGCCTTGTCAAAATTACAATCAGACTCGGAGTGGTCATGACAAGACATGAACAAAAGGCTGGAATCGACTTATGATAGGTATTCATCCTCGCTGTGTCTTTGTAGACCATTCCAAGTTGATTTGGCCTCCGGGGATCAAGTTGGACTCCATAACGACGGGTTATCTTCCAACTAACAGCGGTCGAGAGTTGGTGGTGTCGAAGCGAGCACTGTCCAAGTATAGCGTGGCCAGAAATAGTGACGATACAGATCTGGTATGGCCATTTGCTTATTTTAGATGCCAACAAAGTTGATGGCCATCTCTACCATCGACTACTGTACAGTTTAAGCGCTGGAGACTCGTAGGAGTGGAGGTTGGAAATCCCGAACGTTCTCTACGAGTTGCTGCGTTCTCTATCAACTTTTGGATTGATCAATAAAAGGACATTGATTATACTTCACGACTTCACATCAACTTATCCATTCACAACTACGACACTAGGATTGCTCGTCCTGCGTTTGAAATGTCAGACAGTGTATACGATGAATCACAGATCATAGATCTAGTCACAGAATACTACAATCTCATCCTCTCACTGAACTATCTAAGCGCCGAGGAGGTCGACTTTCCTCCACCTGAAGGCCGGGAGATCGATCAAGAACTTTGCAAGTCTTTTGGTCTGACTCCAGAAGTCATATCACTGATGCAGCGACTCCCTTGCCCGAGTGCGGAAGGTACAATGCTTGAATACGAGATGTTCATGCCCAATAGCTTTGCAAACAGCTTCGTCAACAGCAAGCTCATCGAACTCGGCAGAGATCCAGAGATGCTTGAGAGATTGGACTTTCTAGCCCCTTCGCACATTGGTCTGTCGATCATGGCCGATGAAGGGGTGTGGCTTGTGCTAGACACTGCAAGAAGTAACGCACAACTCTCTCTCGACTATACACGTCTGCTTGTTTTGGCTAACAAGAGCTCCAGATACGCTCCGGGTCGTCACGTTCGATCGCCCGTCTGCTCCCGAAGACGAGGAGGAGCTAAATTCGCAGTATGATTTCGATCCTGCTTCTGAATACGATCACTACACTCGATTCCCTGTGCACAACCCGGTCCAGTTTTTGAGATCATGCATCGAGCGAGTTCGCAGTCTTGAATGGTTACCGAGGCATGTACATGGCCCTGGCCACATTTCGACCCATCACGAAGGATCCGGGGTAAGCCTTCTTTTCATGTCTCTCACGGACTCGAAATTTCATAATCTGACGATTCCATGCTTAGTATACAAACCTCAAGAAGATACTGATCGAGGAGTACGGATGGCCAGATAACTTCAGACGTGAAGCATGGGCACAGGTCTCCGAGAAGACATTCAAAGAGAACTCGTAGATCGAAACATTGAAGATTTGTGATTGAATGCCCCTCCCAGCTTGAGTCTTGCGTGTAGAATCCACCCATGAAAAGCTCCATCTTGCTTCTTGAGATCAATGCTCTTTTGTATAGGTGGTGCAGAAGTATGTCATCTTGAACCCGACTTTCTCCATATTCCTCCCACTGATGGAGCCCTCTCTTGCCGTAGCAGACGCCAGGTCGAATCCGCGATCTCTGGCAACCCGAAGTCTTTCCAGAAGCAAGGCTTTGTGAACACCTTTACCTCTGGCGCTTGGCAGACAACTATCGCAATACAGAACGACAATCTTGTTGTCTGGCGTCTCGATCATGGCCATCGCGGCAGTGCCGACAATCTCACCAGCTATCGAAGCTGAGAACAAGATGGTATCTGAACGGGACGCAGCACTCTCTGCGCAAACTTTGAGAAGCTCATCTGGACGACCGCCACTGCGGAATCCATCTATAGATGCTTGGACGAATGCATTGTGATCTTCGGGGCCGACTATATCAATCTCGATAGTGTCTCCGGATGTAGGTGGAGGCTGGAAGTCGGCAAGAAATAGCCGATACTCGCACTGTGACCCAGTGATTGTGTAATGATTCGAGAACAAATCGAACCCTGACTTGTCGGCAAACTCGCACATGTCCACTTCTGGTATATTGCCGTTCCGCTCGTATGCAGCCTCGATTTTACGCAGGTCTTCGATCGTGACTTTTCCGTCCAAAGCAAATCCATAAGTGTGATTGAGCTTGCGACCGAATTCTGAAGGAGATAGGATGGTGGTCGACCCTGCTATATTTTCGACGGAGTAGCCTTGACCGGGATACAGGGTTTGTAGTGCTAGCAATTGGCGCTCTCGATGTATGCTTTGAGCTCTTGCGATATTGTGATTCATGGTTGTTGCTAATTCCGCGGAGCTCGACATCTCTAAAACAATTGGGATGTTTATTTGACAGTCAAAGCATAGTTGACTTGAGGATGCTGAACGAGATGCGATCCGAGTAGATGACTCATGGCTTGGCAAGATGACAGAGAAATCCTGATAAGAATTGGAAGGATTGCAACGATGAACAGGCACGACACGGAATACCGGATAAGTCCGAGATAAGAATGCAAATAACGATACGGGACGATGGGTATGAACGAGATGATGGCTTTCTTGATTTTTGAAGCTGGTCATTATTCGATCAATGGCGGGGAATAGTAACAAGGTAGTAACAACCCTACAACGTTATACCAACCTTCTCAATCAATGTAGTGAAAACTTTGGAAAAGCTGAGATATGGTCGTGTTGTCGCGTGAGCATCAATGCAAAGAGATATCGGAGGATAAATTTACGACAACGATCAAGAACCCGGCCAGCTCAGACGAGGATTTTCGTGCTGAATCTTAGAATTGGGCGAGCAAACGTATTGGTAAAGACTTTCAGTCGGAGAGTGCCCTGATGATAAGAACATGGTTGCATTTCGTGTAACTAGAATGCTCAAAGGTGCCTGTGCCCTTTGAAGTGATCCCACATGTCTGTCCTGAAGATTTTGAATCGATCCCACTTGTCCGTTCTGCGATTCGTAACTCGACTGACCACCGGCTCAGGTCTGTCCGTCGGACTTGCATTCGGAAGTGGACCGTAAAGCAGATCGTAAGGCAAACCTCGACGGCGAGCCTCATGATCTCGCGCTATCCTCCGCCGCATCGCTCGTTGCTCCGCCTCTCGCTCCATGGGTGTCTTTCGCAGCTCCTCAGGCGAGCGCCGCAATTCCGAAGGGTACAGTCACGGTGTATCAGGCACCTGAAGCAATTCATAAACACTTCCACTTTCCTCGAGTGCCGATTCCACTCTCTCCATGATAGCAAGAACCTTTTCCTCTTCCAATCTTCTGCCAACGATTTGAACTGCAACAGGCAATCCATGCATCTTGATCGCATTATAATGCTTGTAAGCTCCCCTCGCCACTCCATTGTCGTCCACCTCGAAGTCCTTGGGAAGGAAATCCTCACGGGCATTCACCTTGGTCACAGGCAAAACACCACAAGTGTAATCAAGCAGATTGAACAAGAAGGTGTATCCACAAGAGGAAACTGCATCTTTCATACCTCCATGTGGAACAGCTGGTGTGGCATTAGGAGGTGTAAGCATGAAATCCATACCCTTTTGCTCATTCCACCAGTCGAACCAGAAGTTTTTGAAAGACTCGCGTTGATAGACCAATTGCCAATTTTCGTATGCGGACTTTTCGTGCAGGGATTCAAGGAGGCGAGCCCAAACTGTATCGCGGCGAATGTAACGGACGTATCTGACGTATAGCCAACGCAGGGGAGAAGGAAGACCCATCCAGAAACTCAGTTGAGCGGCTCCAGCATCGTTGGTCTCGCCACGGGAGAAGAAGCGGGAGTAGGTGCGGGTGCCTTCTGCGTTGAGAAGCTGTGATGCGATGGCTAGAGCATCCAGAGGTGCGTAAGGTGCAGTAGGAAGAGTGAGGTCGAAAACATCATGACCTTGCTGTTTGAGCGCATCGACGGTGGTCTGCATAGCTCGGGCACAAGCAGGCGAGGGTTTGACAACGCCATCAGTTCTCATAACACCGACTCTGAATCTTTTCTTCTCCTTGAATTTCTCATAGGCGTCCTGTCTCCAAGCAAGTCGATGCACGCTCTGATCGTATTTCCAAGGTTCACATTGAATCAAGCTCTTGGTGAAGTAAACCAGATCGCCCAGTGTGCGTGCCATGGGCGAGAACACGGACGGGATACCTTCTTGACCAGGCATCGAAGTGTCTACGCCGTACTTGGGCCAACGTCCAGTCGAGCATCTGAGAGAAAAGCAGCCAGAGAAATGGGCAGGTGCACGCACAGATCCAGCAACATCAGATCCGATACCTATCCTCGAGCCGCCGAACGCAAGTATGGCACCTTCGCCTCCAGTACTGCCGCCAGGACTGTAGTCTTTGTTATGAGGATTCGTGCAGCGACCCCAGACATCGTTCGTGCTCTCAAAACTCAACAGAGTAATTGGCAGAGCAGTTTTGACATGAGGCACAGCTCCAGCATCTTTGAGCAATCGCACAATAGCACCATCTTTGACATGAGGTTTGAAGCATTTGCCCGAGTACCCAACAGAAGCGTCAAAGCCCCACACGATGATAGAATCCTTGAGTGAGACTGGTATACCAGCCAGTGGACCCTCGAGATTTACATTGCCATCCTTGATCCAGTCTTCGGCTTCCGGAAACATGATTTCAGTAACACAATTCGTGGCATGTTGTGCCCTGACAGCAGCTTTACCATAAGCACGGAGAATGTCAATAGGCGATTTGACCGAATTATGTACATCCTCGACCAGTGCCTCGATGGGTGCATCCAGTATTGAGCGTTCCGAGGATGAAATGGCCGATTTATATGCACTTGGTAGATTTTGTATGCGAGAAGCACGTTCATCTTGCTTCCGTTGACTGAGAGAAATATCTTCAGCTACACTCTATAGGCTCGGATGATGGTAACTTACCATATCTGTCGATGCTGGGAAGATCCAAATGGCCACATGATGTTTGGAGATATGATTCGAGAACAGACCACTCAGCTTCAGGACCTTCAAGAAGCCAACTGTCGATATACAGCTGTCTGTGAGAAATACGAAGGAAGATAGGAGGACTCAAGACATCCTTATACTCCGAGGTCGATAGGCTATCATCAGGGCGGGGTTCGGATAGACTTGCCGCGTTTGGCTTGGTCTCGATAACGGCTCAAGCTTCCATTTTGAGCAGCATCACGCTTCAAAGTAGAATATGAATCAGAAAGCAAAGGGAGACTTGCGCAAACCTGAACGTGATTAAACATGTCTACGTCTCAATCGTAGTCTATTCGTAACATTTGAGGATGCAAAGGCAACCGACAACCCCATTCTCCATTCTCAGCCACATAAAGTTGGCCAGTAAACTCCTTGCCCTGCTCGTCGATAGAAATATGATAATTTCCAGTCCAGGCGATTCTTCAGACTCGCAGCTCGTCAATTATAGCCAGTGTCTGCGAATCGCTCAGGCGAGAAGCCCGAACGATGGGTAAGAGATGCCGCTCAGGTTCATCACATCTTCATCCCATTGAGAGGGGTAGGCTTCACGGCCAGGACGGACAAAACTCTCTGGGTAAGGAGTCGTGTCCCACCACTCAGGAGAGACCACTGGATGACGGGAACGACTACGAGCGGTATCCTCCATGGCAGAGAGGGGACTGCCAGACATCGTGGTGGAAGGGAAAAGCGGTGAGTCGTCATAGTCCTAGTTGATACCACCAGCCTCACCCTCACGCTTCATTTCGCCTTCCACGTCTTCTGCCTCACGTTCTTGACGACCCTCTTCTTTTGCTTCGGCAGCAGATTCACCCATCTCTACATCTTCGGTGGCTGCGGTGGCTGCGGTAGTTGTTTCAGCGACTGCAGGTTCTGGTGGTGGTGTAGCGATGGGTCCTGCTCCCGCTTGTGTGTTGTTTGCGTTGGGAGCATTTGCCGGCGGTTCGACAGCAGCGTCATCATCACCCATCTCGACATCCTCAGGCTCAGCTACAGGAGCTTGTGCAGTAGTTGACGCTGCCTTGGGAGGTGAGCGTGCTCTTTGTGTTCCGTTGCTGGCGACCTCTTCACCAAGAGCAGGCTGTACAGCATGAGGGTCTTCGGATGCCTTGGCAGCCATGATTGCTTCGCCCACGGCAGCGTTGGCCTCCTGTGCTTTTTCAACAACCATTTGGTCAGCCTGGGCTGCCACGGGTGGGAGTGTGGTGTCAATAGGAGTGGCGGCCCCCGACTCGATAGGACCTTCAGCTGTATCTGCAAAGGGGTTCTTGTGGTCGGTGATCTTCATTCGCTGACGATCTGCGCCGGGCTGTTTCTTGACACCAAGCAATGCATCCATCTCTTCATCATCGGAATCCTCAAACTCATCATCACGCTCAATACGAGCATCCCATTTGCGTTCGGTGTATCGAGAGTCGGGATTTTCGTCATCGTCCTTGTCATCGAGGCGTTGTTCGCGTTCATCCAGATCTTCGGTATCTCCCTCGTTATCTGGGTCATTCTCGTTTGGTTGCACAACGAGTGGTGAGCGTGGTACATCGGTCATCTGAACACTGGGAGCGAATCTCGTGCGTGACAAATTCTCGAAAACTTGCAGCTTGATCTTCTCGAGATATTCTGGGCTGTTTGCGTTGTCCATGTTGGAAGGACGGACATCGAGTTCGAAATCGGGCGAATAATATTCGTAGTAGTCGGTGTAGGGTAGCTCGGGACCCATTTCTTGACCAACCAGTTGACCAGTCTCATAGGCCCACGTACGAGCAACGTTGCGCATTGTGTAACCACCACCTCCAAGAACCAAGGTAGGAAGGTTGAAGCTCTTCACATATTTCACGCAGTTAGCGTGACCACGCATGGACAAGTTGAAGCAACCAAGACGATCTCCACTCAGCGAGTCACCACCACATTGTAGAACGACAGCATCAGGACGGAAGAACTCCATGATTTTGGCGATGATGGGCTCGAAGACGCTCTTGTACGCGACATCGTCCATACCGTCGCGTAGGGGGAAGTTAACAG
>Ga0268250_10000729_pt1 | contig 14973 bp, 11 predicted proteins | sample AgamicAsSfe_FD_200448 | JGI IMG/M metagenome (GOLD analysis project Ga0268250, IMG submission 200448) | Agave microbial communities from Guanajuato, Mexico - As.Sf.e (v2) (version 2) | ecosystem: Host-associated > Plants > Phyllosphere > Phylloplane/Leaf | place: Guanajuato, Mexico | collected... | reverse complement strand
ATGTAATTGACAACATAGTGAGCATCCCTGTATGCAGCTTCGTACAGAGGGTTGGTGACTGATGCTAGATCTTCCGGTCCATCGCTTGTACGCTTCTTCGGCTTGGCCTTACGTTTAGCACGACGCTTCTTTTCTGTTTCACTGTCAAAGTCTGAGTCTGCATCAGATTCCTCGTCGGAAGACTCTGCATCTTCCTCAGGTCTCTCGGTGTCGTCTTCTTCGGTGACAGATTTCGTCTTGGCTTCCATACGCGTTGCACTGGTTTGTACCAGACGCATGAGTAGAGCAGACACCAACTGAATCGGCTTAGTATCGACCATCTTGAACTGGCGAGCGCTTTGTCGGCCAACAGGAAGTTTCTCGAGGGAAGTCAAGATCTCGTCGAAGATTGATTGTCTCTGGTCTGGGTAACGAGCGAAGATCTTGGCTAGTACATCCATGGCAGCTCTACGAGCCGTCTCGAACCTCTGGATCCCAAGAGCAGAATCTTTCTCAGATGTCGCATTCTCAACGAACACCAGCGTTTTGCAGATGAACTCGGCAGAAACGATGACACGCTCATCGACGTCGGTTTTGGCAATAAGATCGCCGAGGAGTTTGATGACCCGAATGCAGACTGTCAGAATCTGTGTCAGAGGCTTACTCTGAGATGAGGCGAATTTGAAGGCATCAGCCATGTCTCCATTACTTCTCATCTCCACCACGGGGATGATGCAAGTCTCAACCACATGAATTAGGCTGTTCAACAAAGTGGTGAGCGTTTCTTCAGAGTATAGCTGTTTTTCCTTCTCTTCTCGACCTGCCGTCATGATGCGAAGCAATGTTTTGCAAGCGTTCAGACCTTGCTCTCCGATACCAACGCGGTGAAGCCAGTCATCGACCTCTTGCGGGGTATCATCGTCTATACGATAGTTACAAGTACCGGCAGCAGTGACAGCGTGATCACACAAACGCTGTATACGGCCCAGATCTTCGACATCGATACTGTGTAAGCGAGCGTTGGCGACAACCTTGTACAAAGCGGTATCGAGCTGAGTTTGGATGGCTGCTTGCAGAACGGGCGTTCCTTCAACAGCATCATCGACATTGAAGAAGTGAGCAGCATTTGACGATACCATGCCAGATGTGTCCGCTTGCATCTGGTCCTCAGCCTCGAAGATCTCAGAAATCAGGTTCTGTAGTCTTGCCACTGCAGCGTTTGCCTTTTCTTGCTGAGCGATGCTTGCCGAAGTCAGACGCTGATCGGCCTCATACTCTGCACGCTTCTGCGATTCTGATTTAGGCGCCTTTTGGGAGTTGGTGGATGCTGAATCAGGTACGTGTATGTATTGAGCGCGTTGTGCTTCGGTGAGGCTTTTGGGAATCACGACCGCGATGGTTGATCTCTGAGAATTGGGTTGAGAGCCTTGCGATGGCGTTGGCGGTATGCCATTTGCTTGTGAGGAGCCGGTATGATGGGACACAGGAGCCGACGAGGGAGGGACCGGAATGACGACTTGTGGGTATGGTTTGGAAGCAGACGGCATAGACTGTGCCGTAGGAAATGTTGGCGTGGGAGTTGCTGATGAGTAGCCATGGCGGTTTTGCTGGAGCTGAGCAGGATTTATTGTTCCTGGCGCGGTCCCTTGCGGGGATGGCTTTGGCGGTTTGGCGATTGAGTTGAAAGTCGGCGTAGGTAGACTAGCTTTTGTGGTAGCATAGTGGGAGGGGATGGTCTTGTCCAGGACCATTTTCGCGAAGGGGCCGAGCTGGTGCTTCGATGGGGTCGAAGTGGTTTGGCCTGGACGAGACTTGGTCTGGTCGAACCTGGCGGGTCTCTTGAAGCGGTACTGTGTGAGAGTGTCCGGGTTGAGAAGGTGTTGGACAGATTCCAGCGTCTTGGTCAATTGTTCCGAGGCTCTTTCAGCATTGTTGGCTTGTGCATCGAGTCGCTCTAGCATTCCATGCGCCGAGAGTTTTTGTTCTTCGGACGTGAAGATCTGTGTGGAAGAGGTGGGAAATGCCAGAGGAGGAGGGATCGAATCTGAATAGAGAGGTCAGCTATTGTGTGAGCCATATGAATCATGCGATACAATACCGAGAGTGAATGGCAGAATAGAACTGAATGGTGCGAATGGTAGAGCCTCTGTGACGGTAGGAACACGCACATCCTTGCGTGTCCCGTCTGGATAATTGCTCCCATTAGGTTGCGACATTGCGAGCGGGAACCACGGGCTCAGATGTGTTGTTTAATTGACATGGTTGCTTTTGCAGGCGAGTTTCTGTGAAGCCTTGAGAAGTTGGTGATGGAAGTAGACTGATCGCGGATATTGTATTGCCAAAGTCGAATGGGCCAGTATGAGATGCGACAATATTGGGATACAGCAGAACAATGCTAAGTCAGGCAGGTGCCACCCAAAAGTGATGAAACCGCGGAAAGAGAGTTGTTTAGGCAGGTACCTGCCGCGTTCGAGCTCACCGCCTGCCTGTTTGGGCCCAAAGTGCTTCGTCCAAAGCCTCTCCGCAAGGGAGTCATGGTCTGTCTTTGATTTGAGCGTGTTTGAGATGCTTTTACTAGCACTAAGTCACAGCTTCACGTTCGCTATTATTTGCATGCGATGTGTACTGCAAGCGACATACATAGAAGACAAGTCTTGTCACTTCGCGCTGTCTCACTCATTTGATCATCAATGTTGGATATGAACGTTTCATTCGTGTCTGACAGCCCCAAAAACTCCACCCATATTGTCCTTTTATCTTCCAACGCCAGAGTTACATCATGCTTCGCTTTAAGCAGCAACAGGGATTGTTGCGTACTCCGTCTCGCCGTTCTTCTCGAACTCGGCCATGTCAAGAGCAACAATAATGCTGTCTCTGACGACCTGGTCCTCATCGTTCAAGAACTTCTTGAGTGTCTCTTCCACGCCATCCTCATCGCCCAAGCTGCCCAATGCCTCAGCAGCCTCATGGCGAACCATGCTGCTCTCCTTAAGATCGCTCAATGCTCCAGTCAGGGCGGGAATCGAGGCGGGGTGAGAAAGCTGGCCAAAGACGAAAGCGATCTCGTGACGGAACAACGCAGAAGAGTCGGTGAAACCACGAGCGAGAGCGTTGACAGCGGGAACAGCGGTAGGAAGGTCGGGAGGAGAGCAAAGGTCGCGGAGGGCGAACATGGCGCGGTAGCGGTCGAAAAGGGAGAGTTTTGCGTCGAGAAGGGTCTGTTCGAGCTCTTCGATCGAAGGTTGCTTTGCAGCGATAGCGAGAGGAGGAGCAGGGTCGATCGAGGCAAAGTCGCTGTAGTCAAGTCAGTCTGGGCGATTCTCCTGTGCGCTGTGGTGAGATCCATACCTCTGCTTCAGCTTCTCCAACTTGCCAGCATCTGAATGTTCCCACTCGATACGACCAACAGCAATGTCACAAGTCTCCTTCACAACCGTCTCCTCGTTCTCGTCGTCTCTTCTCTCAATGAGAAGCTTCAAGCTACCCTTGTCGCCCAATGCACCGATAGCCTCAGCAGCCTCGTGTCTGCACATGGCATCCTCCTCGCGGTCGCTAAGAACCTTTTGCAGGTAAGGGACTGCAGCATCGTGGCGAGACTGGCCCAAGCAGTAGGCGAGTTCGTGCTTGAGGAGTGCTGAGGGAGAGGCGAATCCAGCGGCAATGGCGTCGATAGCAGGGATTGTGTTCTCGGTGCGAGGCTCCTGGCATGCGAGGTACTTCAGGGAGAAGAGGGCACGGAAGCGAGCGGCCAGCGCTTCGTTCTCGGAAGTCAGCGTCTTGCGAAGAGCCAAGACGGTGGAGTCGCCGCTGGGGACTTGAGGAGTCTCCTCGGGTGAGATTGCTGAGGGTGCCATGTTGTTTGTAATAGGGATGCAGTAGCGACCGTCGAAGTATGCTGTAAAGCAGAAGAAGTTTTGATGATTTTGTCACGATTGTTCCAGCCCGAAAAAGTCGGCCCACGATCGATTTGCGGGGTACAGGAACGCCACTTTAGATTATCAGATCAAAGAGATAAAGATATTTCAGGGACTATCGAGGGAAGAAAAGAAAAGCTAAGGATCCATCAAGGACTAAAATTACAGGAGAAGAATCGAAATCAGTTGGAGCCAATCTTCGCCTCGTAGGCAGCGCTGTGCTTCATTCTGAGGTCGTAGATCTCTTCGATGAGATCCTTGACTTCGTGACCATTCTCGCAGTCAGTCCACTTGCCGCCGTCGCGGATGCACCAGTTCTTGTCGTCGACTCTGATAGTGCAGCTCTTGGTAACATTTTTGTCGGCACTTCTTTGAACAGACTGCTTGAGGAGGTGTCTGGAGTATGCTCCATCATCGACGCTCAGGCAGTGGTTCAGCTTGTCGAAATCGATGCCGTGCTCCAAAGCGCAGTCCTTGGCGAGGTCTTCCGAAGGGATCTCTGCGTAGTTGCGTGACATGCACATGGTGAAGCCGAGGTGGATTCTGGGGTTAGGATAGAGGCGAGCTGCACAGAGCTCGATCGAGTTGCCCAAGCATTCAGATGGGCCATGCATGCAAACGACACCGTCGTCGTCCTCAATGGTCCTGTTGTTCTGTCAGTCACTGTGGGGTTTGTTTCGCATCGAGAAGTTCTACTTACTTTCCAATGTAAGACAGCTTGAAGTCGACGATATTGCTAACATTAACCATGGCTGGAAGTACGAGATCGTGAAGACAATCACGAGCATCAGGACACTTGCTCATGATGTGTGCCTCCAAGGGCACTCTTCTTGGCAAGTACTCGTAGACTTCGTTCTCATCGTCCATTAAGCCCAGAACCATGAGTCCGCCGATGGGCAGGATACACACGGTGATGATGAAGATGCAGAAAGCTGCGATTGTGATGCGACCGCGGGTTGTGCGAGACCATGCACGCTCATATTCACGTCTTGCTGTAAAGAGGTCTTTAGCGGCAGCCTGGAGGTTTGCGCGGGCTTCTGTCCATCTTGAGCGGAGGTCCTGGAGCGTGGGCTCAGGTTGGTCCTCGATGAGAGGTTGCTTCTCGATCTCAGACATGATGTGTTTAGATTTCGATAACAAAAAGACGGATATTGTGTCAGATATCGCAGGTGAAGTGGGGAATGTTGATAATAAAGCAGCCTGCTTTGCCACTCAAAGGAGGCTGAGGAGGAGGCGTAACTTTCGCGGAACGTCACTGGACCCTGAGAATCCAGTTCCCGACTGTCAGCTCCAGACTATCACCCTGTCCCCGTATTTCTGATCATCTTTGGTCCATACCATGATACTACTTCCATTCCCTGAATCCTGCTATGACCTCTCCATATGGTGAAGACTATACCAATTTCAATATTGACGCTTACTATGTATCATCTGTGTCGCAGCGCTATCATAGATAGATTGTGGAGGCGACAGAACTTGCGACCCGATAATTAACATCACTCCCAAGCTCTATCGACACTTGAACTTCATCGAAAGACTGCTCAAATTCAGTGTGAATTCTTCTGAGAAAAACGTGTGGTGTGTATCCCACAAACATACTGGGCAACTTCTGCTCGGACTTGTACTATAGCATCACGTACCACGCTTTCTGTGTCACTATGGAAAGCTGCTATCTCGCACCCCAGACCACCGAGAGAGGTTTTGTTCAACCAGCTCTTCGTCGTGGATTAAGGCAACAGCTGGGTCACCGTTAGTGATACTCGAGATTCACTGCTGCGAACAGCATCTTGGTATTTGTGGGGTCCACGGCCACTGACCAAGGCGCCGGCAATATCTTCGTGGACGATGTCAGGATTGCGCTGGTGGATACTTAAAAGACAGGTCGCACAAGGAACATTAAAGAGCTATTGGTTTCTAAAAGCATATCAGTTTTCAGAAGAGTGGATTTGATCTTTTCACTACTTGACTGCGTCCCAAACGTACCTATCGATCATGTTCTCGATGTACTGAGTCCATGCAAAGGTGTAAAGATAGAATCTGACGACGTCATCAGCACCCTGATTTCTTGTCAACGAAACTCGTTCTTTTTTTCCTCACCACTTCATCGTGGCGGACATGTGTTTTCCAGTCAGTTGAATATGTGGACTCGCTTAGGATAGCCTCAAGAACCATTCGGTATCCGCATTGGCGCCGCAGAGATGGTGTCATGCAAGGTGTGAGCGTGGAGTGCGATCCGGAAGCTCTTGATCTGCAGCCCTCCAGGACGAAATATTTCCAGGGATCTGCTGCCTGCGGAGCCACTCGTAAGATAGATAGAATATTAACTCACCAGCACAACTTCTCTTGCACGCACGGCGACAATTAGCTGGGGAAGTCAAACTTCATCCGCTTCTCGTATAAACAACCAATCGCGCGGCAGTCCAATCTCGGTTGGGGACTGGACGTGTTCTTGTGCACCCGTGTTATATTTACGGCGGTGATAAGAGCTGCATGCAGTGTCTCGGAATTCTCGGTCAGGGGCCGGGGGCCTGTGTCGGTCTGACCTTTTTCGAGCTCCACCGACAGCGTCATATCCCGGTTTGTTGACTGCCGCATCGATAATCGTCACTGGGTGGCTACATTCACTCAACAGACCCTTGCTCGAAAAGCAAAGTGAAGGAAGAGCTCAGCGAAAAGATCTTTTCAGCTGCGTCCGAACATCTTCCGCGTAGCTGTACATAACTAGCTTTCTCTCTTGCAACTCGTCTCTTCCCAACTATTTTTCTGTACAGCGAGACGTCATGCCTCACTCTACATCACAGTCCCTCAAGCTACTCAGCAAGAACCTCTCGCAGATTGCGTCCCAGTCGGGTCGCGCAACTGTGAGAGTCCCCACCTATGACCGTTCCTCGGTCAAGGAGGGTGTTGTCCACATTGGTGTCGGTGGTTTCCACAGAGCCCACTTGGCCGTCTACCTCCACAACTTGATGGAGAAGCATGGCGTGCGCGACTATGCCATCGCCGGTGTTGGTCTTCAGCCCTTCGACGCTTCGATGCGCGACATCCTGAAGAACCAGGATCACCTCTACACTGTCATTGAGCGCGGTGCCGATGGCAGCTCTGCCAACGTCAATGGCGCCATCACCTCGTTCCTCTTTGCGCCCGACAACCGCCAGGCTGTCATTGACAAGATGGCTCACCCTGACACCAAGATCGTCTCCATGACCATCACCGAGTCCGGCTACTACTACAACGAAAACACCCACGAGCTCCAAGCCGAGCACCCCGACATCCAGCACGATCTCAAGAACGAGAGCTCTCCCAAGACTACCTTCGGTTTCCTCTACGCCGGTATGAAGAGACGTCACCAGCTCGGTCTCAACCCTTTCACCGTCCTCTCTTGCGACAACATGCAGAAGAACGGTTCCATCACTCGTCACATGCTCGTCTCATTCGCCAAACTCGCCAACCCCGAAATCGCCAACTGGATCTCCGAGAAGGGCGCCTTCCCCAACTCCATGGTCGACCGTATCACTCCCCGCACCGAAAAGACCGACATTGCCGCACTCGCTGAAGACTTTGGTATTGAGGACGCATGGCCTGTTGTTACTGAGCCCTTCATGCAGTGGGTTGTTGAGGACAAGTTCTGCGACGGCCGCCCTCCCTTCGAGAAGGTCGGTGTCCAGGTCGTCAAGGATGTCCACGACGTCGAGCAATTCGAAATGCACAAGCTGCGCCTCCTCAACGGTTCTCACTCTGCTCTCGGCTACCCCGGTCAGCTCGCTGGCTTCAAGTACATCCACGAAGTCATCAACCACCCCGTCTACCGCAAGTTCGTTGAGCAGATGATGCACAAGGAAGTCAAGCCTCTTCTTCCCGCCATTCCCGGTGTCGACATTGACCAGTACTGCAACACCCTCATGGAGCGTTTCTCCAACCCTACCATCATGGATCAGCTTCCCCGTATCTGCCTTGGTGCCTCTGGCAAGATCCCTCAGTTCATCATGCCCTCAATCGCTGAGCAGATCTGGGGCGAACACAACTTCCGCCGTCTTTCTTTCGTCGCCGCTGCCTGGTTCCGCTACATCAACGGTGTCGATGACGCTGGCAACAAGTTCGAGGTTGACGACCCTATGGTCAAGGAGCTCCAGGCCAAGGCCAAGGCTGGTGGTAACAAGCCCCACGAACTCCTGAGCATCAAGTCTCTCTTCGGTGACGACTTGCGCAACGATGAGAGATTCATCAAGGAGGTCACCACCGCCATGGAGCTCATTGCCAAGGACGGTGTCATGGCTACCCTCTCCAAGTACATTGACTAAATGATTCTCGACACGTCTCGACGGGAGAGCTGCTGGTCGGCATTCCCGGTCACAGGATACAGAAAGAGATGAAATACAGTCACACCACACAACACTTTCCCTCCGCGTAGGTTACGCATAGGAACACCGCGAGCCCAGCTCAGAGATATAATATACCCCCGAGCTCGCGGTCACGAAGAAAAGCGAGTTGGTATGTACGATAGATATGGATTGGTTATGGACCAACGTTAGAAGAACAACAGCATAAATGAAGCGATTTCTCCAAGTTAATATCCTCTTCCCTGCAATTGTGTAACATGATTCTTTACAGCTGCTGCGCACCAACTGCCCCATCGTGACATGTTTGTCTATCGCATACGATTCTTGATGCTATCTGACAGCGCGAACATATGAACAGGGTGATGACCAAGTCTCAGTGACTTGAAATTTGGAAAGAGCCGCACATGACGACGCGATCGCGGAGATGACGGAATGGTTGGCTTGGGCCTCGGAAGTGCACGCGAGTCATTGAGAGTCACCAGGCTTCACGTCATTCGCCATGGCTTCCTCTCTCTGACCTCTACACCGACTGTCCTCTGGAAACAGAGGAGGCACAACCTACGCTTAACATCTGTACCTAACATGGCGGGCCAACCGAGTGGAAATGCTGGTCGAGGCCCTGTCATCGACAAACTCGATTACCACCCCGGCCGACCACTACTACGCGCCGACGACGAGGCCGAATCCTCAGGCAGACCCAGTGCCGAACACAGCTATGCAGGCAGCTTCTTTGAGCAGGTCGCCGAGGGTATCCAGAAGCGCGACAGGCAAAAGATGCAGCTTCAACTCTCTCGCTACCTCACGTTCGCTTGGGCCATTGTCAACTGGTTCGATCTACTCCACCTACCATAGTCAATACCATGACTGATATACTCCCCTAGTCTGGTCGCCGGATCAATCACCTGCTTCTCCGTATACGCTCCCTTGTTCCAAAAACGTCTGCACTACACACAATTGCGTGTCAACACCATCTCCATCACCGCCGAACTAGGCATGTACCTGCCTGTACCCATCTTCGGCTTCCTCTGCGATCGTTACGGCCCCGGCATTCCCTCAGTCCTGTCGGGCTGCTTCGCTGGCTTTGGTTACATATTGGCAGCATTCACCTACCGCAATCCCGACTGGCCTTTTGGCGTCATGGTCTTTGCCTTTGTCTGGGTCGGCATGGCTACTAGCTGCATGTACCTTAGTGCTGTCACCACCTGCGCAAAGAACTTTGGAAGAGGTAAACACAAGGGGCTTGCACTGGCTCTGCCTATTGCTGCCTTTGGTCTGAGTGGCATGTGGGAGAGTCAAGTCGGAAGCCGCTTGCTGTACGAGAAGAAGCCCGACGGCACCCCTGGAGACATTGATGTCTTCCGCTTCTTCATCTTCCTCGGCTGTACACTGTTCGCAGCTGGTGCTCTCGGTTTCTTCCTCCTGAGAATTATCGATGAGGACGAAATGATTGATGAAGCAATTGAAGAGCTGGAGCAGAGCGGTCTACTGGAGGATAGTGCATTCTTCAGAAGGGGCTCACACAATTCCCATCACGAATCTTATGGCGCCGTAGAGGATGAAGATGACGAGGAAGAGCGTCTACGCAAAGAAGAGGAGGCCCGCAAGAAGACATGGCTGCTCAATGAAGAGACAAGTCGATTCCTATCTGACAGGAGCATGTGGCTGCTTGCCGGCGGCTTCTTCCTTGTTACTGGTCCTGGTGAAGCCTTTATCAACAACCTCGGAACCGTCATTGGCACTTTGTACCCACCTACAATGCCTGACGAAGAGATTCCCACAAGCGCCGCGACTCATGTTTCTATTGTCGCCATCACCTCTACTATCGCGCGTATCCTGACAGGTACTCTGTCCGACTTGTTTGCCCCTACATCTGAACCGCACCAGCACCGCAGAGGTCCCAACTCACTCATGTCGTCCATGGCTACTCTACCTGGTGCAGATGCCGCGGAAACCCCGAAACGCCTGGAAATTTCACGTATAACATTCCTGCTTGTATTCTCACTCATCATGTCTGTCGGTCAAGCAATTCTTGCTTCAGGTCTTGTTCAGGACCATGGCGAACGCTTCTGGTGGGTTAGTGCTGCGGTTGGTGCGGGATACGGCGCTGTGTTCAGTCTGACCCCGATCATCACTTCGGTCGTTTGGGGCGTCGAGAACTTTGGAACGAATTGGGCTTGTGTTGCTACTGTGCCTGCCTTGGGCGCGACGTTATGGGGCTTGTTGTACAGTGCTGTGTATCAGTATGCAGCCAATGACAACGTAGAGGCAAGTAGTGAACTTTGTTTTGGGCGCGCGTGTTATGCGCCGACGTTCTGGGCTATGGCAGTGAGCGTTTGGGTAGCATGCCTGTTATGGCTTTATGCATGGCGGGGTCCTGGCGGTTGGTATAGGCGAGGCATTGTGGTTTAAATATGCATCTCGATCTAGAGTAGAAGGAGGTAGCATTTCTTATAATTGGCCAAATCCATTGTTCACCAATTTTCCACCTTATCTATCAATCAATCGGCCCTTGTTCTTGTAGTCGGTCCATTCGTGATGCCAGCGTCATTCTCTCGTGCTTGTTGCAACACCGTCTGGTGACGACTCGCAAGCAAATCAGCCCCCGCGCTGCTCGTGGTGTCCGAGCTTTGGCTTAAATGTAAGACGAACAGCTCATTGAAACACAACAAGAATCGAAACTTCCAACAACTCATCACCACAAAGAATCATTCGAAGACAGGAATGCTGTAATGGCAGATTCCACAACAAACCAACGTGTGGAAGACTTGGTGGCCCAGGCTCGAGCATGCATCGAGCAATGCCAACTCTCAAAAGCAACCCAGCTGGCCAAGGAAGCAGCATCTCTGGCACCTACAAACCAAAACGTTCAAGCCTTGGTCCAATCTCTATCGAATCAAGACTCGAATGGAAGTCAAATTCTCTCTCTGGTCCAAAACTACGTAGAACGCGGAGAAATAAAAGATGGCCAAGAAGCCGTCGACCTCCTGAAGCAACATACAGCCATACCAACGGACCAAATCAACGATGTTGCTCACTTACTGTTCGATCATGAAGGAAAGCCTACAGAGATTAGAGATCAACTGACTGGAGCCTTCGTCATCAACTCCGCCGCAGCACGCAAACAACTTGCCAGCAGAATACAAGTTGGCACAGAAGCAACCCGATATTTCCGTCTACTCTGGAAGCGCGGCGAGCACAGTTTCAACAGCATACTACCTGTACTCTTGGATGCGGACGCATGGCCCAATTCAGAAGTCCAGACACAGGCCAAGCGTGACGCTTTCCTGCTTGCTTTGGGCAAACTTCTAGATCCAGCTTTGGAGCATGGCGAGTGGAGCATGACATTGATCGCCAGATTGCTCACTAGTAATGCGCATGATATGGCTGGACTCATCGACCGCGACACTTTTGAGATTGTGCTTGCACAGCTAGATATCCGTCTTGATGCCAAAATCAGAGCACAAGCGACTTTGGCTGTTGCAAAATTACTCGAAGAAACTCGCGAGGAGGGTGAAGCTATATTCACGGATTATGTCACCAGTACTGTGTCCAAAGGCCACAATGATGAGTTGATTGTGGCTTTCTCAGCAGCAGCTTCGGTGTTCCCTCTGGTGCCCAAAACCGTGGCTAAGCTATTCCTCACTCCTGGATTCCTTGAAGGTCTGGTGCCTGTTCTGGAGAGGAACTCGATGGGACAAAGGTGAGTTGCGTGGCTAGATTCTGAAGACCAACTGTTTGACATATACCCCAGGAAATCACACCGTCTCGAACAGGCAGCCATGGAGTTGATGAGTGCAGCATGTGTAGACAAGGCATGCAGAGAGAGCATCGCCAAGATTGCGTACGACTGGCTCGATGATGTTGCACATACTAGCACAGAAGCAGAAGCTGCGAGTATGGCTGCATTGGTGCTCGCAAAGATTCCGTAAGTATTCCTATGCCACAACCCAAAAACGCATCGGTACTGACATACCACAGACCCAAGCCCGAGTCTGAGGGCTCGTCGGTGACACACGCAGACGACCTCTCATCCCTTCTCGTGAATCTCACGCTGAATGCCAGTAGTCCAGCCGAGCAACAAAGCTCGATAGAGGGTCTCGCATACACTTCGCTCCAACCGAAGATCAAAGCCGAGATCGTGTCCAATAGCGCTCTACTCAACAAGCTCATCGAACGACTCAAATCCACAACAACAGCCGACCCCTGCACTTTCGGCATTCTGACAATCTTCTCCAATCTGGTCTCGTACCGTCCAGCACAAAGCGAAGAGCAGCAGAAGATGTCACAGCTAAAGAACTACGCCGAAGCAAAAAAGCCGGACGAGAAAGACCCTCTGGACGACGACGAGCACGTAACAGCACGCTGCAAAACAGTGCTAGATGCCGATCTCGTGCCCGTCCTCGTAGCAGCGGCTAGAAGCCACTACACAGTAACAATCCTCGGAATATCATCAAAAATTCTCCACGCCCTTGCGCGCGAGCAGAAACACCGCGGTAAACTCGCTCAACAAGGCGCTGTAAAACTGCTTCTCCAAACCATCGATCGCCTCCAAACACCCACTGGACCTTCTTCATCATCCAACTCTGCAGAAGCAACTATACATCTAGCAGCACACGCACTAGCCCGCATTCTCATATCTGTAAACCCTCACCACGTCTTCAGCAGAGCAATGCCCGCCATCTCGGCCCTACGACCCTTAACCCTCCTCCTCACCCCCGACACTAGCGCAGACACCCGCGATCTCCTACCTGTCTTCGAATCTCTACTCGCATTAACCAACCTCGCCTCCCTAGACGACGAAAGCGTCAAAGACGCACTCCTCCGCAACGCCTGGGATCCCACTCAAGACCTCCTTCTCTCCACAAACAAACTAGTGCAACGCGCTTCTGTAGAGCTCGTCTGCAATCTCATGGCTTCCCCCGCCGGCGTCGCAAAATACGCGGATGGCTCACCGGCAGCAAATCAACGTTTACATATTCTTCTCGCACTCGCAGATGCCGAAGACCACGCTACTCGATGTGCGGCAGGCGGTGCATTGGCTATGCTGACCGAATGGGATCAAGCTGCCAAAGCAGTGCTTGAACATCAACGCGGTATACGCATTCTCTTGGATCTATGCACTGATGATGCAGATGATGTTAAACACAGGGGTTTGGTGTGTATACTCAATCTCGTTTCTGCGCCTGGAGATATCGGCGAGAAGGGGTTGGAGAAGGTTGTGCAGGAAGATGGAGTAGAAGAGATCAAGAATGGGTTGAGGGAGTGTAGGCAGCCGGATGTTATGGCTGTTGGTGTGGAGGTGCTCAAGGCTGTTATGGCTAAGGAGGGAACAAAGGGGAAGGCTATTACGCAGGGTTAAGGGTAGGAATGTGGAGTAAGTCGGAGAACGGTTTGGTGATTTGTACTCGTCGGGTGTAGGATGATTGTTCATGCATAGGTTAGCTTAGCATTGGTTCGCGGTATTGTATAGCGATTGAAACACATTCTACGTGCGTTGTAGCAATAGTGAAACGGTGCAGATGAACATTAGACGTCAATATGTTTTGTACGAAAGCTTTGCTCATTTTACAGTCTTGTTCTTCAATCTTGCGAGGTCATCAAGTCCGAATGTAGTCATCATTGGAGCGAATGCTACAACACGCTCACTTAGAGATCAGGTCAAAAGATTGCCCGTTGAACTACCGCTTCTCTCTTTTGCTTTCTTGGATTTGATTCATTATGTTTGTATTGATTAAGCTAGCTTAGGTAGCATTCACACCCTTAACCGCAAAGATTCTGCTAAGAAGAAAACTCAAGAAAGAAACAATGTCATCTAGTGAAATATTCATCATGGTTCATCAAAAGTCGTAACAAGATCTCGATGCTACACCGTGTAAGCGGCCGACGGCGAGATACAAGATTGTGGCCGTCGGCGAAAACTCCGATGTCATGCAATGGAAAAAGAGTCCAGAATCCCGTTTGTTCATCCAACGCCGTTCCGGTGATATTGAATGAGGGCTTGGACATGCGGATGTGTGTTGTATAGTCGATATTGAACATCCCGGACTCGAATGCTGAGATTCGTTCAATATACATCTTTGGTTTGGTGTGCCGATAATTTTGCAAGACCGATCTGTCGTTGCCGCCCTCGAAGGCTGATATCTCCGAGTAGTGTATTAATTGGTGAAAACGACCTCGAACCTCGGTGATATTGGATCGCGGTCAAGAATCGCTCTGCTTGTCTGCGAAACCAGTCGTGTACGATACAGTGGTCGTGATATCAACTTTCGGGAACGGTATACCGGCTTCACGACCAGTGACAAGTGCGCATTTCGTCACTTTCTATGTCTGGTCGCTGTCGAAACGGGCGGGATTGAGAGGACCAGTAGAAGAATGGGCTCATGCAGCATCCTCCGGATCTTAGACCCTTTGCTTGACATGGCAATTTTGGATGGTCCGTCAAGTGGATATAATCGGCTGACAGTGAATTTCTTCTTGGATCGTCTGTCGCTCATGTCGGTGGTTTGCCGGCAGAAGTTTCTTGAGCTTCATCGATCGAGTCGACCACATCGACATAGGCATAAGTGCTTCGTCTCCGAGAGGAAGGCCTGGAACAATGTTGGCAATTCGTCTTCGCGTGTAGATTCGAGAAAGAAGTTCGCTCACGTTTCCTCAGATCTTGTCACCGTGCTCACTGACACGGGTGTGTCTTCGACCATTGTAGAACCTGACTCGCGCCAAACCTTGCTCCATCGACTAGGTTT
>Ga0268250_10000728_pt1 | contig 14975 bp, 20 predicted proteins | sample AgamicAsSfe_FD_200448 | JGI IMG/M metagenome (GOLD analysis project Ga0268250, IMG submission 200448) | Agave microbial communities from Guanajuato, Mexico - As.Sf.e (v2) (version 2) | ecosystem: Host-associated > Plants > Phyllosphere > Phylloplane/Leaf | place: Guanajuato, Mexico | collected... | reverse complement strand
AGTCCACTGCGTAACTATGTAGTCAAGCAGTCCATGTCAGCTTTACCATGTACTCGAGAGGTACGACAATGCATGAGTCGTCGCGAAAGGCTCGCGATGTGACCCAGCACCGCATGGAACAATATAGCATGGTTCCGCGACAAGCACAAAGACAACACGGCTGGAACTTGCAAGAACAATCGAACTCACCCGAAACCATTGAGCACGAACAACTTCCAATGATATCCAGTGAACCCTATCTCATCAATTGCATTGTTGACCAGATGCATCTTTGCATTGAGAACCAAGTCGACATGTTCAGCACCAAGGATATCGCCCTTGCCGAGCGAAGAAGCCTCGTCGTCGGAAACGATATTGACCGGATGAGGCAATGCTTCGAGGTGTTTCGAAGTTTTGGTGTCGTCGACTTGAGAGGAAGCCATCACGGTGGAGACGGGCGCACACGGCAAGCGGGGTAAACAGCTGCTATCCTCAAATAGGATATGGCGATGCGCAGCAATATTCTTTGCAAGGTAGAGCTTGAACGATAAGTTTTGAGAGACCCAGGAATTTTCGACTGTTCAGCAATGTGAATTCTGTGAGCTCCGTCAAGATAAGAAGGGATGATTGAGAGATCATTGGGCCATGGCATCCGCCTATGAGATCCTCTTGCAGATGCCCAGTCGTCGACATGAAGGATTTCCAAGGCGATCTAGCCATATTAGGTATGGTACAGCCATCCCATGCGGGAGACAGCGACCACGTGTTTGTTTGCTCTTGCAATCAAAGGTGCAAAGGTGCAAACAAGAAGATTTCCGTGCGTCGGTTGATTTCCAGAGCTCTTCGTAGACAAGGCCACAGGCGAAGACGGCGTCGTGAAAACCTACCTCCAGATCGGTGTGTTCGACCAAGAGGGACTGGCAGCTATCGCGCTACAGCCGCATCTCGATATGATGAAGTTGCTGATTGACATGTGGAACAACACTCGCTCGCTGGTATATATGAAGCGATTATTCTTTCTAATAACAGCGTGTAGGCCCTGACTCGAGCCTCTGAGCGAATCAAAAATCGGGGATTAGTCGTGCAACACCTCGTCATGCATCTACCCCACAATTGACCTTGAACGGCAACAGCGGCAAGAACGCCAAACACAAACATTGCATTCATTTGGCCTAGTACGGAGTTGTAATCGTCATGTCGTCAACGATGTCTCTTGAGGAAGCGGAGTAATACTTGGTCCTTTTGACCCCATCTCTCTTCTATCAACTACGAGCCTCAATTCGAAGATACCTAACTTTAGCTCAAACCGAATAAACACCGCACAAATCAACATGGGCAAGCTACTCTCCGAGGCGATTGGCGCTGACCACGACGAGTTCGATGTCCTGTACGAAAACATAAAAAATGCCACCGACGATGCGGCAAAAGTTCGCTGGAGAAATCAGCTCACTTGGACTGTTGCCCGCCACGCCATCAGTGAAGAATTGACCTGGTACCCTGCTATGGCGAAGCATCTCGGCGAAGAGGGTGTCCGACTGGCCAAGACCGACAAGGAGCAACATCAAGGTGTACGTTCTTTCTGTAGCTTCTGTGTCTGCCGTTCAAAGCTAATGATTTTGAATCAGGTCAAGGACTACCTTTACAAGGTACAGGACATGACACCAGTCGACCCGCAATTCATGCCTCTGCTGGACACGCTGATGGATCTCCTCCACCATCACATCGAGCACGAGAAGGAAGAAGATATGCCTCGCCTCGAAGGCTTGCTGTCCCGTGAAGAGAGCGAGCAGTTGGCAGTGAGCTTCGAACGCACCAAGAAGATTGTACCGACAAAGAGTCACCCAGGTGCACCGACGAGTTATTACTTGGAGCTGTTGACAGGATTGATGGCGGCGCCTGTGGATAAATTTATGGACTATCTGACCAAGGATTTCCCGGATGAGCAAGACAAGCAGGAGGCGCGACAGGTGAGGGAGAATAAAATCTAGGCAATTGAGTCTATGCATGAATATATGACCAGCCCTTCACATGTCTGCAGTGCATTCTTGAATGACCCAAAGTATTGTAAGATTCTCTTCGACGATTACAGGTGGAAGATCGGGCCCCGGCCCCGCAATCTTATACGTCATCTTGCAGACAAACGGCGAAGATGAACGACCTCCAGCAACTCACAACCAGAGCGTGACGAGACACCCAACAAGAGGAGGACCCGCTCACGACATGGCGCTCGAATGGCAGCGCGATTGACCATTTCAATAGCCACGAGTCTGCAAGCCGTCAAGGACAAGACACACGCCTCGAAGAATGCACCGTCCAACCATGCAACTAGACAAAAGATCTCGCATTGATAAACTACTCCTTGCTCGAACTCGGTAGTGTAATGACAGTGTCCTGTATCTTCAAGTATCACGATCCTCCCCCTGATCGACAATCGTCGAAACCTTTCTTCTCACCTTAGCAATCGATAGCACAATCGATAGGCACTGGGATGCACCTAACAATCGACTCCGAAGACACATCCGCGGGCAGTACAGCAATTGATGTTGAGAATACATACATCGCCCTCTTGTGCAGAGCCAGTACATCCTTGACCGAAATTGGAGTTGTCTTCGCAGTATAGATAGCATGGTCTGCCGGTGAAAGGGAATGTCACTTGTCTCGGCTGGCAATTCCGGCCTGAGAGTGAACCCCTGCTGCAGAAGAGCTGAGATATGCTGTTAGCACAGAAGAGTAGTGATTCGAGAATCATGACGTACCGAAGCATCATAGGTAGGAATCACGTTGGTCGCGGTCGGAGTTGTAGCAGTTGAGGTGCTGACGGTGACTCCAGCGCACGAGCAGGCGGATGCGAAACGGGCGGAAGCAGCCATAGCAGGTGTACAGGCCTTGCTGACGTAACTGGGCAGACTAGAAGGAACGATAGTGATGCCGGCAAGATCTGGCTGGATCGTAGTGAAGCTACTACCAGAGGTGATAGTAGTGGTAGTAGCGGAAGGATAGACAGTCTCTTGCTGGAAGCTAGAGCAATCGGTATTGACTCTAGATTGAGAGACTGACAGACCAGCTGCGGTACCAGTCACAGCACGAGCACAATTGTCCTGACATGCAAATCAGTATGATACCTCCTAGAGGTGAATATTACGGCTTACAGCGTTGCAAGCGGCACGCTTCTCGAACATGTTCTGGAGAGGGTTTCCCAGAGCAGGGAGAGCAAAGAGGAACAGAGAGAGCTTCATGTTGGTTGATTCTTCGATCGATTGTTCAGTAGAGATGAGGATGGATAGTTGTGTTGAATTGAGGTTTATGGCTGGGAAAGGACCACATCTTTCGTCGTATGTCGTAAATCTTCTGACCAGATGTGAACTGATGTTCAGCTGCAAATGCGAGTGGACAATGCAAGAGGCGTGGGTAGTGTTGCAAAGTACCGTGTCGGACAAGCTGAAGTCTAGCAGACTGAGAAGAAGATTTCAAGCCTCCAAGGGTAGCTATACCAAATCAGCGAAAGCAGCTGCCCACTTTGGGCAATGGTAGTCCATCAGCGGCGTGAGCGCCGAGCAATTGAACTCAGTCCTTGTGTGTCTGAGCTCTCTTGCCATGCTCACTGCTAGCGGAGACTCTACATTATCGTGCGCCTCTAGCAGATGAGGAAGCGTTTGGCCAGCAGACCAACGTACCAACATGATCAAGAGCTGTTGTAGCTTGACCAATGAATAATCGATAAGGCTTAGCGTTGATGGTACATAGATGGCTGCGAGATACTTCGAACGGGCGAGATGAATTCCGATTAGGCGTCAGAGGTTGTAATCTATTGCAAGGTCTCGTCAAGCTTTCCGAGATCCTCCCATTCAGCTCATCAGATCTCGCTGTGCATTAGATCAATTCCAAGAGATTTAACCAATTCCTAGAATGGCTCAAGATATCCTGTGCATGCAGAGCATAGGCCCTTCACTGACGAAGGAGCCAGATACAGACACAGATCGATCGAGAAGCTAGAATCTCTAGCCAGGTTTCCGGAGCCTGGCGAACCAGGTAGTACCGACCAGGGGCTCGTGGTTAGCGGTTGCTGCAGAGAAAATTATATGGCAGTCGTTTCCCCGAGGCCACGTTGTGGAGCAGAAAGGCGGGGTACCGGCAGCTTGGCAGGATCTGATAGTAGGCTCAATACTATCAGTCCAATGCACACCGCCGTCTGTTACTATCCTTCCTCATCAAATGTTTCTATCGTCTTGCTGCTGCTGTACCAACGTTGCCGCAACTTCAGCTTCCAGACCACATGACATACGCAGGAGAGGGCGCCCATTCCTCGATCCGGAAGCCAACTTGCGAGCTTCCTCTCATTCCAACAATAGCGTACCACCCATTGGAGGAAATCCTCCGCCAGAATGCTCTTCCCCTCGTTCCTGCAGATACTTGAGTGACTGTCACCTTGTAGAGTCACTAGCATCGTCATGCCGCTTCAAGGTACAATCCGCAGCGTGCGTCGATGTTGTTGCGCATTGCTCACCGGTGTCGTTGCATGTTCTACTCCGCGACGTGATCGTTTACCTGGGCTGCAACGACGATGGAAGTGGTACCTTTCCGCCATGTCCACACAGGTGAGACATTTGAGCTGAACCGCTGAGCGTGGCCACCTCTGCCAAGGCTGGGCAAAAGCTGGGCATCAGCTCCTTCTGCACAACTCGACAGCTAATATTTGGAAGGCTATTCTTGTCACGAGGATTGTGAGAAGGTTCGCAGACAGCAACCGGAAACGGCCAAACTCCAGCGGGGTCCCCGAACTTGTGTGTGCCTGACTCAAACTGTGTTGTCAACCACCGTGCACCGTAGAAGGTCTCACAGGCTTCTCTGGTATTGTCTCATCTGGTCTTACCCGTCGAGCGACCCAATGGCGAGCGAACTACTCAGGTACCTCAGGGACATGATCTGGATATACATGTAATTTCCAACGAAAACTTTGTCCCATCTTCCACGTTGGATCTGGTTTTAACGTCTACGACGCACCTTCCGACACCGAGCAAATAGCAAGTCGAGCCCCTCAGATGCATATCTCGTCTAGGCCTGGAGTCTGCAGAGCTGGCGACGAAGTTTGGCATGCCCTAGGTTGTGGCGTCAATAGACGGTTCCTTCGACACTTGCTACGCGACTGACGCCCAAATCAGGCACCAGAAGCTTGGAACTTGTAGCGAGAAAACTTTCCGTATACACCCTTTCCGCTTAGTTGATCTCTCATTGCAGAAAGCTCATTGCTCGCCTATCGGTGTGGCGTTCTTCCACCATAAATCTCCCGAGACATGTTCAGCTCGTAGTCCAGCCATGGTCTGTTCAGCTCATATCGTATTCTGAAGCCATGTGAAAAGGTTTGATGCTTGTTGAGCTCGAGGCTTTATAATCACGATGGGTCTGCACACAATCTCCATGCACCAACATCCAGAACCTCTGTGATTTCCATCAGGATGCTGTCGTTCAATGCGCTCGTCGCGTTCCTGTTCGCATTCCTGTTCACCAGCAATGTCGAGTCTCTTGCAAGCACAGACACCATCACCTGGGGTGGTGACAACAGTCGTGCGGGCTACCAAACGTGAGTACTCTCTTGGTGGGCGCAGACGATTGTGTTTTATAGACACGCATATTGACTAAAAACCTCATAGCAACCACAACATGGACCCTTCAGTCGTTGGAGGTGATTCCTTTGGTCAACTCTGGAGAGCCGCGTTGCCTGGCAACTTTCAAGGCATCGGTGCTGAGCAGATCTTCTCTCAGCCCCTAGTCTACACTCTCAGCGATGGCATCCAATACGTCTACATTGCGACTACGCAGAATAACCTTTACAAGATCAATGCAAAGACTGGAGATATCATTGCCTCAAGGAACATGCACGTACCCTTCTTGACTGCTGATCTTGATGGCTGCGTCGATATCAACCCCACGGTCGGTGTCACGGCTACTGGTGTCATCGATCCCGATACTGGTATTTGGTACCTCACTGCGAAGACCTACAGTGATACCTTCCAAAACGGTGCCTTTTCCAAGAACAACCCCCCCGGTCGTCTCAACGGCCGCTACTACTTCCACGCCATCAACACTGCCGATCTGTCAGAGGTCAACGGCTTCCCAAAGTTGATTGACGGACTTCAATTCCGCAACAACCCCAACCGTATGTTCATCGGCGGCAACCAGCACGCTCGTCCTGGTATGCTTCAAGTCGGAGACTTCATCTACACAGGCTGGGCTTCCCACTGTGTCAAATGGAACTTCACTGGAGCGGTCATCGGTTTCCACCGCACCACAGGTGCTGTTGTCGAAGCCTGGGCTATGGAAGGCGGTCCCGAGCCAAACACGATCCCTGGAGCCGGTGTTTGGATGTCTGGTGGTGGTCTCGCCTATGATGGCAAGGGCAGCATGTTCCTTGCCAGCGGTAACGGCTATGCATCTCAGCTCAAAGCTACAGGCAACTCTCTTCCCGGCCGTCAGCCTCCTACCAGTCTCGAAGAGGCCGCTGTCAATTTTGCCATCGGCTCGGATGGTAAAATCACGCCGGTCGACTTCTTCATGCCTTGGGAAAAGACACAGCTCGATGGTGCAGACAAGGATCTTGGTACCAGTCCTCTTGAGCTCTTGCCCACAGACGTCTTCAAATGTGCAAATGTGGCCCGTATGGGAGTTGTAACAGGCAAGAGCGGCAAAACCTACTGGCTCAACCTCGACAATCTGGGTGGTTACCAGATGGGACCAAACAAGCTTGACGCCGCCGTCCAAGTTACCCAAAACGAGAACTCGGTATACGCCGGCGCAGGTGTCATGCCTCTTGGCGGCGGATACATCTACATCAACGTCATCCAGTATCAGACTCATGTCTTCAAGTTCAGTTGTTCGGCTAGCGGAGACCCTCAGTTCACGCTTGTTTCCAACACTCCTGAGAAGAACGCTTACATTCTTGGTGTCGGTCATGGTACTACTACCTCGCTCAATGGACAGGAAGGCACTGGTCTCCTCTGGACCACTGATGTTGAGGGTTTAAACCTCAGGATCTACGACGCGATTCCTCCGTCGGATGGCGGCAACTTGAAGCTCATCAAGGCTTTCAACATCCCTGGAGTCACCAAGTTCTCTCGTCCAGTTTTCGGAAATGGCATTGCCTACGTCGGAACCACTCAAGGTGCACTCTACGCCTTTGGTTCGCCTGTCAACCTCCCTCTCAACTGTTCCTCGCCCTACTCCTTGCCTAACACTGCTATTGGCAGCGTGTCCGCTCCGATCACCATCACTTGCAAGGCAAATATTGGCCTCACTGTCAACAGTGTGTCATTGACTGGCAACGCAAACTTCAAGATCGGCGCTGTGACCACACCCCTTACTCTTACTGCTGGGCAGACATTCAGTTTGAACGCCACTTTTGCACCCACAACCGTTGGTCTGTTGTCCAGCGACATCCTAGTCAACACCACAAACAGTGTTGCCAAGTATTCTAGCTCCGTGCCCATCACCTTGAAGGGTACTGCAAACTCCAAGAAGGCGCTGATGGCGATCGCTCCCAACACCGTATCTTTCAACGTTATTGTTGGCGGACAGGTTGGCGGTACCACTCAGTCTTCGCTTTTCAGCAACCGTGGAGACAGCCTTTTGACTGTTAACAACATCACTTGGTCTGTCGTCAGCGAGACTGGTCCTTGGATCCAGCCCAATGTCAGCGACAGCGGAGATGTCCAAGTCGGCTACTTCACCTTCTCCAAGCTTCCTACCACTATCGACCCAAACAGTGTCGCCACTGTCGATATTAACTACAACCCCGATGTCACCGGCAATCACGCTGTCTATCTCCGAGTCAACACTGATGGTGGTTCGAATCTGCTTGATGTTGTCGGTCGTGCCGGAAGCAACCCATCCGCCCTGATTGAGTTCCAGACTGTCGATGGATCAGGTTGGGTGACCTACCAGCCTGGCCAGCCTTTCACCTTCGGAGATGTGCTCGAAGGTCAGACTCGCAGTCTCAAGATGCGTGTCACGAACAACGGCACAGGTTCGGCAGTGCCTCTGTCGTTGACCGTCTCGAAGCCTCCTTACGGTATCCCTGGTATCATTGAAGCAGTCAACACTATCGATCTTGCTGAAGGCACGCTCCTCCAAGCCAATGAAAGTCAGACCGCCACACTCTACTGCTCTGTGCCAAGATCGCAAGTCAACGTTCCTAGCTACTATGGCAACGCAACATGGACCATCAACACTGGTGACCCCAACATGGGCAAGCAGATCATCCAGTTCAACTGCAATGCTGTAGCCGAGCAAGTTGGTCCTCTTCTCTCGAACGGTACTGCACAGTATGGATACGTCGGTTGCTTCAAAGAGAACAACCCCGGAAGACAGCTTGCTGCCAACCCGGTCACCAGCCCTAGCATGACCAACGATATCTGTATCGCTAAGTGCTCATCTCTAGGATACCGGTTCGCGGCTACTCAGTATCAACGAGAGTGTTGGTGTGGACAGGCACTTCCTCTCCAGATGGATCTGAATACTGACTGCAACTTCAACTGCGGTGGCAACGAGAACCAGACTTGTGGTGGTAACGGCTACACTAACCCTGGATCTCACATGTCACTCTTCGCCGACACTTCCCGTTTCGATGGAAACACTTCTACTCAGGTCCAGGCTATCGTTCCATCATACAGCGGATACAACTATGTGGGCTGCTTCAACGACCAAGGTGCCAAAACGATCAACGCCGCAACTCTGAACACCAACGATATGACAGTCCAGAAGTGTGGAGACTTCTGTATTGGCAAAGGTTATCAAATGTTTGGCCTGGAGTATGCTTCAGAGTGTTATTGCGGCAACGTGAAAGCCTCTACTTCGCAACTGACCACCGACAGCAAATGCAGCATGGCTTGCAAGGGAAGCAACGCACAGCTATGTGGTGCTGGGTCACTGATGGTGCTCTATGGAAAGAACGCGGTGTCTTCGAGCTCATCGAGTGCATCTTCGTCTTCTTCAAGCACGTCTACAAGTCTTGGATCTTTGTCTTCCACTGTCTCAAGCACGACCAGCTTTTCCGCCGCTACTACCACCCCATCGTCAGTCTCTCCTTTGAGCGGCTATACCTACATGGGTTGCTTCAACGAGACACACGATCGCCGAGCTCTCAACGGCAACGGTCGCGCTTCATCGTCCAACACCTTGGAGAGCTGCGCTGCCTTCTGTTCCGGTTTCGCGTATATGGGTCTGGAATACGGCTCAGAGTGTTACTGTGGAAACAGCATATACGCTAATTCCATCCTGCAGAAAGACGAGACTGGCTGTAGTGTCGCTTGCGCAGGAAACGCCACCCAAAAGTGCGGCGGCGCCGACTTCCTGAATGTCTACTACACCAACGTCACGTCTTCGACAACGACTACCACTACTAGTAACGCTCCGAGCACACCTACCGGACCCGTCACTGTCCAATCTGTTGGCAGTTACTCACACATTGGTTGTTACACGGAAGCTACCAACGGTCGTGCTCTGAACTCCCTAAACAAGGCCAACTCGTCTGTCAGCGTTGATTTCTGCGCCGCCTTCTGCTCCTCTTATGATTTCTTCGGTGTAGAGTACTCCCAGGAATGTTATTGTGGCAACGCTATCCAGGCCGGATCGGTGTCGACATCGGATGGACGATGCAAAATGCCTTGTGCTGGTAACTCGACCCAGATCTGCGGCGGACCCTCCGGCTTGAACATGTACCAGAAGGTCAAGCTTCCAGCAAGCTCCTCATCAACCGTTAGCTCTTCCAGCTCCTCGACAACTATGAGCTCGTCAAGCGCTGTAAGCAGCTCCACTGTGGTTAGCTCAGCTTCCACAAGCTCCTCAAGCCTATCGAGCTCCTCGAGTTCGGTGATCAGTTCGGCCAGTTCTAGTAGCGCCTCCTCCTCATCCAGCGGCACGATTGTCTCAAGCACTACCAGTGCCACATCAGCTTCTGGATCGCCCACTTCCATTGCAGGCGTTTCCTTCACAGTCGAGAAAGATACAACATACTCTGGCACGGTCATCAACGGCCTTGCGAGAAAGAGAGCAGCATCTGACCTGAGCTCATGCATGACTACATGTGCAAACAGCGCAGTTTGTGTCGGTACAGCCTTTGATGGTACTGTTTGCTCGTACTACAGCGCGATTGATCCTAGCAGCAAGGCTACGTTGGTTGGCACGTCATTTGCTACTGTGCAAAACAGATCTTCTGTTTCTTCCAGTTCGGCGGTGACTTCATCGTCTACTTCCTCTGGATCTTCGAGCTCCTCTGTCGTGTCCTCTACTGGTTCTACTTCCGCTGGTTCTTCGAGCTCTCCTACACTTTCGTCCGCTTCTTCGACTTCCTCGACCGCAACTTCTGCCACCTCGACTTCTCTGAGCTCGAGCAGTTCCTCCGTAGTCTCTAGCAGCAGCTCCGCGAGCTCTGTGACCCCAACTGGTCCTGTTGCCAAGCCCACCGTGGGCAGCTACGTCTACCAAGGATGTTGGAAGGAGATTGGTGGTCGCGCCTTGCAAGGCAAGTCGTTCTCGAACAGCTCTAATACTCTTGAAATCTGTGCTTCTTTCTGCTCAGGCTACACATACTTTGCAACTGAATACAGCTCAGAGTGCTACTGCTCAAATGCCATCAGCTCTCAATCTGGTCCTGCCACTGATGGACGCTGCAACATGGTCTGCTCTGCCGACAAGTTTGAATACTGCGGCGGTCCAAATGGCCTGAGTCTGTACAAGTACACCCCGGTCGTCTCGTCGTCTGGTAGCTCTACAACTTCGTCGTCGTCTTCGAGTGTGTCCTCGGTCGCCTCGTCAAGCCAATCGTCCACTTCCGTCTCTGCGTCAACGTCGTCCACAGCTTCGTCGACGGCAAGCTCTGTCACAAGCAGCTCCTTGAGTAGCTCGTCAGTATCATCGTCGGATATCCCATCAAGCACATCAAGCTTACCAAGCTCTGACAGCTCGACCAGTGCAACTAGCTCCTCGAGCGCAAGTGCATCCACCTCGAGCGCAAGTGCATCCACCTCGAGCGCAAGCGCAAGTAGCTCGAGCACAAGTGTTAGCAGCTCGAGCGTATCGTCAACGAGCTCGTCCAGTGATACTGCAAGTAGCTCGTCGATCTCGAGCACTTCAAGCGTTGCGTCAACAAGCTCGTCCTCCCTGTCGTCCTCCATGAGCTCATCTTCGGCATCATCTTCGGCCTCGTCGACGACATCGCCATCCTCGACGGTCTCATCGTCGTCGTTAGTGTCGTCCTCGTCTTCCTCATCTGCCGTGAGCTCAGACATTACAAGCAGTGCCTCGTCCTCATCTTCAACTGCAGCCTCATCAACTTCATCGTCTTCGACATCAACCACACCCATCATCATCCCTACCGTCTCCGGTTACGCAGCTCAAGGCTGTTACAGCGAAGGCTCCAACGGTCGCGCCCTCACCGCCCGCTCTTTCACAAACACCACCGGCATGACCCCCGCCATGTGTGCATCTTACTGCTCGCAATTCGCGTGGTTTGGCATAGAGTTTAGCTCAGAGTGTTACTGTGGACCTTACCCTCGCACTGGAAGTGTACAACAATCTGACAACAGCACTTGCAACATGCTCTGCCCTGGCAACAGCACTGCTTACTGCGGCGGCGGCAACAGACTCAACATGTACTACAGCGACAACAGCACCAAGGCGTCCACTGATCCTATGAACCTCAACACTGTCGGAAGCTACTCGTTCTACTCTTGCTACAAGGATAGTCCTAGGGCGTTGAGTGTTGTAGCAACCAGCGATAGTATGTCAGTGGATCAGTGTGTGAAGATCGCTGCTGCTGGAGGCTATACCTGGGCTGGAACCGAATACGGACGTGAGTGTTGGGTTGGCAATTCGTTGGCGGCAGGTACGGGTAATGCTACATTGAGCGATTGTAACATGGCTTGTAAGGGTATGCCTGGACAGCTTTGTGGTGGACCTTCGAGGCTTTCGCTGTATAAGCGCAATGCCAATTAGACAGGCATTCGTTTCTTTAGTTTCTTCTGATCGATATGTCCCTTCTTGCAAAGCCAAAGGATAGAATAGATTTTGTGTTTCTTTTCAGCTATAAAATTACTTTCTGCTCTGTACTCTACCTTCTCCCTATGTGAACAATCATATCAGGCAGATAGCTATAGGGATGCACAGATCTTAAGCGTAATGCCAATTAGATAGGCTTTGTTTTTGGTTTCTTTCGATTGATATATCCCTTTTTGCAAAGTTGGGAAGGATAGAATAGATTCTGGTTTCTTTTCAGTTATAAAATTACTTTTTGCTCTGTACTCTACCTCTTCCCATGTGAACAGTCATATCAGGCAGATATTCATAGGGATGCACAGATCTGCTAATTATAGAAATCATGTTAAAGACAGCCGATGATATCGCACTTCTTTAGGGCTTTTGCTGCGAGTGGAGAGATGGTGAGTTCCAATGGCTTCACTCACGCTTCTCTCACGAAGGCTACAGCGTACTTCTCACCATAACAATGCACAGTTAATTCAGCAAACACAAAGCCTCCACTGAGAGTAATCATGCTGTTTGCTCTCTCTGGGCACTCTCTCCTCAGTGAAAGTATTGTGCATTTCTATAGCTACATCCGACCCAAACTTTTGACAGGGAGGTACCATTGCGATCTTATATATACCTCAAGACAAAAATGTGAAATCTAAACAAACAAATGAACCGACCAGCCAACCAACCAACCAAAGAACGAACAAACAAACAACAACAAACGAGCGTGAGTGATAAGAATATGATGCTTAAAGCATCTCAATGTCCTCAACGGACAAGTAAGGCATCTCAACCAGGCCACTATCAACTCCAGCGGTAGCCTCATCGTATGTAGAGGGGTGTCAACAACTTCTTCGACACGGCCATGCTGAGGATCCGCACCGCGCCGTCACGGATGGGCTCCTGAGGGGCATCGACTTGGTCATTCTAGGCGTTGTCGGCGGCAGCGGTGGCGGCAGCGGCAGTCGCCTCGGGCTCGACGCGCTGGGACTGCGGGTGCCGGTCGGTCACGGAGGGGAGCCGCAGCGTCGTTGGGCTGGCTGTCCTGGTTCTGGTTGTTGTGGTTGCGGTTGTTGCGGCGCTGTCTGTTGCGGCGAATGCCGCTACGACCTCCGCGGTGACCATCACGGCCTCTGTTCGCGTTCGCGCCATTTCCTGAGGCAGGCGGACCGGTGATGTCGCGAGGGCGACGCGGAGTCGGGCCGGGCCGGAGCCGCCACGGAAGCGAGTTGCAGAACTCATGATGAGCATGGCGGTTCCCATGACAGTTCCGACCTCCTCTGGGGTCCATACATGATGTGTTAGTCCGAACTGCACCGCAACCTCCACAGTACCCCACCTCGACCTCTGCTCACGGCGGAACCATTACTAGGGATAGGCGCAGCGGTGGCGGTGTCAGGCGTGGCCAAAGGTACGACGGAATTTTGACGCAGTGTTCAGCACGAGCATGGCGGTGCCGAGGGCAGTCCCAACCTCTCTGACCGTGAGGAGATGCAGGAAAGAAGGAAAAGAAGCGTGATGGATTTCTGAAGAGTGAGGATCCCTTATATACCTGGGCAAGAATTGATCGACGACTGGCACCGGCTATGTATTGTGATATTAGTATCCTGAGTCTCTCTTACTAGTAAGAGAAAAATGAAAGGCATTGGGCATGCAAGGAAGTTTTGATGGTGAGAGATACATGCTGCCAATGATGCAATACATGTGCGCGATCATAGATAAGAAACAGATGCTGACAAGGAAAGAGTAGTGCTGCTGAGGAAAGAAGGACGGGTTGAATCTATATACAGTTATCACACAAGCTTTGTTTTCTACAGCATTTTTCTTTCCAGTTCATTATCCTTCTTCCTAGTATGCCGATACTTGTGTCATGCCATTGGGTCAGCAGAAATAATATACCTGGCAGCCTCACTTATCAAACCACAACTCCAAAGCTTGCCCATGTGCAAATGTCCAGAGTATACACATCTAGATCTGTAAGTGCGCTTGGAGAAGACGTCAACCGATGTCAAAGGAGTCACCGACTGTGTAACCAAATCATCGATGTGATCAAACATCGAGTCATTCTCAAGAGTCGAGCATCTAGGTCTGCCTAGTGTGTAGCGTGGGCCATGAGAATGGAAATAAGGAACGTACGCAGAAGAATAAGGGATAAATCCGCGTAGAGAAGGATTTGCCTGAAGTGTGTACAATGCTCCTGAAAGCCCTAACCTTGTAAACATCCGATTTGATAGTACAAGATAAACTCCCAACCGAGGCACCTAGAACCCAAAAGACCACAAAAGACACCATCTAAGCCTGGAAAAGACAAAGCAAGACATACGAAATTCGGCTTTCTCGAAGGCCACCGTTCATTCCCAATCACGTCGGGCACTCATTAAGGACTTCCGCCGAATCCAACACCAAACTCCTCTTGACCCTCCCATTTCCTCGGCTTCAACACTCGCATCTTGCGTACCGGACTTTGGTTTTCCTTCTCTCTCTCCATTCTTTCGACTTTTTCTCTGAGTCTTTCGTTTTCCTCTTCCAACTCTGCAATCTTTTCGTCACCCTCTGCTTCTCCATCTTCGCAGACCTCCACTTGACTCATGCCTCGGGAGAGTAAGTCCAATTTGGCGTCCATATGTAAATTGACGTTTTCTTGCTCTGCAGCATGGAAAGCGTTGTAGCGTTGACGTTCATGTGCAAGTTGTCCTTCAAATTCCTCCCAAATCTCCTCGCGAAGTTCAAGTTCCAGGGTTTCGAGTTGCGAAGAAGCAGTTAACCAAGATGCCTCTGCTTCTTTGCGACGTTGAGTTTCTTCTTCAAGTCGCAGCTGAGTGAGCTCGAGATCTTGGCGGAGTAGGGTGAGTTCAGCTAGGGCAGCTTCCAGTGCTGCGTCGTTGGATGCAGGATTTGAAGGTGTAAGTCGGCCAGAAGCAGAAGTACCAGGGCGGGCTAGAGGGACCATGGTGCTGGTATAGCTGGGTATGCGAGGG
>Ga0268250_10000726_pt1 | contig 15013 bp, 16 predicted proteins | sample AgamicAsSfe_FD_200448 | JGI IMG/M metagenome (GOLD analysis project Ga0268250, IMG submission 200448) | Agave microbial communities from Guanajuato, Mexico - As.Sf.e (v2) (version 2) | ecosystem: Host-associated > Plants > Phyllosphere > Phylloplane/Leaf | place: Guanajuato, Mexico | collected... | reverse complement strand
TTATGGCGCAATGGTCCAAGATACTACTTGGTGCTGCCGAGAAGATTGGCAAAACCTTCGCCATCTACGACTTCAACCGGGAGATGATCACGCAGGCAGGCTTCGTCGACGTCGTGGAGAAGAAGTTCAAGGTCCCTGTTGGCACATGGCCGAGAGATACGAAGATGAAGGAGTTGGGCCAGTGGAATCTGCTCTTTTGTCTGGAGGGACTGGAGAGCTGGAGTTTGTATCTACTGAGTATGATTTTGAAGGTACGTGATGTCCGAAATGTTGGGAAGAAGATGTTATGGTGGGACGGTGGACTAATGAGAAGCAGTGGTCGTACGAGGAAATCCAGGTGCATATTGCGACGATGCGCAACCACCTTTTGAATCGGAGGAATCACGCTTATTATGATATGTACGTCCTGCCCTTGTAGCTCTTCTTCTATGCTGCGGACTCACTAACGTGGAGTAGCAATGTTGTCTATGGGCGTAAACCGGGGGAACCTTAAGATACAACTGACGATTGAAGCCAAGTCATCGCTTCATGAGCAGTGACCGGGTGTCGCGCAAAGTGAGCTGTCTGGTGTTTTGGTGTTTGGCGATCGTTGCGCGACTCTGATTCGTTTCTCAGCTACGTTATCGCTTGTTGCTGTTGCCTATTTTGAGCGGGTGTGGAACAGCTTCGCATGCTCTGCATTGTAGAGCCATGTAAATAACAGAACGACACAAGGCACAGGTCGTACAGCGACTAGCATACAGGATCGTATTCCCACTGAATCAACTACAAGATACACTGCTATCAACACTAACACACGAGCAAGCTTACAGGTCTAGATCTACTGGCACTATCGCGCTCGCTGCGCTTCTCTCCATTTGTGAGATTTGGCGTACATCACAAGCATACATGGTTGGATGATCCAGAATGCTGGAAAACGCAAACCCCGCACTGTTGTCCAATCGCTGTAGAACAGCAATCCTTTCGCGAGTTAACATAAGTAACACGCAGTCGCCCTCCGAAGCCGACTCCGCACGTTACTATGTCTAGTCCTGCGGTCGTACAATTCTGCACAGTCTGCGAGAAAAAGAACGCCAAACACTGCGCGCGATGCTCGTGCACTTCATACTGCTCTAAGAAATGTCAGCAAGATGACTGGAAAACTCATAAACTACTTTGCGCCACATTTGCCGCCTTTGCTGCCACAAATCGACCGACATCGGATCATTATCGTGCAGTACTGTTCAATCCCGACAAGACAAAACCAGAATTCGTCTGGCTTCGCTGCAAGTGGATCCGGGATACCGACGATGAAGGTGACGGGTACCAGATGCTGGAAACTGCCGCAATCATCGGTAACGATAGTATGGGGAAGCATCTGCCAATTCAGTATAACACACGACTCAAACGACCTCTTCCTAACACGATAAACATTGTTCACCGCGACACGTTTCTGATAGATGGCTCTCGACCAAACAAAAGCGTGGCATCCGTCACTGCCACTCAGCCTGGGGGGTATCATGACTGGAGGGGTCCTATCATCGCTGAAGCAAGATCGGGACAGAGCCTCGACCCCCCAGGTTGCAAAGACTTCGACTTGATCGACTTCAGACATGTAGCTGATTACTTCCTTTCATACGCACACGAGCCCCTCAACGCTCAGGCCATTGTGGAGCGTGTGAAGGGCGTGAGGATCAATTGTCTGGGTGACGTCAAGATGCTCAAGAGACCACACTTCGAAGAGATCGAACTTCCGACTACAGATGTCATCTTCACTAAGCATGACACCTCGGATATAGCTAATCGGATTGGTCTCCCCATTTTGACACGACAATGTGCACCGGATCCAAAGTGGGCTAACATCGAAGACGCCATATTCAAAAGCTCGTCTCCTTTCAACAACCAAAGCGCAACGTTCCTGCACCAGTGTTGTGATTCCAACGCGAGAAGCGACCGTAGTAACGGGTCTTTAGGTTGGGGTTGGTGCCCCCTAAAGTGGCAGAATGGCGTAGGAAGTGTGATCGTTGTGCGGAAAGACAGGAGGCCCCTCCTTCCAACACACATGGAGGCACTCGCAGGATATTGTCAGAACGAGGTCAGGCCGCTGATGGGCCATTCGATCGGAGAATATTCCCCAGAAGAGCCAATTAGGAAGGATCATGTTTTGGAAATCATCTGTCGGCCGATGTTCGTTCTTTATTGGTCGAAGTTTATACGAGAGCGGAAGGACTATACAACACCCAGCCCTTATGAGATCGAGGACCTATAACTAAGCCTTACAATCTGATCGGCCTTTGAGTGGAATTTCGTCCACTACCTGATCTCACTCAAAGTTACGTAGAATATGTTACAGTGGAAAAGCATCTCGACCAGCAGACTTACGCTAGAGCGCTCATCATAGCGAAGGACACCGTCGAAGTCCATCCGGCTGAAGATAAGAGATTCAGTCAACGCTTGATCACTTTCTAAGATGTTTTGTGATGAACAATGACACCAAAACCTCCTTTGGGTGTCGAGCTACTCCGCATTAAGTTTCCCAGACGCCAAAGCTGGATCTGTAATTGGATAATTCTGGGTGTATCGGTTTGAGTGTAATCGAATTCAACGACCAATCCACTTACCAGGGTCTACATGCAAGACGACTAGCTACCTACGCCTATCTGCGGGGTATGCAGAAAGCTGTGCAGCGTGAGCATCCTACGCCAAAGGAACATGTACAGCGCATACACAAGGAACGTCCTTTCTACGTGGAAGGCCTTTAACCAGTCAAATCATTATATTACATAGATGGAGGCCTTGGTATATGTTCTTGTTCAGTGATCGTTGGTGGGGAGAGGCCCACAGGTTGACGCCCGATGTAATGCAGGACTGGGGACTTACATTTAACGACTCCGTGAACTCGTCCAATCAGCGCCGCAATAGAATGCTACAATTAATGTTAGATTCGTTCTGGTACTGTGAATGCATTGTAATCACGATCCTCTGACCCAAGCCTTGCGCAATCATGTATTTTTCCCGACCCCAGCGGTTAACGACTGGTCACCTAGGCGTTGAGGAGAGCGGCGTGGTTGAACGTGCATATTTGTCGGCGCTTGGTTGTCGAGCCTTATATACGGAAGTTGGGAGATTTATAAATAATTCAGGATGTACGAGTGATGTCGTACTTATTAGAGGTGAAGTGGCATTGTCGTAATTTAAAGACCTCACCACCTGTCCTCCGGGCAACCTCCCACACACTCAACAGAGAACATGGCGCTTATTCCGCCCACAAGAATTAAATTGCAGCGCGTTGCAAGCCCAGATGAATTCCACACGCTTTTGCGAACCTTTGATGGCTTGCCTAATAATCCCGCCTCCCTCTACCTCTCCAACACTTCTCACGACCTGATCATCTACGTCGCGCCAACGCGCGTAGTCAATTCGATCAACATCTCTTACTTGAGCAAGGCGCTCTCAATACAAGAGAAGGGTGCATCTGCGTTGAAAAGCTTCCTCGAGACAGGTGCTGCAACCTTGGTATTCTTCGACGCGCGCAAAACAGCAAAGATCCTGTTCGAAAAGTGTGATATCAGGCTATCCAACCCAGTTCGTTCAATCTACCGTATTATCAAAAGACATGCTAAGATTTCTAGCCTTCCACGGAACGAGCTCGCATCCACGAAGTACAGATGATAGAGCTTGCTGTACGTAAAAGTGATCATGCCCGCGAATGGCTTGCGAGCCTTGACAAGTGCATTACTCGGGACTCAGATCTTGATATTGATGCCCTTATACCAGACGACTGGATTGGCATCAACCAGTTCGATGCCAGAATTTTGCATCTACCAGTGTTGTGGAAGAAATACCATGACCAGCTACATGCAAGCCATTATGGCTTCGCCGGAGGGGGCTTTTGGGTGGCTAAGATTCGGACGGATACTCGATTGCGACTGGCAGTGTCGTGCGGTGAAACCCACTATGGGTATGGAACCGCCAACGCTTACAGCCATTGGGACAAGGATCGCATAGATGAAGAGACTGAAATCTGGAATGATGCAATCATGGACAGTGGGTGCCGTGGCGGCGTGGGTGGGGAACATTGGGCCAAGTCTAGTCTGTTGTAACTTTGGGCGTATACATAATACTATAGCAGAATAGAGCTAGATTGTACTGTTAAAGAGCCTTAACCTATTGTCTGCAAGCCTGTCTAATTTATATAATTAGTTAACTGACACCAGCATACGAGGAAAGAATAAGACATAATAATCGCTAGCGAGATCTGCGACAGAGTCGTCTGCTTAGTTCTATTCAGGGCAACCAGCACCCGAACATTCCTAGAGCTTTGCGGGATTATTTGCAGCGTCTTCCATCGTCACTCGGGTTTCTCCATCGTAGATTCGCAACGCTTCACGTGCTTCTGCAGCTTCATCCAACAGCAACTTCTTCATTGCGTCCGAGCGTGGGATGAAGCGCACTCGGAAAGGCTCCGGTCGCATATTCTCACTGTTGGTGTAGGCGAATATGTCCAGCTTGACTTCGTTTTGCTGATAGAGTTTGTAAGCAAAAAAGACGTCGACGTAAAGGGTAAGTGCTTTTGGCAAGACCTACATGCTCGTCAAGACCTGGCAAGATATTGAACGCCCACAGCATTCGCGCAAGGGAGTAGAGAAGACCTTGTTCGGCAAGCGGCTGGCCGCTACACTGTCTACGTCCCCAACCGAAAGGATTCATGCCATACTTGTTCGGGTACGGTTGTTTCGCACTGCCTTCGCCCTCGAGAAATCTCTCTGGCATGAACCTGTCTGGATCGGGGAAGTCGCGTGGATGCCTGTGGATAGCCCACATGTTACCAGTAAAGTTGGTGCCAGCTGGAAAGTGGTAGCCCTGGTAATCGAAATCGACGGTATTAGCATGAGGAATGCCAGCTAATATAGTTACAGTCCTCCATCGGAGCGCTTCTTTGACCTGTCTAGTGTTAGGCATGAAATGGAAATATGTTTCGCCTGCAACGTACCACGGCAGTCATGTATGGAAGCGCGTTCGAGTCGATGTCCTCCCAGCTTGGAGAGCGAGCAGTCCCAAGGACTGCATCGAACTCAGTGTGAACTTTCTCTTGTACTTCTGGGAAGCGTGCCATTGCCAAGATGCACGACATCATGGTGCTGCTGGTTGTATCTACTCCACCACCGATCAGGTTGCCCATGAGGCTTGCAACCTCCACATCCGTCATGTCGCTGCCTTGCTGAGACGCCATGACGTGCTTCCCAAAGTTTTGTTCTTTCGCCTCGGCGCCTTCTTGTGTAAGTAAGTAAAAGTAGCGTGACATGACGCTGGCACCCAGTCGCATCTGACTTGGCAACGCGTACAACCAAGCAGGCAAGTGCATCAGGAACGGAACTGCTTCCATGAGATAGATACCAGGGACGATGAAATCGACGGCTTCCATCAGCTTGAGAGCTTGTTGAGCGACATAGTCGTTCTTGCGGTCGACACGCCGACCCCAGCCTACAATTGAGGTAACGGATACAGAGTACCGCTCGATGGAGAGCTCGAAGTCTTGTGGCTCAAGGAGGAAGTCGCGGACTAGGATAGCAGACTCGTGCGCCTGGAAAGTACGATATTTACGTACGGCTTGAGAGCCAACAGCCATGTGCTATGCTATCAGCTCGCAATACGGCGGATGTAAATAAGCCGAAGTGACATACCATGAGCTTTCGATGTTTCCTCCATCGATCACCGTATACTAACGTAGTTTGATTTGTATTGGTAGCGTTGATCGCATCGCCCATAGCAATCAATCTTGGTCTGCTCGAAAAGATATCTGACCTCTTTTCCAGCAAGTCGCTCGCGACCCACGCATCGCTCAATATGATGCGCGGATGCCGTCCGATCCATAGTGTGATCATAGGTGAATTGTAGTGCTGAGCCCATTTCTCCCATGTGATCCATGGCTTGTGCGAAGGTGTTTGGAAGTGGTTTCCAAAGACAGGTAATGGAAACGGTCCTGGAGGGAGGTATCGGCGCCGCCATAGCATATGAACATAGTCTATGGTCAAGGCGAAGAACGCAAGAACAGCAATAACTTGAAGCATGCTTCTCAATCAGAAATCAATTGCCGGTTAAGCGTGTAGTATGTCCACAAAAGTATCGAATGAATGTAACTTATAGCTGAGAAAGGCAGACGACACAGTTGGTCGACCCGGCCATGAGTTGCGCAGGGGAGCTGGACACTATCCCAACGAGACCAACAGCCTTGCAGTATCTATGCATAATCTCCAACGCAGGTTGGGAAATCTTGTCTCCATGTAAAGGTGCGGGGTAGCGAGTTCATGGACGTGCGGGGTTGTGGGTATGTGGAGTCGGACCGACTGACTTGCAGATAGGCTGGTGGGATACCCAGTGCTCCTCCAACGATGGGCATCAATATGCATTCGTCGTATCGCGTTCGCTGATGACTACTTTGTCTGCTTCCTACAGCTCCTCGAGCGATGTCCTTCGTACTAAGGTTAACAGTACTCACAGCGAAGATCCAGCGATAGGTGCACTCTCAGTCATTCATTGTCGTGCCTCCACGTCGGTCACATCTCGAGCAAGGGCAATATTGTGATACTTCAAAACAAGAAAACTTTCAATTAATTACTGCTACGTCTATCAGTTCTAATCACAACAGATCTACTACCCTGACGATACATTGTACATTGTCTTTAGCGAAAACGGTCGTGTCGCAACCGAGAGCAAGCGTTATCTCGGGGCGACTTGTTCCAACGGGCTTTAGCAAAACACTCTTTTGCAGTAAGCTCTGGGCCAACAATTTCGTGTGCGTATCCGTCATTGGTCATATATTTACGCCGGTAAAGCCACCAGACGTTGTGTAGACGTTGGTGATGATCTGGGTTAGTATGATGGACAATTGCAAGACTTCTTAGCAGAGATGTCAACAATCAAGCCAATCAAGCTGAGCTAGCCTTATATAGTAGGTGGCTAGCTTTAATCGGTTAGTAGCTTACCATATGAGGCTAGCTCAGCTTGATTGGCTTGATTGTTGACATCTCTGCTTCTTAGCTCTTCCAAAAGAACAAGACATACACCGTTGACCTGCTAGGTATTGTACTAATCGGCTGACCTCATCAAGCGTGCTTATGCCCAGCTTCCAAACACTCTAGAAAGACCAGGATCTTTCACCTCGTACATGAACCAGCCGGCGACAGGTTGCAGTGTGTCTAGTCCAGTATCTTCGCCCACTACTGGTGCTACATCTACCAACTCTGAAGGCCCAAAAATCGCTTTCTTCACCCAGGCCTTGTGACCTTGGCTGGTGTCCAGCTTTTCTCCGCTGCTAAATGCCGCCATACCGACTAGTCCAGCAACCATTCTGGTCTTGTACTCGCGCGCACCATCATCGACCACGACCGGTACCGACATATGAGCGCTAGGTATGTCCGATATGTCAACCCGATGATACAACGTACCATCAATGTCACAAGCATCCCTGGTTGCGCGGTGCAGCATTCTACCCTCGCCGTTCCAGAAGCAAAAGGCTGTGATCCAGCCCGAGAGATAGGACGGACCTGAGCTATTGCTCTCTTTGTCTGCAATCTTTGTCCAGAAGTCTACGACTCTGTGATTATCAGCATCCTCAAATGTAGCAATGAAGTAATCGAGTATGGGAGATAGTAGAGCGGCAAATTGTCTAGGTTCCTTGCCAAATTCAGGTAGCTTGTTAAGGCGTTGGCGTAAGTCAACCCAGTCAGCCTTCTCCCCCAAAAGAGTAACAGAAGGGATGCCGCATGTCAAACCCATGCGATAACTGAAGTACTTTTGCATCGCACCCATCATGATGATGGCAGCGGTCTCGGTATCTGTTCGAGTGGTAGTGGTGAAGCTTGGCATGATCCAGTCACGAAGCCCTGGATCAACAAGGTATTGGTCCATTGCTTCAGTAAGCCATATCGCCAGTTTTCCGGCATCAAAAGTTTCGATACTGCCAGAGTCAATCACAACAAGTTCTTCTTTACCTGCATGGCTGACGAAGGACGATCGAAGTTCCTCAGCGTGAGCGTTGATGTAGAAGGTTATCTGGGTCAGAATGGTGAACCAAACATCTTCAGGTCGGATCTTGAGGTGATGGTGGTGGCTGTAGGCTTCGTACGCCGCCATGACAAGGCCATTGGATGAAGGGATGATGTTGAGACGAGTGAAGTCAGTGGTTGGAGGCCGAATCATCCGCTTGCACCGTGCGGCCTCTCTAGGGCAAGACGCGTTGAACAGTACTTCAGCAGAGTTCACGGCTTTGGGAATCAGCCTTCGTGCCGGGTGGCTAGCAGGACGCACGGTGACAGGCATTGCAATAGCCTCCGATTCAACGAAAAAGTGGTCGTGAGTGAAGTGTGGTGATAGCTCAGTACTCTGAGTTCACTGGAAGGGATAGTGGTGATAGGATCGAGATACAGGATAAATGGTACCAGCGTCGTCAAGATAAATACCCCGCAAAGGCACCAGCCTCTCCAAGGCACCCGCCTCGTCAAGGCAGCCTGCTGGTCGAGGTGGCTGCCTTACCTTAGGCTACTATGATTGGCGCGGCACGAACAGCCCCCGAATTTTCTTCAGGATTTTGATTGGCGGAAACAGACCGGCCACAGGGGCCAAAACGGATATAAGGCGTCCCATTAGCTTGGCAAAGCTGACCTTAGCTCTTCCACGTTGACTGCTAATGTCAGAACCAAATCGTAAATCAGGCTGTAAATTAAACTGAAGTACATAGCTTTCCTCGCCCCTGTGCAAATTTTCAGCATCCGCGTATAACGTGGAGGCAGTGAACTACGATTGCCATGTTTGAGGCTGGATGGGATGAGTTCGAGTCGGGGAGGGGCAAAGGCAGCTACATACGGTAGAACAGGTCAGTTGTTTACAGTGACATCGCTGATCAGCGTTTACACTACGCTTATATGCAAGTTTCTGCTATACAACGAGCTGCTGCGCAGACTTGACCGTGATATATACATTGAGAGCGCTGCTGCTGTGATTGGGGATATTTCGGATGGTTCCCAAAGCGATGGCAGGGGCGGAACAGTTTCTGCAGCGATCATGGCAGCCAACAGTCATGTGGCAGCAGCAGAAGCAGGATTTTAACGATAGTCCTTCGTCGCATCGTGTGAGGTTGGACAACCCTAAAAGCGATGGACAAGGAATGCGCTCTTCTTCAGTGTTCGCTTACAGCATTCCGCGACCCTGTTCTCAATCGCTTGGCGGCGCTGTATAGCCTTCGCGTATCTGCCCACTCGGGATTAACGTGTTTCACATAGATTAAGGTACTCTCCAAGTCGTCCTGTACGGCATGATAGCTGACATTACACAGACTGCAAGTTTCCGGCTTCTATGACTCCTCCACCCCATGCCATCTCCCAAACAAACTTCGCGCCCTAGTTTGCATTGAATCGTTTTGCGGGTTTTCCCTCAGTGTACCAAGTCAATCCCACTGCGTCGCTACGCATGATACCGATGCATAGTCAAAGGTGTGCTAGCAAACCCTTTTTGCTTGTTGATCGACAAGCTCAGAAACGCAGACACGGTGACCGAGGGGCCAATGTAATCAAAGACGACACTCCACCCCTTGAAAGCAATGATAATGGACAGCCGCAAGTCTCGATGAGTCAGGACTTCCTCAAATATTGGAAGCTGCAGTTTCTTGTCTCAATCAAGTCATGGAGATCCCCTGAGGAGCGTCGCAAGACTGCGATGTACCAGAGTCGTTGCTTAGCTACTGGCCATGCTTTACTGCATCTGATACCTCTAAGCAGCGCAATTGCGGTCTTGATACTCAACTGGAGTGGATATTTTGTGGGGCCTTCTTTCACATTCTCTACCACGCTACAGTTTGTCGCCAAACTACAAGAGCTTCTGATACAGGCCTCCCTTGCTGAGATCGTCTTGAGCATCGTTCGTTCACAGATGATGGAAGGGTACCTGCCCTTAGGTGCTCTGTCAGCATCCGCACAGGCGATGCACCTACCTTACCTCTGGTCACTCGATCTACTGGCTGCAGTGACATCTCCATCCTTTCGTGGGCGACGGAAAGCGCTGTTCGTCTGTCTGGTTCCTCTTCTAGTCCTTTTGGCAGCTCTCGTTGGGCCTTCCAGTGCTGTTCTAATGATTCCAAGGACAGGAGTGTCAAGCAGACCAACTATTATACATTGGCGATCTTTGAGCGATGAAGAGGTCATGTTCCCTTCTCGACTGGATAGAACTCAGAATCTAACATTGTAAGCGAAACACACCGCGGCGCATTATGACCTTCGTTGACAAGGTATAGCAACTTGGATCGGTTCAGCACAACTTATGAGTTTGCGGAGAAGCTTCAGACAGAGTTTACCAACACCCAAGTCTTTTACAATGGAAACGAAACGATGGCGCAGTTAACCTCACGAGCTTTGCACTATGTCACGACCGAGAACGAGGTATCAAGCCGCAATGGCAATTTTCTAGTGAGCTCCGCAAATGCCACTATCCCAACTCAGCTCAGTGCACAGGTTCTGTATCAGATACCTCTTGGAATCAACGTCGGTGCTTGGAATCCTGGAATTGAATATACAAGATCTGTCAAATTACCACGCGTTACAGTCACAACGCATTGCTTGACTGCATACAACTCACGGCACACGATAGTAGACACGCCAGTCGCCTACCCCCTCGACAGCGGTACTTCTATCGGCATAGTTTCTAGTCTGGAGACCCTACTTCAGCACCTTCTCGACCATGGTGTCTCTCGAAACACACCAGTCAACGCCATACCGCCCATCTGGGTTGCTTCGCCTGAGCCTGGTTCCTCTTCAGTTATTGGCAGCTTTATTCAAAACAACTGTGATGGCCTGGAGCAATATATGATCTCGGATCTACTGCTCAACAGATTCAACGAATCTGTGCTGTTGTCGAGTTCTTGTTTTCTTACGAAGACTTGTACAGTAGCGGCTTTCTGGGAGCCGTCTCAACACGAACTTGCAACGGACAGCGGTTCATGGGTTGTCCGCACAGGTCCGCTTTCCAAATCAAGTCATGGCTTACCCGAAAACACAAGGCCAATCTACGCTGATCTTAACAACATTACTGGCCTGAGCACCCCGGAGTTTAGCGCCATGTTATCTGAAACGTTACAAGGTGACAGCACCAGGCTAGCCGCCGCGTTGGCTACCGTCTTCGCCGAGGTTCCTTGGAAAGAGCAGATACAAAGCGCATCGGGGGATGAGCCGTACACGGTGATCAAGATTGCCTTATCGCGTGTTGGCTACGGATACGAGACATCTTCCGTATCTGCACGCTTATCGCTAACCGTTATCATGGTATACTGCATTTTCGCCGTTGGAAACATAACGTACATGCTTAGTAGCGGCCACACATCCACTGCATGGAGTTCGGCAACTGAGATTATTGTTCTTGCAATGCAGTCAAAGCGCAGTAACCATTTGCGCCATGTTTCGGCTGACGTCAACTGTTTAGCAACATACCAGGAGCCTGTTGGGATACGAGTCAACGATCACGATCATTTGGAAATAGTGTTCGAGCATGATCAAAATAATCAGTTGCGAGGTCCAAGAAGGGCTAGCCTGAACAAGGCGTATTAATTCGCAAATGCCCTGGACGCTGTAGCCAAAAATACTGAACGCGATGTGTAGACTGAAACAACGATGAGCCAGGAACTAGCATCGCATTGTCTTGTGAGTCGACTGGCTTGGTAATCCACCTAGATTGTATCTGATCATTCCCTATGTAAGATGACTCTGAACGAAATGCATGATAAGCTTTCGAGCCTGCTCTCCTTCCCAGTGCGGAAGCAACGGATAGACATGAATCATATGAGCTTGCTCAACATAAACAAATCGCTCAAGCTGGACGCTCCCAGAGACACACTGATCGCTGTCAAAGCCCTGGAACCGAGCATTCAGTCGTCTCGCGTCGGAGTTCAAAATGTCGTCCGTGCCAGAGAGAAGGAGAAGTGGAGGAAGTCGCGCAATATCGACATGTAGCGGACTGACCAGAGGATCTGAGGTAGTTGTGCCAGCTGACCACAGCGGCGTGATGATCTGCAGGCCATCGATGCCGAGCCACGGATCCACGCTGTCTAGCTTCTGAGCCTCTGGGTGGCGGAAGGTCACGTCGAGGACGGGTGAGATCAGCACAACAGATTGGACCTTCTTCGCGTGATCTGGCGCAACGTCGAACATGTGGTGCATAGTAGCTAATGCTAACGCCCCTCCCGCTGAATCACCAGTGATATTGACAATGTCTTGCTTGATCTGGCGGCAAATGTTCACCAAACCAGGAACAACCTGTCTTGCTGTAGCGGCCGGTCTTGGTATCAGGGGGTATATAGGTACTAAAACGTCCAGTCCCGTCTCGCGTGCGACTTGAAAGATGAACTTCCAGTGATTAGGGTCAATCTCGCGATAGAATGCTCCTCCATGGATGTAGAGCATGACACATTGTGGTTTGGATGGATTGTCCTTCCCTAGGGTGCGTCGTAATGATACATGGTACAGTGGCCAGTCATTGACATCGACCCGATCCACGTCGATATCGTGCCCGTGATCTGCAGGTGGGTAGAAGCTTTGAGGGTTGATATAGACATCGTGTATGTTTTTGCGCGTGCTCTGTGCATCCCCAAGAATTTGTTTAGAACGTCGTATGTATTTGATGTAAAGTCGAACTGCTAGAGCAGACCAGGAGGCCATAATGGTTTGAAAGAGAAGGAGATGTAACGGTGCCGTAATTCCTGGATGTGTAGTTTCACCTTCCCGAGATAGACATATGTACGATTCTTTTAACAAGATTAGGGAAATAACGGAACTAATGCTTAAGTATCCGCGTATGCGTGGTCTAAAGACGGCTGGGAAGACTAGTTGCGTCGATCAACACTCGGTTTCACGTGTCAAAGTGGCATTCCAGCCAATTACGTGACACCTCGGTTTGGCTCATCGTTGAATTTGGGATACAGGTTAGAGTCAGGCTAACGTAGCGGACGATCAGGCCTATGGGATCGACGTGCAGAATTGGTAGCAGCTCAGCCTACGGTATTAGTCCTGAGCACATGAATGCTTGTTATGTCGGTTACATCGGGGATTTCGGCTGAGATGCGATGCAAGGACCGACTTTGCGCGCTGTTGTCATCTCAAGTCATAACGTCATGCGACTACTCGGGGATGATCATCTACTGCAAAGCGTTACAGTGTACTCCTGTTAAGATATCAAGGTACTAAATGGTTCTTGCCCGCAATGCTGGCGTTGGGTAATCGCAATGTGGCTTCTGGTATATGCAGTGTGTATGGCACGACATGCACCTCATTTACCTACTGTGGTGGGCGAATAAGCATCTGGTGCCAACGCGAAGGATAGTGGTGATGCAGAAAACGATGTTTGAGGTCGGGTTGGTCGCATGATATCTGCCCCGGCTGCACTAGCCTCACTGACCGCGTGTTAAGCACGTGATAGCGCGCTATGTTGAGCGCGTTATAGGACCATCTGAGGTACGGTTTGAACGCTCTTACCAATCGTTGCAAGTCAAACCGCCACCGTGAGGGTTTCGGCCGATATCACATTGGACTACCTGGCTTGCTTGGTACCTGAGGGGGGAGATGGTCTTCGGTTGAAAGTCTTCTCTACTCGCTGATCTCGCCTCGGGCCTCAGTTTGACGTGCAGTACCCGCTATCAGTACTATAGAGCGACAACACAAGCATGACAGTGAGAGAGTGAATAAAATAGCGTCCTGCGTCTTTCACTATGTGAGGGATGAGGGAGCGGTCGGGTGACACTGTGTTCGAGACACTCAAGAAGTAATCGCGTAGTACCGCTGCTGAATGTTCCGGTTCGCGACATTGTGAGGTGAAGGCAAACGCCTCTAGAGCCGACATCTACGTAGCTGACCATTCATCTCGCGCGTTCTACCCTCACTCTTTGTATCCTTTGCAACCACGATATATCAGTCGCGCACGACGGCTAATACACGTACCGCGTCCATTCAATTGATACTTGAGCCTCTGTGAGCCTGTCACCTCTTCGCGACGTACGTATGTCGCCCAACCTTCAGCCCAACACCCACTCACCAAAGCAAGCAACTACCAGGATGGAAGAGAAGACTATTGCCAACTGCAATCCCAAATTCACGAAGCCAACCGCGACTACCGACATGAAGGAGTGGACAAGACTTCGGTGGTTCGGCTTCGTCACCAAGCTCATGGTTCTGAAGCAGTCGGTCAAGATATGTTCACAGAAGGTCGGGCGTCCTCTAGCGAGAAGCAAATCTTGAGATCTATATTGGTGATGATGATCAATCATCCGAAACCGATGAGGGCATCTAGAACGACATGACCGACTTCAAAGCCGCGAGAATAGATGTAAGGATACTGCAAATCTTCAGGGTTGAGTAAGCACTAAGACGTGACAGGGCTGCGATGTTTCTGCTTAGGCACGTATCTCTGGAAGTGCGGATTTTGATTCGGATGGTGGGGAATCAAGACACGGTTCGGGCAATGACAATCCTCAACGCTAGATAGGAAGATGACAGTGACGGCCTACCAGGGTTAGGTGCAACTCTGTGGGCTTGACTTTGACTAGGAAGATGTATGATTAGTAACTCAATGGAATGACCTGTGCGCATCCCGGCTCTAGCAATCTCATAGCATGCGATGGGAGATTTGAGGATGAAAGCGAAACGATATTTTGTGCGCAGACTGCAGCTGGGAAAGGGTGCGCTAAGTCGAAAAGGCTCGGCGATGTGTCGGGATGTCAAGAATCGCGACCCCGCACCTCATCGCCAGGATCAGCTGTTGCCTGGCATTGCACCATTAGTGTCAACACTAGACGTTAGTCCCACCAATAGAGCTATCCTTCGAGTATGCTTCGCACTGCACTGCCCGCTTTATGTCTCCGTTCTGGGTTTGTTGCCTTACTGCGCGTTCCTTCGCGTTACTCGGGAAATGTCGCGAAAGTATCACGTTATCATGCCTGATCGCCCATACATGTAGCGCTCTCCCCGTCCGAGTCGCTCGTTATCGTTCTCACTCCACA
>Ga0268250_10000725_pt1 | contig 15033 bp, 9 predicted proteins | sample AgamicAsSfe_FD_200448 | JGI IMG/M metagenome (GOLD analysis project Ga0268250, IMG submission 200448) | Agave microbial communities from Guanajuato, Mexico - As.Sf.e (v2) (version 2) | ecosystem: Host-associated > Plants > Phyllosphere > Phylloplane/Leaf | place: Guanajuato, Mexico | collected... | reverse complement strand
TAGGCAGTTCTCCGCCACGGAGTGAAGGATGGTACCTTTGGGTCCACATTGAGCATTGATTTCCTCACCCCGTTCCAGAAAAAATCGCAGAAGTTCTGTGGTCGACCTAATATCGTACCGTCTTCCGACCTCCCACAGCGGCCCATAAGTACCATTAGCGATCACCCTCTCGGGGTTTGTGAACAAAATTTCTGCAGCGTGAGGTCTTTGGTCAAGTAAACTTGAACAAAGATGTAGGGGGAACGGAGGAAAGTCAACTAGCAGGGCTTCTATCTCAACGATCGATAAGGTCCTGATAGCCATCAACATCTCAACGTCCTTCAATCGCGATGAATGCGGTGCCAGCAGAAGAACGAGTTTCGAGCGTTCTGGACTGGGGCGATAGCAACCCCAGAGAACCGCAGTCCCGAGAGGATTTGCTCTCGGATCATCGAGGGGTGATACCGACATTTCTCCAGAAGGTTCCACACATTCTGGGCGTCTGCCAGGTGAAAGAAACTCGTCTCCAGGTATCTCTAAGATAGGATATGTCACATCGAGAGCGCTGACGAATGAGCCAGATTTGAAAGCCTCTGGATGATATCTCAATGCCTCTTTGACATACGGACTCAGGCAATGAGATACTGCTAGCTGCACGTCATCGCAAAGTCCAGTGATGTGGCTGCCACGCCACTTCAACCAACTACAGTCAGAGCAGGACCCACGTCCAGGTCGCCAATCACAGTTGAGGCGACAATGTTCCCGAACGAACCGCGGACTCAAAACGTTATGTATCAGAGACGAAGAAGATTTAGCTGTTTCCTGCTCATAGTGATAGGCATGGTACGGTAGAAAGACGTACGCGTAACGGTTCAAACCCACATCACAGTCTTCGAGCTGCTTCTGGTCCATTGGCTGGAGAGATTCGCTGCAAGTATTGTCGTATAGTCCAGCTGGTACGACCCACCTCACACGTCTCCCTACCAGAACATCGTGGCATATATCGAGCCAAAGCTCGTGGTGAGATGCCGGGACTCGTTGCTCGCCAAAAAGTCTTTTCCATCCTTTTGAGTCAAGATACGTTTGTACGGATCTATGCATCATTGTGACATGTATGCCTGGCTGATACTGGTACGCTTCTGCAACGTCGTCGTCGTCGTCGTCGTTGTCGTCGTCGTCGTCGTCCCCGTCCTCTTCCTCGCCGTACTCGTCGTCTTCGTGCTCGTCGTCGCAGTAGGAGCAGTCGCAGTCGTCGCGGTAGAAGTAGTAATCAATGTCATCCGGGACGGAACAATGAATTAGACCAGCTCCGACTGTCTCCAGGTATCGCTTGAAGTCGGCCAGATCCTTGGGAGTGATATTGTCATCTAGGGACCGAAAGTCGTTACCAGCAAGAAGTGCCGCTTCGAAAATTTGCGAAAGCACCAAGCTTGTCGCGGCTGAATTGATCAGTGCAAGAATGATCCCACATGCTTTTTGGTCTTTGTCCTTCATGACCTGGAACATTCGAGCATATACATCTTCCAACTCCGGTGGTATGGAGTGTATGATCGTTCGAATCCATTCGTAGTTGATCTGACGTCCCTCGCATATGCGGTCGACAACTTCTGACACTGCAAAACGAGCCCACAAGAATACGCCAGCAGAGCTACTTGCAATGTCTCTAGAAGCAAAGACCAATGCCAAACGTTCCTTGTTGCTCGACGGCCTCAAGGTCGTTTGCAAAATGTGGGTTGCGTAAGCGTAAATTCCTGGCTTGTTTAAGGTTTCCATACGGAATTGGAAACTCAGATCTTTGAAAGTTTCTGTGAACGGTCTTTCATATCGACTTGATAGGCAGACCTTGACGTTATTCTCAGTGATTTTGTCAACAAGGCTGAGAAGCTCTGGCTTGTTCCCCTCGTATTCATCGAGGCCATCGACGAATAACAACGTAGGTCGATCGGTTCTCTTCAATGCATACTCCAAGATGGTTGCATCAGCCAGCATGATTTTTTCATCTAGTTGCTTAATACCAAAGCGCTGCATAACATCGGCAGCGAGTGCGCTTGATGTCGTCAACAGTTGGTACAGCAAAGATCTCCTTAGACCTTCGAAGTTGTTACCGATGCCACTTTTTGCTCGAAAATCGAGAAAGAAGTTTGCGATAATGAGGTCATCTCCAAGCGCTTCTTCCGCAATTCCTCTCGTTCTGTGGTGATCTTTGATGTAATTGACTAAGGTGCTCTTGCCAGAAGCTGGTTTTCCAGCGATCCAGAACACTTTGGCATCGCATTTGAGCCATTCTACGAAGTTCGACTCCCATACCCAGTCAAAACTATGCTCATCAGTAATCAAAGTGTTCAGTTGGCGTTCCCGCGCTAGTCGGCCATTGAAATCTAGCTTCTTGACGAATTCTATTGGTGGTTAGGTCTAATGAAGGACTTGGCCGTGAAACTTTACAGTCTGTTGTCACGGACCTGAGACTTGGGCTTGGGTATTGGCGTCTAGAGCTCGCTGGCCATCAGCGTGCTTCTCTTCGATGGTTCGGAAGTAACCCTGCAGAACTCGCAGGACATTCTTGTATGTTTGATCATTTGCCGATGAGAACTTGCACATCGTCATGTGGTTGGCGGTCTGATTGAAGAAACTCTGCTCGATGTCGGTGCGATTAAATTTGGAGGAGGAGTCGGGAACCACCTGCTTACGGTCAGCTCAGAAGCACCTGTATAGTCATGACAAACCTTGCTGCCCGCGCCTTTAACGTTAGACATACCCTTGCCCTCCTGAACGCTGCAGATCTGTATTTTATCGGCATTGGAGATAGGTTGGTTCAATATCTCATTGAATCTCCTCGTTATTGTGTACAACGTCTCGCTGTCTGGCTCAAGACCTTGCAGAACTTTGCTGTAAGTAGTCATGCCACCGGGCAGAGCACCGACGATATTACTCGTCCATGTACCCCACGCCGCGATGTCAGCTCCCAGATGTGGTGTTCCCATAAAGACGATGGCTTGACAAGATGAGAAAAGATCAGAGTACTGCGATTGAGACATCTGCCGAGACTCATTGAGTGCACCCTTCACCAGAATTCCACCAAGACTGTGGGCGATGAAGATAAGGGGTCTACCTCGGCACTGCACCCTCACACTAGCTACATTGTGCATCAGATTCTCTGCATGCTGCGTAATAGTCATTCGATTAGTGCTGGTCTTGTAGAAGTGCGTCGGATGCGAGTCGTAGCCGTAGAGCAGTATTCTGGCGTGGGAGATAATGTCGTCTTGTGCAAGCAAATCATATGGCCAGAAGCAGTACGGTATGTCCTCATGTGACTTGCTGTTGCTCTTGCCTCCTGCTTTTCCAGGACGAGATAGCTTTTTCCATAATGACCTCTTCTGCGCGGTATCCCCAGAAACGACCGGGGGCGGGGCTTTGGACTCTTTGCCGAAAAGCCAAGTATCTCTAGGATGTCCCATAAGGCCGTGGACAAACACAATGTCGGCAACAATTGGGCTGCCCCGGACTGGACAGTAGACTTCAGTGACGTCGACGTCTGCGATAGAGGGAAGCGTGCGCTCCATGACAGGCGGGATGTGTGAATCTGGATGGTTGGTTGTGGCCACCTTTTTCGAATAAGGGCAAGGGGAAACGCTTGGAGTTCACCCCAAGTGCGAGATACAGACGCAAAAGGAGTGCGACGACGGCGCTCTTATGATGGCTCTGATCAGGTGCCCAACAAGAAGGCGCATGCATGCAAGTACAATGTATTTGCACAGCCGACGAATAGCACGCACGTCTCAGCGTCTGCACATCCATGGATTGCAGCAGATCTATGGTCTTACCAAGCTCAAAATAAGCAGTGTGCAGGCCTCACATTATGCATCGCTTGCCTTTGAATGAATTTTCAGGTGCGGCACACCGCCGTGGCTTGCATACGAGCCCGGGTCTGCGATAACTCATCTCCGGTTCACTTATCATGGTGAGTGCGACTTTTGACTGTCGTGAAAAGATGTCGTGGAAGTTATGGCGGGAGTTCAATGTTTTGCAAGGATGGCTCAGAGGTTGTTGTCGTTGAGAAGGTGACTGAAGTCAACAAGAACTGAATACATACAACGCGTTGCACGGATCGGGCCTGCCAAAAGCGCATGAATGCATAAATATGCATATCCACAAGACATTTCGTAGCACAACTATGCAGGCTTGCTAGCTCGAGACAAGATAAGAAAATACCATGTTAATTAAATGCTATATACGTGCTACTTCTTAATCATACACTTTGCTTCAAGATGCCGTTGCCCAAGAAGGATCATAATCCCGCTTACCAAAGCTCACAAGTGGGTGCCTTAACAGGACAGCTGAAGGCTTCTCTGAACTCGCGTGAATTGGCGGTTGTACCCTGCTGCTCATTAGTATCGATGAACCGGTGATGAATTTGCTCGAACATACCTTGATTCTGAACATGTCAGGGCTGTGAGGGTCAGTGTAGATTCTCTGCACGATTTGCTCCTCCCTATACTTCGTCAGCGCTACTATAACGTTCAAGAATCAACGATAACATACCTCATCTTGCCACACCACGTTTGTCCATATGCGAGGAAGAAGACCTGCTCCTTTGTAAAGTGGTCCAGGCCAGGCAACTTGAGATCTGCCTTCTCGTCTTCGCGACGCTTCCAAGACTGATAAGCGGCAGTGAGACCACCAGCATCAGCGATGTTCTCGCCCAATGTAAGCTTGCCATTGATTGGCAGACGACCGTTCTTCGTGGGGACAGTGTAGTTATGATATTGCTCGACGAAGCAATCAGTCTTGGTCTTGAAGGCCTCGATTGTGGACTTGTCCCACCAATCAGTGTAGTTACCATTCTGATCGTAATTTCTGCCGGACGAGTCGAAAGCGTGTGATATTTCATGACCAGCAACCGCTCCGAAAGCTCCATAAGAAAGGTACTTCGGGATCGAAGGATCGTAGAAGACTGGAGCCTGCATTATTCCTGCAGGGAACACGATCTCTGCTCCACTCGGATTGTAGTATGCATTTACGGTCTGTGCGCTCATCCCCCACTCTTCTTTGTCAACTGGCTTGCCTGCTTGTGACCAAGTCTCGCGGACATCATGTGTAACGACTGACAGCTTGTTGGCGAAATATGTGGTTGCGGAAATGCTAATGTTGCTGTAGTATTCTTGCAATTCTCCGGCGTTGGTGATGTCAGGGCTTTGTGTGGGGTAGCCGATCTTTTGGCGAATGAGATGGACTTTCTCGATTGCAAGTTGGCGAACGCTTTCGGTCATCCATTCCGACTCGTTGAGCTTGATGGTGAACGCGTCCTTGATATCAAGGATGATCTGATCACCCAAGTCCTTAGCCTCCTTGGAGAATGCACGTTCTACGAAGAAGCGGCTCATGATCCATTCTGTTTCATATCAGTAGGAGATTTGAATATGCGGCACGATATGTTTGGACTTACCAAGATCGCTACCAACATTGCTCACACATGTTCTCCAACGCTCTTGCTTGACATCAGGGGCTTTGCCTTGCAGCTTGTTCCTGAAGCGTAAGAGTGGCTGTACGGCTGGGTCCTCAACGGCTCCGCCCCATGATTGCACGACCTTCCAGACCAAGTAGGTCTTGATAGTGTTTCTTGACGACGACTTGAGGATCTTGGAAAGCTCCTTGAGATAATCGGGCGAGCCAACGATGATCTTCGAAGGAGTGTAGCCACTGGCGAATGTGTCCAAGATGTGCTTGACAGAAATCTCAGAGTTGTAGCTTTCGGTCTCCTTCAACGTACGCGGGTTGTAGTATTTTGTGACATCGGCAGCATCCTCCGGGTCCGGAGCAGCATCAGCCATAGATTTCTCGAGTGCCACTAGGCTATCGACAAGATCTTTGCTGAGGACTGATGATTCGTTGTCTCCATCAAACATAAAGGAGAAGGCTTTGGGGTTGGCTTCCTTCAGAAGGGCTTCCAAAACAGTTCCAATGGTTCCTTTGTATGACGCAACGATTTCTGCACGTTCATAGTACTGCTTACTGGGCAGGCCGAAGGAGTACGGAGCACCGACAGAGACGATGTTGACATCGGGATCCTTATCATCAGCACCAACGTCAACGGAAACCGGACCTGAGACGCCAATTTCCATCAGATATTCGATGGCCTTGGTAAGTGAATCATCTTTCTTGCTCGACTTGGGATTCTCCGTAGCATAAATCTTGTCAAGCTTGAAGAGAACGTCCAATAAAGGCTTTGATCCGATATCAGCAAGCAGGGTCTCGTTCATGCAGGCGTTGTAGCCATCTTGCAGCTTGCTGAAAATCTCCTTATCCGGGTTGGCTGCAGTCCAGAACAGTGAAGTATCCTGAGGAGCAGGAGACTCCAGAATATGCTTTAAGATGAGCTGGTTGTTCTCGTTCATGATTTGGAGATTGCCCACGCCAGCTTGATCCTCACGAATCTCGTGCGAAGCATCAAAGCCAGCGCAGACATATGTGCGGAAGTCATCGCATGGATCCAGCTTCTTGTAGCTGCTATTGTCTTAGCTTTTGGTCTCACTATTTGAATGGTTGGCCAGTCTTACTTTGGCGCGAGGCTGCGGATGATGTTGGCAGATGCGAGCACACATGCGGCAGATGTACAAAGCTCAGTATCGTTTGACGGAGGGTCAGAAGGTGTTTCGTCATGATCATGAGAACCATGGTGACCAGTGCTGCTACGAATGGTCTGAATGATCAACGGAATGAGGACCAGCAGTAGCAAAAGTATAATGATGAGATAGACACCATTGCGTTGCAAGAAGCGCTTGAAACGAACACTGATCGACTCGGTTGAGTCAGTACGATCGGCTGCAGGGGCATCGCCATCAAGTAAAGGTGTACGCTCTGTTCTGTTATTGCCTGCCATCGTGTTGATTTGGCAGGTATTGATGTCAAGCAAGAGAGCTAGGTACCTAAGTTGTCTGCCTAGACACGAGATGGAGTTGGGGAAGCGGGGTCGGTCGCGGGAGCTTGGACCATGGCTAAGCTTCGGGTCCTCTTGCAATCTCCTGTCTGCATCTCTGCAAGTTTGTCAGGCTTTCGCCTTCATACCAATCCAATGCAAGACTCCCTACGATTGTGCTGGTGTTACCAGTTCAGATGAATTGCTGGCAGACTCTGTAAGATCTTGTCTTAGGAGCTTGTAGCTGTCTTTATGATCCTATAGCGCTACGCGTCCCGACAGTGTCCGAAACCGCTTCTCTGATGGCTCTGAGTACTGCCGCTCATCGGCACGAAGAAGCCTCTCTGATATAGTCCACCCGTATCTTGGTTTAGCCCGAGGCAGCAACAATCTTTGATGTTGAGGTTTACGGCCGTTAGATACCACTCTTCCCAGAATTTCCAAGCATGGACCATCCAGCAACGCTGGGTTCTCAATATTTGGACTCCACTTTCAAGCCATAAGATGGTTGAAGGCCTTGGCCCAGAAACTTCGAGATTGATACCGTATCGGGCTTCGAATGCGAGCCAGGTAAGAGATTGCAAGTACTTTCTTCATCGTCACCATCACCTTCTCTTCCCTCCAACAACACTCTGCTATCGAATACCAAAACGATGGCTGCAAACGTGCCACTGGATGAGCAAGCCGAAGCTTTACTCGCAAGGGCCCCAAAACACCACGAACATACTCCTATCATCGCCGAACTTGAATCATTCGGCCTTCGTGTTCAATACTTCTTCCTTGTGTGGGCTGTCAAGCTCTACATCGCCTTGCAACTAGCCTACCTGCGGTTCTTCGGTCCGCCTCCCAAGACACATCCAACTCTCGTCAGGGCATATCCATGCCGACCAAAGCTCCCTGTCCGGATCTTCATGCCCAAAGCTCGCCTTGAAGGGGGCAAGACTGCCTTTCCACTTTACATCAACATTCACGGTGGAGGATTTGTATCCTGTGATGCATCAATCGACGACTCGTTTTGCAGCTCATGGTGTGAGCGTACTGGGATGGTGGTTGTGAGCTTGAACTACAGGAAGGCGCCCGTTCATCGATTCCCAGTTCCCACTCTGGATGTCGCTGCAGTCGCTCGCGCAGTTATTGACGATGGATCCTTGAATATCGACAAGTCCCGCGTGGTCATGGGAGGATTCAGTGCTGGAGGTTCGCTGGCACTAACAGCTTGCCAATTACCTGAGCTGCAGGACCGGATCAAAGCAGCAGTATCATACTTTCCTGTTACTGACTGGAGCCATCCTCCGCCTGTCAAGTGGGCTGAGCGTCTTTATAAGGAGAAGAAATCCGAATCACTCAACACAGTCGGTCCAGCTCTAAATTGGGCATACGTGCCTGCAGGCCAGGATCGAACACAGAAACTGCTCAGTCCCTGCTATGCGACCAAGCAGGAGTTGCCAAAGTGGGTTTGTTTGATCGGAGCTCAGCACGACATGTTATGTCGTGAAGCTCGGAATATGATTTACTCACTTGCTGATGAAGACATTCCCAAGTCTGGCTGGGACAAGGGTTGGGAGCGGGGCACTTATAAGTGGCTCCTTGCTATGGGTGTCAGACACGGTTTCACGGACGAGTTCGGTAGAAAGCCAGGCCGAAGTTCTGATGCACGAAGACAAGTTTGCGAGGATACATACGCTTCTGTGCACAACTGGTTGGAGACAAAAGTACTCAGAGATTAGGTCAGGCTTCGAATTTGGGTGTTTGTTGAGCATATACCTAGGCTCTTGTGATGCCTTGAGGCTCATGACGACTGACAGATACTCGCCCCGAGAGCTCGCATTTCATAAGTCTCAAAGAATCACCCCTCTAGCTTCTTTACATGCATGTCTTTACACAGCAGGTCTTGGTATTTACGACTGGTTCTTTACTCTGAAATGTGTCTTCAGACGGGGATGAGTCTGTCAATCTAAAGCCGGTGGTACGCTTATCTCCTAACTCCATGATGCTGCCTGTTTCTCCATGCGATAATCATCGCTAGTGTTTGTTGTTTGCATACCAGTCGGCCCACAATTCGTCCGCTGCTCTGCGATGGCGCGGATTGCCAAGCGCAGGATGCAACAGCGTGTGCTGTTTGACACGGTGGACTAGTGGTCCGACGTCAAAGCACATATATAAGTAGGAATGAAGTGGTCTTCACACTTTCATCCTAGGTACTTCATCCGATCCTGAGCTCAATTTGATAAAATATTGCATCATGGCTACCAGCGCAGACTCCACTTTGCCTGTCATATACGAGAGCTACGAAGCCATTTCTCCAGCCCAGTATGCTGGCAAGCTACAGGGAAAAGTGGTTCGTCGACACATCCCCTGCTTTACTTGTCCAAGGCTGATCCACACTTCAGGTCATTGTCACTGGTTCATCAGTTGGTCTCGGTCGATCCATCTCAAAGGCTTTCGCAGCCGCTGGTGCATCTGTCGCTGCTGTCGCTCGCCGTGAGCAGGATCTCCTTACGTTGGTTGATGAGATGAAATCCTCCAACGGCAAAGCGATTTCAATTGTGGCAGATGTCACTGCCAAAGGTGCTGCCCAAAAGATTGTGGCAGATGTTGAGAGAGAGCTAGGACCCGTCGACATTCTGATCAATAATGCAGGCATCTCTCGCATCAGTCCCCTAGCTGTCGAGGAGGAAGACATGGACATCTGGTGGCGTGTGTACGAAGTCAATGTACGCGCTCCTGTATCATTGATCCGAGCAGTACTGCCCTCTATGCTCAAGAGAAATACCGGTGTCCTCCTCACCACCAGTTCCGCCGTGGCCACTATGTCACTTCCCGTCATGACCGCCTACTCATCATCCAAGGCCGCCATCAGCAAATTCCACGAAAGCTTGAGCGTAGAGCTCGAAGACACCGACATCCTGTCTTTCGCTGTTCATCCAGGCATGGTGAAAACAGAGCTAGGTTCTGCCGAGAACGCAATCAACAAGGAGCACATCCAACATCCCGCAATGCAAGGCTTTTTGAAGATGGCTACAAGTAGCGAGATCAAACGCCAGGAACCCGAGCTGTGTGCGGATACCATGGTTGCTCTCGCTGCTGATACGCGTTACAAGGTACTCACGGGTCACCACATCAATGCCACACAGGAGCTTCCGCCTGTTGCTAAGGAGGCAGAAAAGGAAGGAAAAGGACGTCTCGGCTCGGAGAGGCTATATCTCATCACTGTTCCCACTCTGTAGAACTCACTTAACTCAGACTTCGTCCCAAAGGGAGCAACAATGGTGGCCTTTGAAAAAGTAGATTGAAATAATGCATCTCCATGACTCCAAATATCTTTTCGTGTCTGTTGAATCGGGCAAGGGGTGGTGTCTCGGCCCGAGGAATCCGACCTTTGCACCTGCCCGCCTTCTCGGGCGCGTCATGCAACACTCTTCCCATCTCGTCATGATCGTTTAAGCGCTGGCGCACACTGCGACAGAATCACTTATATACGCATTCCATCCCGCCGAAGATATTCTCCATCGTGCAATCTCGCCGTCATTCGTAGCCTAATTTCTCGCAACGCTCTTCTTCGCCGACCGCCCAGTCGAGACACCGACCGACCACAAAGTTCTGCGTCTTTCTTGCTAGTCAACATATCACTTCTGCTTAGACCGCTGTGATTTTTCTCTCTTTAGTGTCTCCGGCGTATCTCACGTTGTACACATGGCCGCCCCAGTCTATCTTCCTCTCGAGATTCTGGACCGCATCATATGGTTCACGATACCAGATCACAACTATCTAGCATATCCAGCATCACATATCACGACCAAAACATTGGTGACTCTCCTCACAGTCTCCAGCGCTACCAGTCGCGCTGCGAAACTCTTGCTCTATACCCACTGCCTCTACATCGACACACCATGGCGGCTGGACGCTTTGCTCACAGCATCACTTGCCAGACCATGTCCTCCTGTTGCTGTGTCTTGCATCCAGAATTTATATCTCGCGCCATTTCCTGGACGTACGATTCGAGATCGGAAGATCATCAACCAGATTACAGAGCTCTTCACTCTCCTTGGTCCCAGTCTCAAGCGTTTGATCATCAATATGCCACTACGCTCTCATTATCCTTTTGAAGACGTGACTGAAAAGTTGCGGCCGATTCTCAGGCAGGGCTTCGAGCAGCTAATTCACCTCGAGGAGTTCTCTAGTGTGAGAGATGAGCTCTATCTCGCATACTGGGACCCTCAATACTCTCACATCATTCCAGATCTCGAGGACTGGGACTCTGACGATTTCCGCCATTCGATCAATGATTACATGTTCGAAAGATGGCCCAAACTACGTTTGCTTGCACTGTACAATGGTTTGTATGGTCGTGATCTTAAATACGCACTAGGTCGTATGCCGAGGCTGGAGCAAATTGTTCTTTCTCGTCCAGACTTTGACGAAGACTTTGTTCATGGCGACTGGTCAAGCTTTGCGCGCTGGCATAGAGACCGGCTCCAATTCACACTCATCGAGAGCACCGACGACGCCTCTGATGTTGGGTTACAAAAATTGACTCTTGAGGACCAGCAACCGGAAAATCAACCTAATGTCTGGAGGTACAAAGCATTCGTTGAAGAAGACAAGGATCCAATTCCATCTGTGCAGAAATGGTCGATGCAACGCATGTTAGACGGAAGTTTATGGTCATTGGCCGACCACGCAAGATCATCTCCTGCAGAGCTGGAGATGACATTTGTATAACATCTGAATGGACAAGCAGCTGCCACATCCCATTATAAAAGTGCACAGTACTTTCAAAGGCAAGTCCAGGCCCATTGAAAGCAGTTACCTCAAGGAATCTCTTTGGACAAAACCTCCAAGCTGGATACAACTATGCATTGCTATAGTTTGCTAGGCATTGATATGTTATGATGAATCTCTCAATCTCCGAGTTCGATCATACCACACCATAAAAATGCACAATACTATCGAACAACAGACCAATATCCATTGAGATGGTCTACTCTTTCACATCTCTCTGGACACTCTCTTCCAGTTCATCACCACTATGCATTTTCATAGCATACATATCTACTGTTCGTCACCGTGAGAAAGGTCAAGGTAGACGCTTCTCCAAATGTACCGGATCCAACTCATGAAACTACATAAATGCACAAAGCTCTAGAGATACAAAGCCTCGTCCACTGAAACCATCTACTTCTCTCCATTTCTCTGGACAACCACTCACGACTCATTACCACTATGCATTTCTATAGCATAGAAACTGCTGTATGTCACCATGAGAGAGCTCAACGTAGCCAGTCAAGGCAAAAATAAATGCGAAAGTATCACTCGAAAACGGCGCAAAAAGGATTTGAACCGTGGTGGTTCGCCCAACCCTCTTCGGGAGGAGGAGCTGGTTGCCGCTGTGCTGTCTTACCGACTTGTAGGGTAGTAGGTGTTTTCGAGTAGTATATGAGGGTAAGTATGTTCCACAACACATGATGGTTAGAAGAAGAATTTTTGGAACAATTTTTTAGTATCACAGATCTTTGACGAAACCAACGATAATACTTGTTTATACTTTGATCAGATTGAGACAAACACTAGCAAACATTGAACGTACGTCTTTGAACATAGTTACCGACATGAATTGCAAATGATGTTGAGAGAGAGGTATGTCAACTATCAGCCAGGGTGGTACTCGCAACATCCAGAATTATCGAAATCTTGAATGAATCATCATGATCGAGACCTGAATTTGTGTACAGTATTGGCAAGTTGTGAGAGAACCAAGAAACTGATTGCAATAGTTATTCATGTCAAAAAGGTTCGGATTTGTGGAATGGTATTCTATGTAAAGTCGCGTGGCGGAGAACCAAGCTGGCTCTTGGTCAAAACTGCAACAAGTGTAAATTGTCATGTACAGACATAGTCCAGTCTCCAAAAGGTGACAAATGACACTTCAGATACCTTAGAACTTTTTTTGGTTTCTCATGGTCGCGAGCATCAAGTTGTGCATGTCCACCGTAATAGACTAATCTTGCAGCTCGAAAACTGTCTTCGCACATTGCACAAGTGCTCTCTCGCGCATCTTGTCTCTATTCTTTCCTAGCTCTTGATAATATCCAGTGGTGAGAAGCGAGTAATGTTACGAAGTACAGGTGGGCGTGATAGTGATGGCGTCGCAAAAATTTCTCAAGGGCTAGTGGGCTCCTAATATGTCAATTCCGGTCGTGATGAACGCCTTGCGTCCTCGGTCGTAAGCACTGCCTTCCTGTCAGTGTGCTCAATGGACTTGAGATGTCAGTAACCAGATTCTACATCATCGTGACCGACACCTGGGGTGTTCGAGTAGCACTTCATAAACCCTCGATGGCTCTACCTCACCTACCTTTTCAGGATGTTGGTGATTGCTTCAGATAGCATACGTATCACCCACGCTGCAATGACCATGTCACTAACGCAGTCTCGCAAATGTTGCTGTTTGAAGTCACTGCGGGGTGCTCATGCAGGGGCAGATACCATTGATGCACAGAGCCGACTGTCGTTGAGAAGCCGAAAAGCGTAGGAAGACCTATTCGCTGTACGGAAAAGATTGACGAGGAGATGTTGATACTTCATCAATCCGACGGGAGCAGGAGCACTGCGTAATCCTCGTACAAGCTGCCGGAGCGCGAGCCTTCGTATTGTACTACATCCTATAGATGCGGTTCCGGCGGAAGTGATCCAAGCGTCCGGATCCGAAGTCACGGAGGTTTTGGGCTCGAGCAGTTTTTGTAGAATCGTCGACTCGAGCTGCTGCTAGAACGAAATTGCGATCGTATTGCCGTTGGACAGCCAATATAGACACGTGTAGCAATTGTCTGTGGTCGTCCGATAGGTGCAGCCCCCTCTTTGTTTAGCGGCACCCGAGTGGGCGCAGTTGGCGACGAGATGTTTCCGACCCCGCTAAAGCAGCTCGCCTTCTTTGCACGACGACCTCAGAGCAATGTGGAAGGGCAAAGACGAGTGAGAATTCATCAATTGCAAAAGGGCCTTCCATGGCGACCTTCTTGTGAATTCTGTCCTCTTGCCAAAACATCGTCGATGCAGCAACACGATCGTTGATGCCCAAGTTTGGTGGACTGTTTGTCGTCCGTGCAGCGCCGAGGGGTGGTGAAGATCGAGGATTTGGCGGGGCAATGACACCGGAGCTGTCGGCAGCTTTTCGATCAAGAAGGCCGTGCCCTTGACATCACACGAGGCCATGTGGTTTTTGTGTCCCACCAGTGGATCATCTGTTGCGCCTGCCACGGAAAATGTTGCAGAAGTCGGTGCCACAAACAAGACTGAATTCGGCCCTTTCTCTCTCTCTTCTCCTAAGCCGCAACTTTGCGTGTCAAAGGGGATGCCAGTGTCGGTTTGTTATCTGTTGAGGCTCGTTGACCGGGCCACCTTCAGCCCCACGACCCCGCCTATGAGGTCAGTGTAGAAGGATGTTGAAGCTGCACGACGACTTTTGGGCTGGGTCTCAGCAAAAATCATGACCTCAGCCCATCGAGCGGTAAGTGATGGATTGGATGAAGCTTCTTTTTTAAATAGCTATCTCCTCCCCTGCACATCTTTTCCTCTCTCCATCCTCTCTTCATACCAACCAATCCTCCCTTTTTTCTACCAACAACCCCACCACATCACATCAACATGCCTATCGCTATTCCCAAGGGTGAGAAGCTTCTCGACCTCCTGTCCATGAAGGGCAAGGTCACCATCGTCACCGGTGCCTCGGGTCCCCGTGGTATGGGTATCGAGGCCGCTCGCGGTGTCGCCGAGATGGGCGGCAACGTTGCCATCACCTACGCTGGCCGTAAGGAGGGTGGTGAGAAGAACGCCGCCGCTCTCGAGAAGGAGTACGGCATCAAGGCCAAGGCCTACAAGCTCGACGTCGCCAACTACGAGTCGTGCCAGCAGCTCATCAAGGACGTCATTGCCGACTTTGGCCAGATTGACGCCTTTGTCGCCAACGCCGGCAAGACCGCCGACTCTGGCATCCTCGACGGCGAGATCTCCGCCTTCGAGGAGGTCATCCAGACCGATCTCCTCGGTGTCGCATACTGCGCCAAGGCCGTCGGCCACCACTTCAAGGAGCGCAAGACCGGCTCTTTCGTCATCACCGCCTCCATGTCCGGCCACATTGCCAA
>Ga0268250_10000724_pt1 | contig 15051 bp, 17 predicted proteins | sample AgamicAsSfe_FD_200448 | JGI IMG/M metagenome (GOLD analysis project Ga0268250, IMG submission 200448) | Agave microbial communities from Guanajuato, Mexico - As.Sf.e (v2) (version 2) | ecosystem: Host-associated > Plants > Phyllosphere > Phylloplane/Leaf | place: Guanajuato, Mexico | collected... | reverse complement strand
ACCTCGCCAGAGATCCGACGCATGGCCACTCCTTCAGTGGATTGCCCCGCCGATGCCAACGGCTTCAGCTTCAGTCTCCCAAGTTGTGTAACTCATCGGACCTCGAACCTCACCAACCTCACCCTCCTCACCAGCCCTGCCATCCTCACCATCATCACCATCCCTGCCATCCTCTTCACACTCCCTTACGCCAACGGCTTCAGCCTCAACCGCGCATCCGGCGTGCTCTGGAACGGCACACCCAACTCAAACAATCGACACAGCACCTCGCTGAAATCCTTGAAAAACAACTCATTATCCTTGGCGTACTTCTCGACCCAGCCCCTAAACACCTCGTCCTTCACCAGCGCCATGTCCGTCGGCAGCATCATCAGGCTCTTGGTGCTCTTGTCCTGGTACTGCTGCGGACCTTTCCAGGCACGCATGTCCCATTCGTTGGGTTGAAGGAGGAGACTGTAGTAGTCGTTTGTTACAACGGTGGGGGAGTGTGTCCAGGGGCCTTCGAAGCCGGAACGGTCGGTGTGGCAGCGGCCGAGGGCGTGGGCGCCGGAGAGGGCGACGATTTCGTGGTCGGAGAAACCTGTGGAGAGTTAGGATGCGCGCGACGAGAAGAGGACCGAAGACAAGAAGCATGTGCACTGACCCATGCGCGAGAAGATGGCCCTGAGGTGATCCTGCGACTTCGACCCATCAGGCAGACGTCCATCAGGTGTACACCAGCTGGCATCGCGGTCGGAGCGGCCAGGACGCCACGGCACAATCGGGCCCTGCATTTCTTGGATGGCGGTCACGGCGGCAAGGGTCCAGAGGTCGGAGTACGTGATCCAGGGAAACTGCTTCTTGACCGGCTCGAGAAAGTCGCGGGCGTGGGCGAGCCCTGAGTTTGCGCCGTGATCGCGCTCGGGCGCAAAGTGCATGGTTGCGCCATTGGATCCCCCAGTGTTGGTTTCGGCGTCGTAGCTATGTGGGTGGGGAGAGGTTAGCTTCGTGTTCTGCAGAAGAGTATGCGACGGATGATAAGGAAAGAGCAAAACTTACGTGCCACTAGCATGCCATCCCAATCTCAACAACACAGGCCCATACGATCCATCATCATAATCGTCGTAATCCTGCAATCTCTTTGCAATCGCATTATACACTCTCTGGTAGTCCTCCGCGTGGGGGACAATCTTGGGGTCCTCAGTATCTAAGGCCTCCTTTGCCTCGCGGAGTGAATCAGCCTCGATACCGACATGCTTTGCGTCTGCGTTGACTGTCAAGTTCTGGAGGAAGAGGTAGCCGGCACCGGTGGCAAATGCTGCTGCTCCTGCGCCAAGAAGTAGAGAGCTGTTGGCAGGTGTGGCGTGGGTGGAGGAGACAAAGGTGCGACGGGAGGCGGTTGAACGGAGCGGGGTGGAGAGGGTGGTGCGTGTCGTGCGGACAAGGCGGGATGCGAAGCGGGAAGTGGCCATTGTGTGTGCCTTGATGTGGTGATGTAGAGCAAAGGTAGAGGTGGTGATGCAGGAGGAGGAGTGTAGAGAAGATAGAGAGACCAAGGGTCCAGCACGCTATCTTTCAGCTCAGTTGGGATCTGCCGAAGATCGCAGGAAAAAAAGGCCGAGGATCGTGAGGGACTTGGAACGTGCCCGCTTCTAGATTCGTCCATTGCTGACTTCGCGATTTGTCATGATTGTGTCTGTACTTTCAGCACGAGAAGAGGTCCTTCCTGGGTGGGTCGGAGGTAGAGGACAAGATGGGTATTTAGAACAGCCTGACGTGCAGTGGGTGATAGGGTGATGCACGAATCGTGCCGTGACTTTGTATCAAGTACATGTACATATCTGGTACCTGCAGATACACCCGGCTTGAGGTACTTGAGTGACAAAAGGAAGATGAGTGGTGGGTTCAAGTCTGCGAGCTTCTGTAGGACAATCTTCTGCTATTGCGTCTATAGCTTGAGCACCACGAGCGCACTATTAGTCCAAACGAAGGATATCGGGCCTGCTGCACCACGCCACTTTTCAGACACTACTCATGACAACCAAGTATTCTCAACAACATCCTCTGCCGTCTCAAGAAGCTTAGCCTCACCTTCTTCTGCCCTGATTTCCATCTCCATCTATTCCCAAACATTATCAAAAAGTCCCTCGTTGCCACCTCCAAACCCTCCTGCTGGCTTCGGCGCAGCATGTACCGCCCCAAACGCGTTCCCCTGCGGTTGTGCTGGCGCTGGCGCAGATGTAATAGCCGTACTGCTCTCCCAACCTCCAAAGTCTTCATCCGCGGTGACCTGACCAGCCGGCGCTGTCGACGATGCGAAATCGCCCCAGCCATCTGACGCAGCAACAGGGGAAGTCAGGCTTGCTCCTGCCAACGAAGGCTGTCGTCTGTGCGGGAGGGACGTTTGCGTCGAAATGGGTTTTTGTGGAGTTGGGGAGGCCCAGGCGTTGTTGCTGGAGCCCCAAGGGTCGGATGTTGCAATTGATTGCTGTAAAGGTTGAGCTGGTTGAGCTGGCTTCGACGACGCGGAAAGGTTGAAGGGCGAGTCGAAGTGCGTCGTGGACTGTGCTGGTGCAGCCGGCGCAGGTTGACTCTGCGCCGGGCCGGAAAAGTCGAAGAGGTCATTCATGCCATTAGTTGAGCTCGTTTGCGCCGGAGCTGGGGCGCCCCAGCTTGCGGTTGCCGAATTGGTGAAGTCTCCAAACCCACTTGTTGTGCTGGGATATGTTGATTTTGAGGTTGCAGTAGTGGTTTGTGCGGGTTTTGGTGCAGGTTTAGAATCGAAGAAGCTACCGCCACTCAGAGCAGAGGGACGACGGGGTGCCGAGGTTGTGGAACTTGCAACGGGACGTTGTTGTGGTGGCGGACTAGCTAGCGACGAGAACCCGGATGAGCTTGTCCCTTGCACTGTAGGCGCACCGCCGAAGTTAAGGCCGGTGAACGCATCATTCATACCGCCAAATCCTGAGTTGGACTGCGTGGATGGTGATGTGGCATTAGCTTGCGGCGGAGGTGCAACAGCAGCGGGCGCTGCTTTGGCATATAGTGATAGAATGGATTGCTTCAGATCCGGTCGTGAAGGCCCGCTCGATGTAGGGCCTGCTGCTGCACTTTGAGGTCGTGGTGGCGGGTTTGATTGGGTGGAACCGAAAAAGTCGAAACCTAGCAAAGAATCGGCGGGTTTGGCTTGTCTTGCTTGGACTGGCTCTGCTTTCGGTGGCGGTACTGGCTTGTTGGAGACTGGAACTGTAGTGACTGGTCGCTGAGGTGCTGACACGGGCGGGTCATCCCCGAAGAGGTCGACAGGGGGTGCTGGTCGGGATACAGGAGGAGGAGGATGACTTGTGGTCGCTGTCGTTCGTGGAGGCGCTACTACTGCGGCAGCTTTCACTTGTTCTTGGACAGTACGAAGTGGCTGTATCTTGTCAGAATTGTTTTCGAGACACTCTGGCGGCGATCCATACCACTTCATCGGCACCACCACTCTCGTCACCCAGCGTTGACGGATCTGGTATTGGCCCATCCATCGCCCATCTCTTGGTGTCATACTTTGTGCGAATGAAGTTCTCGATTTTCCTGTACTGGCATTAATACGTCTTCTGGTGCGACGATGCGTGCATGCACGTACGCTTCAGCAGGAACGTGTCCAGACGCAAGTTTGGCCTCCCAATACCTGCCAAATATCAGCTGTTATTCTGCTGACAGGCTTTCATTCTTCCAACATACGTATTCGCCCTTGTGTTCCCCCACTTGACCATACTGGCAGCTTGCTCGTCCGTCCATGAGTCCAGGTCGACCGACTTCACTTTGCTGATATGGGTTCCCATTCCTCGATGTATCCCTGAGCATCTTGTGTTGTCTTAGCACAATCCGCACCAGTTTGAGCACTCAGTATTACGCTACCTTATGCAAATGAAGATGCCCAAATTCCAGCTTGCCCATCTTGGGTCTGCCCAACAGTCAATGGTGTGTTTTCAGATGAAACACGTTTGTGACCATCTTACGCTTATTTCTTTTACAGTCTGCGCATGTCTTGTTGCTTTCAATTTTGACCAATGTCTTCAAGGTCTGCGCATTCTCGGCGGTGCGATTGGCTGATGCGGGAGGCGGTCGTCTAGACATGTTGTTGTGCTATGTTGTGATATATTGCAGGCAATACACTCGAAGTAGCAGCTGAGGGGTTCACGCATCATGCTTCAAGATTCTGGTCACGTGCACTTGGACGGTTCAGGATATAAGGCTGTGCCCAGGCGTGTCAGGAGTGCTGAAACTTGGTACAGGTGACGCCCGCTGATTCGCGAATGGGAAATGTTCGAAGTGAAAAGTGATCTGATCGACGTTGATATGCTCAACACTTATGGCTCTTGCAAGAAGGACCGTCTCTCTCTCTCACGCGTATCTCCTCAATCTGTGATAGCAGGAATGTCAGGTGGCCTTCATGCATCATGGGGCATGATGGTCGAACATGGATAGGGTCTCTAGGTTTTGAAGGTCAATGTTGTGAGGCAGGATCAGTCCCTGATAGCCATTGACACGTAGATTGTACCGCGTCAGGCACAGAAACCTCACACGATAAGTTCACTTTGATAAAGTCTATAGAGCGTCAAGTTATAGATCTCGCTCTCCCGTAGTCAATCGAGTTGATATATTGGTACAACCTTGTTGAGCAGGCGTGGTTGAGCGGCCAGGTGACCTGAGGCTCTTTTCACTTCGTCTCGCGCCTGCCATTCCCCAGACCCCTGTTGGCAGTCACTACGTAGCTTTACTTAACGTGCATCTCTCCCCTCACTTTTTTGCTTCGCATCTACGACCCATCGACTTCTCATCAACCTCACACATTTCCAACTTGCATCGCCTGCATTGTTCACTTCAGTACTTGTCCTCGATCGATACTCTGTATCTCAACACATTCTCTCGTTCCAGAACCACCTTTGCAACTCTCTTTTTCGAGAGCGCATCAGATCTGATCCAACCTTCTTTACTTCAAGGTAAATAATCTTTCCTTCGCAATGGCAGCGGCAGCAGTCAGCAGCGTCCGGCTCGGCGCCCGATTCGTCAAGGCTGTTCCCATCAAGGGCTTCAATGCAACTTATCGTCTCAACTACCACGCACCCACGATTTTCACCCGTACCTTCCGCAACGCCGCTATCCGTCGTGAGGAGGATGTCAACGAGCATGGAGTCAACCACATCCCTGGTTCCACCACCAGCCCCGGCAGTGCAAAGGCTATTCCTGACCCTGCCTCGCACATCGAGGTCACCAACTACACTGCGGATGGCAAGAAATCCAACATCAAGATGGAGGTCAAGGACGATGCAGGCCCGGTCAGCTCAGGTGTGGCCGATATCGAACACAAGGCTACACCTCTCACTCCTGAGCTCATTGGCAAGCTCAACCCTACGATGAAGAAGTTCACCCTTGAGGGCAAGATCGCTGTGGTTACTGGGTAAGTTGCCGATACCACATTGCATGTAGCAGGACTAATCTTTGTTTAGTGGAGGACGTGGTTTGGGCTTCAACATGGCTCAGGCTCTTGCTGAAGTAGGCTGCGCCGGAATTGCCATCCTCGACGTTCAACAGGAGCTTGGAGACAAGGCCGCCAGAGACCTTTCCGAGCAGACTGGCATTCCAGTTCGTTTCTACAGAGTCGATGTCAGAGATGAGTCTGCCATCCAGAACGCCGTCCGTGATGTTGTTGAGCACTTCGGAAAGATTGATGTCTTGCTCAGCTCTGCTGGTATTGCCGAGTAAGTTTGAGCTCACTCTCTCTGTCTTACATTAATCACCAACTGACACTGTGCTACTCAGCTCCAACATCCCCGCCCACACCTACCCCGCCGAGATGTTCCGTCGTCTCATCGACATCAACGTCACTGGTACCTTCTTGGTCGCTCAGGCCGTTGCCCAGAAGATGATTGAGATCAAGAACCCCGTTTCCATGGTCTTCGTCGCCTCCATGTCCGGATCCATCGTCAACTACCCTCAGGAGCAGTCCTGCTACAACGCTTCCAAGGCCGCTGTTGTCCAGCTCACTCGTTCTCTCGCCGCTGAGTGGGCCCGCTACAGCATCCGCGTCAATGCTATCTCCCCTGGTTACATGGACACCGCCCTCAACCGTGTTCCCGCTCTCGATGCTCAGAAGAGGATCTGGGTCGACAACACTCCTCAGAAGCGTCTCGGAAATGTTGACGAGCTCAACAACCTCGCTGTCTTCCTTGCTTCTGACGGTTCTTCTTACATGACTGGATCCAGTGAGTACCTTCCATCCATACTAGATTGGACTTAGCTAATACAGGATCAAAGATGTGCTTATCGAGTCGAGTCTTCCCCTCCCATTCCAAGCGAGTTTGAGTATACTGACTATTTTACAGTGGTGGATACACTTTGTGGTAGGCACTCTTCACCCAGGGTGAACGGAGTGAGGAATGTTGAGATGAATGCATAGCGTAATTGCTCGGCTGAGCTGGACACAGGCGTTGAGGATGCCTCAGATGAGCACATAGCTCCTAGAATAGACCTAATGGATTACATGAAAACACTAAACTCAGACACTCACTACACTCTCCACACAACTTGTGAAGGTATACCGTAGCTGCAACTACGCATTGCCGCAAGCGTCAATGTGTAGCCGCTTTGCGCTCCGGATATACCTTTACAAGCCGTGTTTGCAGAGTGCCATGAGTATCTTCGCTTATCGGCTATGCTCGCGAGTGCTCCAACATGTCCGTGCTTGACTTTAGAAGTTGTTGTCCGTAAAGTCGATGAGGCTCTGGAGTCATCACGGCACTCTTCGTACAAAGCTGGAAGAGGTAGCGAATTGTAATCTACAGATGACCTCCCATACAGAACATACACGGTACTCTTCCTTCATGCCAAAGCCACCAACAGAAACAGTAAGGCGTCCACCCTCCTTCACTTCCGCCTCTCCAGCCTCTGATCTCTATTCCCGCGATCATCTCCCAAGCAGACACAGCGCAAGCCCTGCTTCAGCAACACAGCAGCTCGACCGCGCAGAGCTCGACCGCGCAGAGCTCCTTCGCAACTTCACTAACGCCTGCCCTTTCCACCATGCTTCGTCATTGCTTGGCTCTGGCACTATTTGGCTCATGAGCGCTGCACGAAGTGAGATGCCAGAGTATGTGAAACGTTGAGCGGAAGGGGCCTGGGCAGGGGGGTGGCAAGAGCCACCTCTGGGGCATGCAGCGTTTGTCAAACAGCCCACCTCATCTTATCTTTCGATTCTCTTTCATACTCGCAATAAACTTCTTCCAATTCACTCCATTCGATTCACTCAAGAGCTCCATGCTGTGACAATGCTCTCTGTTCCCTTCGCACGGTGGACATGTGCCTTTCCTTCAGTATATATACTTCACAAATCATGCCTGTCTTGCGGCACAAATCACAATCACCACTGCACATTGTTAGCAAACGTTGCCGATGTCTCATCTTATCTCTCACGATGGGCATGACCATTGCCAGTGATGCCCCGGAGGCATTCACGAAGTTCATCGACCAGTGAGATACCCGGGAGGCATTCATGAAGTTCATCGACCAATGAGATGGCGTCGCTGGTGTTCCTTAAAACAAACTGTCGTTTGTACTTCAGGAAAGCTATGGTGGAACGAGCACGGTTTTGTGCTCGCCTTGGAGAAGCCTGACAGACACCACTGATGTGCCAAGACAATAGCATGGAGAAGGTTTGAAGTCCTCTGCGTTAACATGTCACTGGAAACAGCTCGGTTGTCAGAAGGCTGCTTTCAAGCCTTTTACGAAGTACATCTCCAGCGAGACTGGTGTTCTTGTCAACAACGATGACATCGAAGAAGACAATGAAGCCATATCGTTCATCACGGAGATTGTGAGTCTGCTGACGAAGAGGTGTGAGCAAGCATGACAACCCGCGAGACAAATTACTGACATGAACAGGCAAAGGGGAAGCAATACAACACCGCGCTGGCATTTCTTCACTATACAAGTACAGTCATCATCATCATGCCGTTATGTAAGCCTTTTCCTCTGTTCCCTGATTCTCGAGTTGTACTAACACGTCGTGGCCAGTTCACTGGATGACAGCAGTATATACATACAAGAGCGCATTGTGGCCTCTATTTCTTCGCCACTCTGGCAGCCGGCAACGGATATCAAGTGCCAGTTTATCACCACATCACCACGGCACCACGGCACAACGGCACCGCGTCACCACATCGCAATGGAACCGCGATGATCTCAACACCACCACCGTAAGACACCCACGGCGCCCTTGCGTATCAATCTAGCCTCTGACCACGACAGATGTCGGCCACCGGATCCAGCCCCGAGATGCACCATTCCTACCACGCTAACAGGCAGCACTGGTGCGTCAAGCAGATACCTGGAGGCGTGCCGTAGCGCGTGCGGTGGCGATTGGCGAAGAAGGAGGAAGAGCAGACGAGGTGGCCATCCTTGGCGTGATCTTCGGAAGAAGAGCTATACAAGTGCGGATATCCAGCTTTTGACGCGAGATGAGCTATTCCTGCTGTAATCCTCCCGGAAGTGCTATCCCTGACTCGATAACCTACGCCCTTGTGTCGAAAACACGCACACGATGGTCAGATACGCTCCGGCGTGTCTCTACCAGAGATCGGATCACTGCAGACTGGGATGAAGACATCGCCATATACTCATCACATCGTTCCGCGACAGAAGAGAGAATTGCCAAAGCTAAAAGAGAGAAGGATGTATAAGATAGGGGCGAGAGCGACACTCGACTATCGGCAACGAAGGTGCGGAAGAGTGGTTGTAAGGATTTAGGTACGATCAACTGCTTATCATGTGAAGCTTTGGCCCTTCTGTCCAAGTCTCTGCATCCAGCAATCCCGAGGCTTCTAGTTCGGTCATCCGGTGGCTCCTGCTGCAGTCGCCACTCCTGAGGACACGATCTCACCAGCGACTACTCCTGCCGCACTCCTGCCGCACTCCTGCCGCACTCCTATTGGTCATCGCAAACAGTATTTGGGGCGTGTTCGCGCATCCTTCAGTATATATAGTAAGCGGACATATCTCAGCCACTGTGTTCTGCATACGCTGACCAAGACTAGACACAGACCGCCCTCACGTCCCTCCCGGACAATGCTTCGTGGCTAAGACCAAGTCGCCATGCCAAGGACTCTCCTTGTTTTTGGAGAACGATTACGTTCGAACTGCCAATGCTGCCGGTGCGACCGATTACTCGTGCCGCCAACATGGTTTGCATTATAGACGTGACGAACGACTGCCAGTTTTCTCGAGCGAAGCCGAGCTGATGACGGTCCTGAACAGACAGACTACATTTCCGTGCTGTTCCACATCAGTCTGTCAGATTCCGACCAGCAGAATGTCGAACCGATGCTTACTACACTTTCGACATAACAGCGCTGTCCTGCGCCAGGATGAAGCACCAATATCCTCCTAGCAAGTCGTACGGCGACATTTGAAGCTTGGAAAAGAATCAAGCACACTTCGCGCGCCCGGGAACTCCATCATCAGTGTGTCCAAGTAGATGCCGCTCGTGGCACTCGTGGCACTCGTCAAAGTACGATGAAGACGTCCATCAGCGAGCAAATAACACGTCTTAACATCACACCAGTCCAGCCAGAGACTCGTACAAGGAGTCACGTATCGGACTCCACTGGTTCAAGCTGGCAGACGGCCGTTGTTGATAGCATGTCATGAAGTTCAAGTGGTTGGAGCTGCGCCATAATTTGGTCGTTGAACACTACACCAGCGGCACCTGCAGCACCGACCTCTACACCAGTCTCTGCACCAGTCTCTGCACCAGTCTCTACACCAGTCTCTGCACCAGTCTTTGTACCAGTCTCTATACCAGTCCCTGCTCCAGTCTCTACATCAGCAGCACTCGTGGGACCCGCGAGTACGACAATTGTCCTACAAGTACAGCTGCAACGAAGACCCTAACCAGCACAAGGCGCAATACCATGGTGGAACTGTTCGTTGATATCACTGCGACCACGAACAATGTGCTGGAAAGCACAAAGAACCTCGACTATGTTGGCGGCAGGTGGGGGATTGACCTCATCAATATTATGCTCGTGGCAACATGCAAATTGTACAATAGCTACATAACCTCCCCTCCCATGTCACAGACACACCTATACACTGACCTCATCTCAACTGACCTTGCCATCTACTTCCAACACGTCATCAGCCCCAGCCATACCGAGCCTTCCCTTCCCGCTTCTTGCCCCATTCACAAGCAGGTATGACCGCCTCAACTTGCCTGCTAAGGCGGCAGAATGATATGAGTCGCAGGTCCAGCTTGACTCGTGCTCTTGCCCTACCAACACGCATCACTCACAGCGCGTTCGAATCCCCAAACGGATCATCGTCCTCATTGCCCTCCCGGATCGGCGTTGGCAACGGTGGGTGAGCATGCTGCGCTCCTCCTGCCACCACACTTCTCCTCCGTGGATCTGCTTGTGCCTGGGGAGGCAGATGCATCATCGGACGTGGTGGCTTCTGTGGTGGTGCCTCGCTCCCACCTCCATACCCACCACCACCCCCGCTAGAGCTGCCAAAGCTCATGCCCGCCATATCCTGCGTCAGACTCGTCCTTCTGTTCGCAGGAGCCGACCTCGGCGGCGGTGGCGCAGCCCTATGCTGTCCAGTGGCATGACTACCCCGTCTACTCGGACTCTGGACCACCGCAGCGGCCTGCTCCGCCTCAGCCTCACCAGCTTTAGACCTCAACGTCAGGCCCTTGGTGGGATCATTGTACATATCCGTCTCCTCCTCACTATCGCTATCCTCGTCGACGCCTTTATCCGCAATCTCGAATGCAATCAACGCCTTCACCAACTCATCATTCGCATTCAACAGTCCACCAATCCACTGCTCGGATTCGACGAGCTGGATATATCGCAGGATTTGGCGGCGCAGGGCTTTGCATGTTTCGAAGCGCTTGAGACAGTCGGAGTCGGAGGAGGGAAGGGAGGTTTCGCGGTTGAGGTGGCGGAGGGAGTTGAGGAGATTGGTGGAGGCGACGGAGGCGCCGGCGATGGAGGAGAGCATGTTGGGTTTTTCTTTGGCGAGGTCGAAGATTTTGGGAGTGGGGGTGTTGGACTGTGAGGAGCTGTGTTTGTGCTTGGACTTGGATTTGGATTTGAGCGTGTAGTGGCCCCAGATGCCGCCGCTGGCGTAATCGGGGTCGGCGATTGTGCGGGAGGGAGTGCGAGAATGAGAGGGAGAGGATGATGAGGGTGGGGTTGATGGTGACCCGGCATTAATAGACGTTCGTCGGCTTCCGGGAGGTGGTGTTCCTGGTGCAGAAGGTAATATTTCCTCCTCTGTGCCAAATGGATTTTCTTGAGCTTCTCGCTCAGTTTCGCGAATTACTTTATACTTGTTTTGATCTGTAACAGGACGTTGCTTTTTCGGCAGTTGTTTGTGCAAGCTGGCAATATTCTGCATGCCTGGCGTGTCTTTGTAGGTAACTGCCCATCCACGATAGAGTTGGTTACATTTCTTGCGCACGTCGAGGTCGACCATGTCGTCTGTGGGGAGTATGCGAAGACGTTCCATAAGAGGTTCGTCTGCAAACCGTTTCTGAAACCGCTGGCCAGCATTTTGCATGAGTGCGTCAAGGATGGTAAGAGCACGTAACTGACGATGTGCGTCGCCGTATTTCCTGGTAATCGGTTAGACTAGGAGCTGGAAGTTGTATGATGGGTTAGATGTACAGCTTTTTTCGGATGGCTCTGGCAGCCTCGGTGGGCCCGGAATCCTGGATTTGAATGACTTCTATCAAGTCTACAAGTCCACTGAGATCACCTTCGTCATAATCACCGCCTGTCATGCGATCAATGCTGACCGTGACGGCAGTGTATGGTTTCTAGCAAGACTTGATCAGATGGGGCTTCGATGAAGAGTGAGTCTACAGTCGCTTGATTGAGACTCGGAATAGGCATGTTTCCACTTGAAGATGGATTCGTATGCGAGCAGCCTTTCTGAGTACATGTAGTCACAAGACCTGATACAGATAGGCAACATACCTGGTAGGAAGAGGCGAAGAGAGCCATCTTCTGGTCTTGTCTCATATATGTTTCAGCACTTTTAACGTCTCAAGCACGGGTATGACAAGATCAGGAGCAATGTGATCTTGAGAGTTGGACTGTCCGAGAGATGTTACCGTCGCTTACCGATGACGTTAGCGGGCACGGCGGGGTTGTTCCAATAGTCCCAGTTTGCACGTGCACCAAAATATTAATGAGCTTTGTATTTGTCATGTCGAGTCTGACCTTTCTAGAGTGAAGTCAACTACATTCACAATGGCAGACTCAAAAAAGGCACAAAAGACAGGTAGGTGGCTTCACGGGTATCTTCTCGACTCAGATATTGACAATCACATCAATAGCAATCCTCTCAGTCTATCAAAAAGATGGACTTCTCGATCTTGCCAAAGGGCTGGTAGCTGAGAATGTCCGTTTGTTGGCGTCGGGAGGCACTGCGCGTATGATCAGAGATGCTGGATTTCCTGTCGAGTGAGCTATTATTATCTCTCTTCGGGATGCTGAAGCTAACAACAAAAAGCGATGTCTCCTCAATCACTGGCGCGCCTGAGATCCTCGGCGGCCGTGTCAAGACTCTGGTATGGTGATCACACCCCGGGAAAACCACATAACTCGGACTGAACAAAAGGCAATGGACAGGCATATCAAGTTTACGGAGGCATCCTAGCTCGCGACGCAGCTTCAGATGTTCGAGATCTGGAAGAACAAAAGATTGGCATGGTCGACTACGTTGTTTGCAATCTATACCCCTTCAAGGAGACCATCGCGAAACACGGAATCACAGTTGAAGAAGCAGTCGAAGAGATCGACATCGGTGGAGTGACACTACTCCGAGCCGCAGCCAAGAACCACGCTCGGGTCACTGTCCTTGTCGAACCTGAATCCTATCATGATTTCCTGCAGGAGCTCAAATCTGGTGGTGTTTCCGCCAAGAGTAGACAATTGTACGCACTGAAAGCATTCGAGCACACCGCCGACTATGACGATGCTATCTCGAAATACTTCAGAGGAAAGTATGCTGGTGATGGTGAACAGCAGGTAGCGCTGAGATATGGTATCAACCCACATCAGAGACCTGCAGCTGCATACGTCAAGGAGGGCAAGCTGCCATTCAAAGTGTTGTGCGGTGCTCCTGGCTATGTGAACCTCCTTGATGCTCTCAACGCATGGCAACTTGTGAAAGAGCTAAGAGAAGCCCTTGATCTTCCTGCAGCTGCCAGTTTCAAGCACGTCTCACCTGCAGGAGCTGCTGTGGCTGTACCTTTGGATGAATCTGAACGAAAAGTCTGCATGGTAAGCATAAGAATACGCCATGCACGGCCCTCGCTAATGACACAAGGTCGACGACATCGCCGGCATCGAGACGTCCGGCCTTGCCCAAGCATATGCCCGAGCTCGCGGCGCCGATCGTATGTCTTCCTTTGGTGACTTCATAGCTTTGTCCGACGAAGTCGACGAACCTACGGCCAAAATCATCTCCCGCGAAGTCTCTGACGGCGTCGTTGCGCCCTCCTACTCACCCGCCGCCCTCGACATCCTCTCCAAGAAAAAGGGTGGCAAATACCTCGTCCTCGCCATGGACAACACCTACAACCCACCAGCCCGCGAGTCCCGCACCGTCTACGGCGTAACCCTCGAACAAGGCCGCAACGATGCCATCATCAACCCCACCTCCTCCTTCAACTCTATCCTCGCCTGCAAATCCACCGGCCTATCCGACTCCGCCCGCCGCGACCTCACCCTCGCCACCATCGCCCTCAAATACACACAATCCAACTCCGTCGCCTTCGCCGCCCGCGGCATGCTCATCGGTCTCGGCGCTGGTCAGCAATCTCGCATCCACTGCACCCGTCTCGCGGGCGACAAAGCCGATAACTTCCACATGCGTTTCCACCCACGGTCTCTCGACCTCAAATGGAAAAAGGGTGCCAAACGCCCCGACAAGGCAAACGCAATCGACTTGTTATGCTCTGGCGCCGTGCCAGCATCAGCAGGTCCGGAGCGCGCGGACTGGGAACGCAACTTTGAGACTGTGCCGGAAGTGTTCACGCCGGAGGAGAGGAAGAAGTGGCTCGCTGAGTTTGCAAAAGATAGAGGTGTTGCGTGTAGCAGTGATGCGTTCTTCCCGTTCATTGACAATGTGTTCAGGGCGAAGGCGAGCGGGGCGCAATTTGTCGCGGCGCCGACGGGGAGCCAGAACGATGGGGCGGTATTGGAGACGGCGGAGAGCTTGGGAGTGGTGTTTGTCGAGCAAAGCACGCGTATGTTTCATCATTAGCACCTTTTCTGATGATGCGGTGAGAAGGGGAAGAGTGACGCGTTGTGAGAAGCTCAGAATGAGCTGGTATAATGAGGATGAGATGACACAAAAGCGGCGCGATAGAAAAGACCAAAGCTCGGCTAAGGCTGGAAAAGAAACTTGATATCACCAGCATAGATCTGAAGTGCATCCGCTGCGTTCACATCGTGTATCAAGTGCACACGCGACGGGGGTCCAAGTCGCGCAGAGGCTGCTCGAGTTTTGAGATTTCGTGTAGTATAGCACAACGCGTGGGAATATTATCCTCCCTTAGCGCTTTCCTCGCCTCACATATTCCCAAACACATTCCCACTCGCACTCCTCCGTACACCCCGGTCTCATCCCATCCCAGCACTCCCTCCTCTTCCCCTTCCTTCGCCTCCACCGATTCCAGGTCCTCCACCCCTATCCTCGCCTCTGCCACCCTTTCCCTTACCACGTCCCCAATCTCCACGTCTACCGCCATCGCGATCTCTACCATCATCGTGCGACAAGCACCACCAAATTTGTTCGGGGGAGGCGGCGGTTCAGGGCCGGGAAGGCGGAGGATTTCAGACATGTGTACGGGCGGCGGGCATCTGTTGGATAGCTCGGTTTCGACATTGCCTGTGATATCGTGTAATGCGTGCTTGGGTGGTATATCCCCCTCTCTCCTTCTCCTACAGATTCCTAATCGTGTTATTACTCGCGCTCCTCCGATCGCCCCGGCCACGTCCCGTGCTTCCTCCC
>Ga0268250_10000723_pt1 | contig 15053 bp, 15 predicted proteins | sample AgamicAsSfe_FD_200448 | JGI IMG/M metagenome (GOLD analysis project Ga0268250, IMG submission 200448) | Agave microbial communities from Guanajuato, Mexico - As.Sf.e (v2) (version 2) | ecosystem: Host-associated > Plants > Phyllosphere > Phylloplane/Leaf | place: Guanajuato, Mexico | collected... | reverse complement strand
TCTTCCGGGTCGGTTGAGACGGAAAAGCTGCTTCCTTGAAAGGTAACTCTTCAGTCTCAAAGCGATTGTATCTGCGGCAGCCTCCGACGGAGCACATATGAGCAGGTGTTTGACGTTTGAAGTCTCCAGCAGCTGCATCGCCGTCTCAACTAGTGTCTTCGTCTTGCCCGTGCCTGGTGGCCCGCTGATCAAATATGGAAGAATGCCATATGTGTTATTGCATATACCATTGACAGCGTGGGCTTGCTCATAGTTGATGGCTTTATCGTACAATTCGCGATGCGGAACCTTGCGCAATGTAGTTTGACGTACTCCATGCGATTCTCCAGGAAACAGCATTCGAAGACTCCAGTCATTACGATGATCACCAGATGTAGCCTCAGCAGTATCTCTCTGGAGGGTGGCATACTTCGTGCCGGGCGATTCGCCGAAGTGATTCTCCAGAGATCCAGAAGCATCTGTACGAAGGGCCAGGCTGACGTGCTTCAGCTCAGAGCTGAGATGCACCAAAGCTCTTCGCTGGCTTTTGATGATGTTGAACTTGAGCGGTATAACAACATTGACGAACATGGGCATAGGCGGTATGCTAGGATCGGGAAAACCTAGGCCGTCTGCTTTGATGTAGACTGTTTCCTGTGCACGGTTGATACCAAACACTGCACCGTCGTGTTGTATGCCCGTCCAGGACTTGAAGCTGACTGAAGGGGTTCCCTTATACCAGTACTGGTCGTCATTTACATACACCGGCATGGGCATTATAGCTCCTGTTCCGTCAACATACAGTTGTCGTATCTGTAACACGTCGCCCATCTCGATATGTGGGCTGTCTTCTCTCAATCCAGGTACCGACAAGCTCCATAGGCCACCAGCTGAAGGCGATTGCCGGAGTGGAACACGATACATTGCGTACGTTTCATTATGTTCTTCTTTCGCAGCACATTCGATGGCGGCCACTCTGCTAAAGTACTGGAGGTATATGAACTCATTGAGTGCAGTGGCCGGTCTCAAGGAATCGGCGGCTGATAGACCCAATGACTGTTCAGCCTCCGTGTACGGTGTAGGTATGAAGCTCGTCCCGACGAAGCTGTGCACATACTGTTCAAAATCAATCTGATGCCGAGGAATTGTTGGAAGAATCGTCGCCATCTCAGTGTTGATCGACCGTAGAGCTGGAGGAACGAAAGGAGTCGCGTAAACATCATACTCCCATGTATTGTTAACAAAATCACTCTGGGAGGTATCACTTGTTCCGGAAGATCGTAGTATGCCATGTTTCCCTGTTTCAGAAGAGACTTGCGGTTCTGCTACGGTCGAAGTCGAAAACCCCGGGCTGACTGAACTCTTCGTCCTTGGGACAATGTTAGGTACAGCTACAAGTCTTGAGAGGTTATCCTTCACCGTATTACCATGATGAGATTGAAGCATGTTGAAACTTGCAGCCATGTGGAGCCGGAGTCGCGTTTGAGAGACTTTTATGGGAAGGAGTCGCTGAGAGGTGCATAGAAGTGCCCTCAAGCGGAAGGCTCAAATAAGTGATGATGCGTTAAAACTTGCTATCGCAGTGAATGACTTGAGTGCAGCGTGGTGAGAACTCTGGACTCCTCAGGGAAAACCGTAAGATATGTATTAGTGTTTTTGTCCAAAGAATGGATCCAATAGCTTTTAATATTGGGCGTTGTTGTGGAGAATGTCAAATGTTGTAAAGTCGTGTAACATTCGCAGCGATGGGCGCCTGCTTAGCGCCACGCCAAGGGCGGGCTCGCTGTCAAACGCGTCCGCGTTCTTCCCAACCACCCCCTGATCATGAAGTCATCCGATATCTCTGCAGGTCTACACACTGTCATCGTGTCGGCAGCTCAGCAAGCGCCTGCTATGTTTCAGGTCCTCGACGAGATGTAGAGTATTGTGGTGGTGCGACTTGACGCGCTGTTCCAATCATGACATGCTCCTTCCATCCAGCCGGGAACCCCAATGTACGATCCGCGACCGGTACGGCGCTCGAGGGGGTTGATGTTGACTCTCCGCTAGCAACTGCGGGTTAGTGGACTCTTTGATCCGTACGCTGTTCGATGTCGAGATCGCCCCATTCGCACTTCCCCGCAATACGTCATGATCCGAGGTTGTTCAGCTGGACCTTAATTTGTCAGGTATGTAGTGTCTGTAGAACTTTAACATGGATATAGAGTGATACCAGCATCTCTCCTCAATCTTTCACACCTTCTTGCATACACCTCGTCAATTATGTCCAACCAACAGCTGGTCGAAAGCAAAGGCATCTTCCATGGCCTACCCGTGTATCCATCCTCGCTGAAGGGGCTAACAGCCATCATAACCGGAGCAAACGGTATTTCTGGAAACTACATGCTGCGCGTATTGGCGCAGGACCCAGAGAGATGGAGTAAGATCTACTGCTTGTCACGGCGGCCACCTACGATCCCGGATGGGCTGCCGAAGAATGCCGAGCATATCCCACTAGACTTTCTACAAGATCCTGAAGAGATCGCAAAGGTATTGAAGGACAAGGGCGTTAAGGCTGACTACGTCTTTTTCTACTCGTATGTACAAGTCAAGCCGAAAGAGGGCGGCGGCTTGTGGAGCGACGCAGAGGAGATGTGTAAGGTGAACAGTAAGTGCTGATCGATAACCGGTATAGAGATACAAGGCTAACATACTGTAGCTGCTCTACTCAAGAACTTCTGCGAAGCTCTTCCGATTGCCAACATCAAACCAAAACGCATCATGCTCCAGACCGGCGCGAAGAACTATGGTGTACATCTTGGTCCCGCAGCGACCCCTCAAGAAGAAACGGCACCGCGTGTCACTTTAGAACCCAATTTCTACTACCCACAGGAAGACTTTCTCTGGGATTTCTGCAAGAATCAGGGCATTGACTGGAACATATGCATGCCATCAGGGATTCTGGGCGCTGTCCCGGATGCAGCCATGAACATTGTGTTTCCACTAGGAATATACGCAAGTGTGAAGAAACACCTAGGCGAGAAACTCGAGTTTCCGACTGATCTGCATGCATGGGAAGCAACAGCATGCATGTCCAGTAGCAAGATGAATGCTTACATGGAGCAATGGGCCGTGCTGAACGATGGGGCAAAGAACGAAAAGTTCAACACAATGGATGGCACAACCTTTACATGGGGCAATTTCTGGCCAAAGTACGCAGGGTGGTATGGTATCGAATATGAGTATCCCAGCCTAGACGACAGCGCGTATACCGTCATCACTTCACCATACGACCCGCCTCCACGAGGTTTTGGGCCACCAGCAACATTCCGGATTCGCTTTACGCTGACTGATTGGGCAAAACAAGAGAAAGTGCAGAAGGCATGGGAGGAGATAATCTCTAAGCATGGTCTCAAGGTGGATAAGCTGCAAGACATGGACATTGATCGTATTTTCGGCTTTACCGACGGAATGATGAGCTTTTCCTTGGATCTCACCATGAACAAGGCGCGCAAAATGGGGTGGCATGGATTTGTCGACTCAAACGATGCCATCAAGGAGGTACTTGGAGAGTTTGCAGATCTCAAGATGATTCCTCCTGTGGGTAAGTAGTCTGCGAAATACAGCCTGGCTATAGAATCTACCAATCTGCGCTACTTCATCGCTTTGAGCTGTTTCTGTTTTCCTTGTTTTCCCATCGCGAACGCTCATAATCATTCTCTCGGATAATAGCGTAGTGATGACAGTGTCATCTGTACTACTCGTAGCTTCACTCGTTATCCTTACATAAAGCTATGACTAGGGCCAGTGACGTAGCTCATGATGGTGTCGTGAGCAGAAGACATGCCGACTTCCTCCCATGTCGACCCAACCGCATCCGCTTCTCTGTACAGCCTTTCGATGACCCCGAAGATGTCGATCTCTAGCAGGGTCCTCTCACCCACCGGTCTATTCATGATCGTCTCCATCAGAAGCTGTTCAATTACCCACCCTTGACCGCAAGTTGCTTGACTAAGGATCGCCAATGCACCTAGGCAGTCTCGATCTAGAGCATTTACCTGCGCAATCTTCCAATTCTCATCGATGATCCGAGACGATAGCGAGGCGGAGTAGCGAGCTTCGGCCAGCCCCGAAACGACGTCCGCGTAAGGCAAGGTAAGACGGATGACGTTTCTGCGCTCGACAGCTTCTTCACGGCGGAACTTCCGGATGAGATCACGACGGTCTTCTCGGCCCATCATCTGTGAAGTCAGTACAACACTGGAGGACACCGAAAGGCGAACCTGTCAGTAACTGTCTCTACTGGTCCACGCACCTTGAAGGCTTCTTGACCCATGCTGCCTCCCAGATAGAGCACTGTCTCGTGATTGCTATCAGTAGCGAGGAGCTCATCCCTACTGAGGCGTATCATGATAATCTCACCATTATGGATGTTACTGAAGTTGCAAACCGGGTCGCCTTCGATCGCGACACCGTCGATCAGCTCGCCAGATTCGCTTGTACGAATCGGCTCACCATTGATATCGCAGGGCCAGACCTCTTGCAGTTCGATCTTATACCTGAATCTGAAACGGGCTTTAATGGCCTCAATAATGTCCTTGTGTGCGGCTGAGAGAGTAATGAGAACTACATCACCAGTCAGTGTCGTTTTCCTTCTAGTCCGCTCGCTTAGTACTAACAGTCAGAGATTGTAAGGTCTTTGGTCGGGCAATAGAGCTCGACAACGACTGCCTTAGTTTCCTGATATGGGGAGGTACTGCGCATTATGAGTACTCGTAGGAGTTGTTTAAGCGGTGTACAGGAAATGGTAGATGAGCAGTGGAAGGAGTCCAAGTTCGGGTTGAGTCGGCTCACAGACTCCTGGATAGCTGTTATGACTTGCAACCTAGCAAACGGGGTCATGTTTAGGGGGAAAGGGAAAGACAGCGCATAGACACGAATCTCCTGGAAGTGAATCCTTTTCGTGGCTCGGTCAGTGGATCGTAAAGAAATATCGAGCAGGTACTGTCTCCTTTGAAAGTGTTTCTCGAAATACAAAGATCAATTGGCATCTATAATGTCGTGTCTGCATTGTCTCCTAACTCTTCTCTGGGCCACACGCTATCAAAAAGTCAACGTAGAGCTTGAAGTTAGCTAGCTTTCGAGCTTTTGCTCTTTCTCTGTTCCCAAGACACGACATAACCTCATCTCACCATGCATCTAGATCACAGAATATCAACGCTACTGAAGTTCAACTTTTGGAAAGCGCTGAACAAGATGTGAGTGACGCGCTCTCTGGATCCTCTTACCACGGTCTCAAGCGACTCATTACTGCCAATCGCTAATTGGCATTGATAGCACGAGCTTTCTTATTTGATTGTTGAGCCTCTGTTCTGTATATTCTGTTTTGGTGATGTGCGTGCACTAACTAACGTCGTCCACTACGATACCTAGGTAGCGTGGTCGGGATCCTTCATGTGCGGGATCTACCACCGGCTGTACGAAGATCTTTGGTCAGCGCTATGAGATCGCCTGAGTAATAGCTCCGATTGGCTCGAAGCACCTCTACTTGCGATTGGATCCGTTTCGGCCTGGCGGGTCTGACTCAGCCGCACCGTGTTCAGATGCACGAACACGTCTTCCGTCCTAACGGAGAAGTTATAAGCAAATGGCTTAGGCTATATTCAGAATCGCTCCCAACGGTTGTAAATGAGTCACTATGATGAACGTACGTATGGTGGAGCCGGTTGGAGAAGCCCAGACTGACTAGGCATCCACACCTAGGAAGTACGATCACATATATATCGAAAGTAATGATCTTCAAAATCTGGATGGGTCAAAATTCAAGAACATCCCCGCATCATGGCTCACAACACCGCTGAATTCGATCAGCTTGTGCTGGAGAAGATTAAAGAATTCAACGTGCCAGGCCTTTCGCTTGCCGTTGTGCAGGGTGATGATATCTACTCGAAAGTAAGCAAGTTAGGTCAGAACTAGCGAACCTTGAGTACTCATCCTTTCTAGGCGTATGGTTATTCGAAACTACCCGACGTCGAGACAAATACAGATACCCTCTTCGACCTCGCAAGCACGTCCAAGAGTACCACTGCAGGAGCCGTCGCCCATCTCGTAGACGATGAGAAGTACCCAGACGTACAATGGACAACACCTGTTTCGAAGATCCTTCTAGATGACTTCGTCCTTCCTGACCCATATCTTACAGAGCAGGTTACTATCGAAGACATACTAAGTCATCGTAGTGGCATTGCTACCCATGACGAATCGTACTTGAGTGCCCGCTCGAAAAACCCAGACAATCCAAAATCTTTGACCCGCAACCTGCGCAATCTTGAATTCGTCAAACCCCTTCGCACCGAGCATGTATACTGTAATATCATGTTCAGCGTCGCGGTGCATCTTGTCGAGACTGTCAGTGGCATGTGCTATACCGACTTTATAAGGACAAAGCTCTGGAAACCTCTAGGCATGACCAACACATTTCATGATGTCCCCGACATCGAAGCCAACAGCGATAAGGATCGCAGAACAACGTCATACCACTGGCACAGCGGATCTCAATCCTACGCTACAATACCTCACTATCCTCCAGCTCCAGAAGGGCATGGCGCAGGCTGCATCTTCAGCAGTGCAGGCGACTACGCGAAATGGATCCGCGCTCTCATCAAACGCGATCCAATTCTTTCCGAAGCGAGCCACAAGGCACTCGCCACCCCTCGCAGTTTTGACCTCCTAGGTGACGAGAAGTGGTCCATACCCTTCAAAAGTGAAGAGCTTTACACCCTTGGCCTAAGCCTTACCAGCTACCGTGGACACAAATTGATCGGACATTACGGCTCAGTACCTGGATTCAAGGCCATGGTTTGCTTCATGCCCAAGTTCGACTGGGGACTTGTAATCTTCGGAAACTCGGATAGCGCAGCCTATGTCAATGACATTCTGAAATTTACGCTACTAGACGAGGTTATCGGCGTACAGAAGGAGGATCGCATCGACTGGGGTACATTCTTCAAGAACTTCCAATCTATGGATGATGCGGAAGAGGCGGAGAAACCTGAGTGGACGAAGGTCGATAGTGTAGAGCCGCTCGGTATTGTTGTGGAGAACATAGCTGGTAGCTATCACAACGTTGGGTACAAAGGGTTGGCGCTTGAGGTGAAGGATGGGAAGCTAGTTGCGGATTGCAGCGATCGATGCTTTCCTTACATGCTGGAATTTGAGCATTTAACGGGTAACATGTTTGCTGTAGAGATGCATGGTATCTGGGAAGGCAAACTGTACAGTACAATCCGAGGCGAGATCAGAACAGAGAACGGGCAGGTAACAGCAGTGGGTGTCGAGCTAGAACCGGACGTCAAAGGCGGCCTCATCTGGTTCGATCGGGTGTAGCATGAAATCACTATTTATTGCGTACGTTTCGAAAGTATTAGAATGCAGTGCCGCAGTGGAGGATGTGTAAGAGTGAAAGAGGCGGAGCCGACTCCTGGCGCTAAAGCCTCGCACTAGCCAGGTGGAGCAAGCGCTTGAGACCCCCGCCCATATCGTGAGATGGCTGGCCAACCAAGCGTTTCCCTCAGCGGCAATTCATCAATCGTTTAGTCAAATATGAGGGTATAAACATTGCCAAAGTCTGATCCGCACTCGCTGTGAGTTCATCGCGCAACCATTTCGCAGACTCAATCTGCTGACTTGTTTGTGTCAATAGCCCAACGCGTCAATACCGACGGCGCGCCACCATCAAGATGCTAGCAGACGGTAAGATCGACTCGCTAGATACGCATCTGGAGCAGTTCAAGCTCAATGATCAGAACAGACAAATCGATCTAACAGTAAGTCGATACCGACATGTTACCAACTCACGTCCGCTGACCTACCTAGAATCTCTTAAGAGAATACGGTCAGCTGCTTGACGAGTACAAAGACTTAAAGAAGGCATATGAAGAGAAAGGCAGAAGTAATGTCGTAAAGCCAGCAGCTGCAGGCGCCTCTACCGTGACTGCAGCAATAAAGCCTCAAAATCCTTATGTCTTGGTGTTGATAGACGGTAACAACTACATCGTAAGTGCTAGCAGAGCTTCGTAATATTCACACTGACCGACTCTAGTTCAACGATGAATTCGTTCGCGAAAAGGAAGAAGGCGGAATGCGCGCCGCTCGTATGCTCAACGAAGCTATAGAGAAGTACCTACAGCAAAGCGTTCCACAAGCCCGTTCCGCCCGCATTCATGTCAAGATCTACGCGGACTTGACAAATCTATCTAAGCAGCTTGCAAGATCTAAAGTTATCGGTTTGGAAAAGCGATCGCTATCTCCATTCTCTGCCGCGTTCACTCGGGCCATAAGCCTCTTCGACTTCATTGACGCTCTAGACGAAGAAGGCACTAAATTCAAGATTAGAGAACAGTTTAAAATTGCTATCGAGGATACAGCTTGCAGACACATCTTGTACGCTGCTTGTCATGATCCGGCGTATCTAGCTCAATTGTCGCCCTTCAGCGGCATACGCGACAAGATTACCCTTGTCCAAGGCGCTGGATGGAACTCAAAATTCCACGAGTTTGGCCTGGATGTCACCCAGTTTCCAACCATCTTCAGATGGTCCGAACCTTCCGCTGCTACACCAGCCAGCAAAGGCGCGTCAGCTACAGTACCTAAGCAAAAGGCAGTAGTAAGACCAATACTTAAGCCTGTGTCTCCAACTCCTCGCAAAGAATCATGGAGGCGAGATGGCTCTTTTAGTGTCTCAGACTCCGCATTCGGCGATCTATCGCCTACAGAAACCAATGGATTCGATGAACAAGACAGCGTTGGGTGGGAAGGACGATCCGCAAACACTCAAAACGTCAAGAACGGCTCCACCTCAAACCCACAAAAGGACTCTCAGCTCTGCAAGTACTTCCGAAAAGGCTTTTGTAGCTTTGGCGAAAAATGCCGCAACCAGCATGTCCCAAAAGGTCTCGACGGCGTAAACGGCTCTACCTCATCCCCATGTAAGGCTCCGGCTGCCACATCACAGGCATCCCCACAACTCACAGACCGTGGCAACATCTCCGCCATCCTGCCACGAGCGCTAAGACCACACGGCTTCATCCCCCTGAATATATCCCACCAACGCATAGACGCATACCGTCCCTCACCCTCCGCATCAGCCTGGAAGATCTACAACGCACGTTTCGCAAAAGCCAAACCATGCAACACCTTTCACCTGCAGGGAAAATGCACTAATCGTCCCTGTCTTTTTGACCACAACCCACTGGAGCCTGAAGCTAAGCAGGTGCTGGAGTATGTCTTGAGTTGTAATCCTTGTCCAAGGAAGGGGGCGTGTAGGAAGAAGGATTGCTTTTATGGCCATCTTTGTCAGAAGGATGGGTGTATGGGGCAGAGTGGTGGTGGTGGCGGTGGGGGACCGAAGGCGTGTCGGTTTAAGGCTGATTTGCATTATAAGGCGGAGGAGTGTAAGCTAGAGAGTTTGGTGCCGGCGATGGAGGATGAAGTGGCTGTGAAAGAAGTGGAGATTGGTGGGATGCAGTTGATTGATGGGGAAGATTTTATGTGGTAATATTACCGGAAGTTGCGTGAACGGATGCGTCCATAATAACTTTGTCGTTCAGCAACCTCGACGCATTGCTATCAACCCTGTCAATCCATCTTAGCTAGGAATGTCCACGGTCACTGGCCATGAAACAAGGTTTCTGCTAAAACAACGTAGATCCTGTAGAGATGTTATCTATATGATCCAAGACCACCACTGGACTCGCTGAGTAGCTCACAAAGTCGTTCTAGAATGATCGAATATGCATATGAATTATGTCGATAATGACCTCATGTAAATGCCCTTCCTAATTGAACGCCACCGCTAAAGCGCCATACATGCATAAATAACAAAGACAGAAGGGGTATAAAACAACCTGAAGAGATGCCCCAAATACGACAACATAACTACAACAATCCGCATACCCAGCTAATACTTTCTTCCTCTCCGCCTCGGCAGCCCAGACTCCATGCCCACAGTTGCCGGTACGCTCGCGGTAGCGGGTATAACGACCTTGGGAGCAGGAAGTCCCTTCTTGGGCGTAGGAATGCTGATACCGGAACGATTTACATTCTCCTTGTCTCCAGCTTTCGCGGAAGATGGCGTTTGCGGTAGTACGACTTTCTTTGGTGCGGCGAGACGACTTTTCCGTTGAGCTCCTGGCTGTATACCCACAGGTGTCACGTCGAGAGAGGGGAGTTTGGTATCGGATGTGCTGGAAGACAGACTGCTGTCGATGCCCGTAGAGGTTGAAGACGCAACGGGCATCTTCTTGACTTTAGTCGACTTAGCTTTAGGTGCTTGCTTGTCCGATGCTTCTTTTTCTTCTTGTACAGCCTCCGGGAGGAGATCTGAAGGCGCGAGCAGACCCTTGCCAGGCGTACCATTTGTTGTTCCTAGACCGCGTACTCTTCGTACCTTGGGTGTGGACGCCTTGCTGATCTTCTCCTTCTTCTTCTTTGGCTCAGGAGCATCTGACATTCCCAGTTCGTCTGGAGTGGATAATGACTCTGCTTCAGCTAGGGCATTTGCGACAGTGTCTGGGTTCTCCTGGTAGTACGCCAACGTCTCGTCCCAGCGTACATTCTTGCCGATGATGGGCTCCTTCTCCGCATCGTCAATAGGGGGCAGATTATACGAATCCATTGCAAGCTTCATCAACCGGACGGTGACGCAGAAAGCGCCTTGCTTGTTCTTGCGTGTGTTGTTTCGTGTCATGTCAGCCAGTACTTTCGCGTCGTCCTTCTTGAGTACGACTACTTCGTTACCGTCGGCACGGCGGATGTTGATCTTGGGCGGTCCTGGGGCGGGTAGTCGTGAGATCTTCTTCCGTGAAGAGCGTCTAGCCGCTTGTGCACTCTTCTCCTCTGCAGTTTCTGTCTCCTCTGCATCTGGAATAGGCGATTGAAGAGTCTCAGCGGGTTTGTTTAGTGTTGGAATCTGCGATAGATCCAGCGTCAATTCAGTGTGCTGCTTAGAAGGCGAGTTCGGGTCCTTTTCTTCGAGCACCTTGCGGGGCGAGGCCAAGGCGTGGCGGACCACATCTGAGTCTCTCCGATTCTGTAACGACTCTCTCTTGTGTGTGATAACGGCAGCCTTCTCAGCTTTGCTTGCGGCAGCACGGTTGAGGAAGTCCTTGAGGATGGCCGTATCATCGTCGATAGCAACCGTCATGGTAACATCGTCGGGTCCAGACTCAGGGCGGGGCGGCGGCGGAGGGGAGTGCAGTCGACGCGGAGCAGGCGATTGCGGTTTGGTTGGTGTGAATGAAAACGTCAATCCATCAGCAATGTCTGTAGATGCGACAGGTGCGTCGGCCATGTCAACCTCGGAAGGAGCCGCATCTTTCTTGGGGCTGGGGGCATGCTCTTCAACGGCTGCTTGGTACTCTCGTTGTATGTTCAGCTGTAGAGAGGCTTCCGTAAAATCGTCTTCATGGGCGCTTGCTTCAGGAGAGCTAGACACGTCTTCCATTGTGTTGCCGTCGTCCTGAATTCCACCTGCCAATGTGCCTAAGACCACTTCAGATAACTCAGCATCCTCGTCCTCATTCAGTTCTTCGTCAAGCACTGGTGTTGGTGAAGTGGCAGCATCATCTAATGGTAAAGCTGGATATTGAAGCTCTGTCGCAGCATCTGGTACCCCTGACGTTAGCTCCACCTCTTCAGGCGCTGTCTCGTTGCTTTTGCCGCTGACCACCTCTTGAGTCGGGGTTACAACTTCCTCTTCGATTCCCCTCGTGGAAATCTCCTCGGCATTGGTCTCCTCTACGACCTTACTCGTTTCTTCAGTGAGTACAGTTTCCGTTTCCACTTCTGGGCTGTCGCTCAGGGGTAGCTCTGGGTATTCGACCTTCTCCGGCGATGCGTTTGAGGTAGTCGACGTCTGCTTGAGTGGCGAACGGAACAGCTTCGCGATAGTCGCGTCTTCGGCAAATTCAGGGTCTTGTTCGTCTCCTACACTCTCATGATCAGGGGCTCCGGCCGTCGACGCATCCGCTGCAAACGTGAAAGTCGATCCGTCGTCTTCTACAGGCTCCATGTGTTCATCTCCATCTGCGATTGTCTCAAAGCTGTCCTCGCCTTCCATGTTGTGAGTATCATCTTCTTCCTCTTCGCTGTGTGCTTCGTCGTTTGCGCTGATTACGGAGTCTCCAATCTGGGTCGCTCTTTTCCCTGCGATCAGTCAGTGAATGCTACCGTAGTACCCTTTGTGGCCGTACTTGGCAAAACGCTCTTCCTCCGGTCCCAGCGCGTCGCCTTGAACGCGCGCTTCTTGCCAAGTCTACTTGTGGACTTCTCCATAGCTTTGGGACTCATGTGTTGCCGCCTCTTCACAGGCCTTGAACGCGCATCTTGTTCCTCCTCATCTTCTGACTCCTGTGGTGTGTCGTCGGCACGCGCCCTGGGATCAAATCTCCGCCAGATCTTCTTCTCCTTTCCTCCACCCACTCTCTTTACTTCCTGTCTTCGCTCCCATGCGCGCGGCACTTTGGAAACCGGGAGAGCACTCGGAGTGAGGAATGCAGCGTCGGTCTCGTTCCATGTGTTGTCGAATGTTTTGGTGGGCGTAGCGCGTTTGCGCGGAGTGAAAACCATGACGTCGGCGGTCAAATAGTACTAGTATAGATATATCAATGGCGCGCAACCATGGGTCCTGTGTCGTGAGGCTCGTTAGTATCGTCGTGAGGGTGTGTCGTCTGTGTTGGCCGTCGGTCGCTAGGAAGGTACCATCATAAACAAAGCCGGACAGGGATCACGATGGGGCAGGCACGCTAAGGAGATTGCCGCGGCGGAAACTTTTGAATCCACCGACTCGTCGACGACGACGCCAAAACACCCACGAGCCCGCACAAGGCCAGCACTCACGTCGCATCCGGATCGCATTAATCTGCCGAAAAGCATCTACAAGATGGTACCGAAGCCTCAGGGAACCGCCGTTCAGTCGGCCACGCACCGACCCCTCCCGCCGCTACCAAAACTCCGCGTCCGACGACCGAACAAGCCAGAGGCAAACCCATGTCTGGGAGCAATGTCATCAGTTTTGGGTATGTCAGGATAGAATTGTGGAATGAGGAGGTTGGGGTGTGATATTGGGCTGTGCCGTAGGGTGTGATGCGGGGCCAAGAGTGTTTGGGAAAACAACCACGAACATAGGCTGACATATGGCTACAGGATGCTGGGCGTCTTCCGGCTACAGTGTACAGGGCTGTGCGCAGCTTGAGCAGAAATTACGGCAGTGTATGGATGCGCCAGTATGTTCACCGCCTCAGCGACCTTTGGACTTCTCTAACTTTTCATCCAGCGAGACCACAACCAGAAGAAGAACAACATCAACTACCACCTCTCGAGAATGTACCCTAAGATCGTCGGCCCCCACAAGCGGGACTAGATCATGCGCCCTTGTCTTTGTATATTATGTATACCCACGAAACAGCATCATGGGGGAGTTAAGTCGTTGGCATCATCGACAGGCGTTATGGTTACGATCGTTGTATATAAACGAATCTAGTAAGAGTGGGCATTTGCATATGGGCCGACGATATCAAAGTGCAACAAGTCTCGACCAGCTCTGTTACGTACAGACATGTCAGATGTAAGGGAGGAATCAGGCCATGAGCGGGCCAGTAGCTGTCCGAGCGAAGACTGCAGGACAGCCCTTCACGCACGACCACGCATGCTTTGTCTGCTGGCTTCATGTTTCAGTACGGTCCATCATTCTAGACCAACTCCCACTCAAGGCCATAGCAACTACCAGTCTTGCAAACCACATCTGCCGAAGCAGGCAGTGCATACTACTCCCCACGTTCACCCACGTGTGAGACTGCCTTTGTATGTTTCATCGCTCTCGCAGGCCGCCTGATAGGCCTGATGCTAAGTCTTCGCTCCTTCACCAATAGCAACCCACAAAATCAGACGCAGCTGCCAAGGGATTACCGCAGTGTTATACCCCGCTCGTCATTGCGCATAATTATGCTGTGCATCGTTGACCGAAACACGCTCACTTGGGCTATATTTACCATCTTTGGCCAACGCCACATGCAGGCTTAGACCCACTCACTCTACACCCCACCAGCACATCTACCAATGCGTCGCTCAGCCCCCCAGCCGACCAGATCCTACGCCAACCTCGTTCCGGCCGCATACTAGACCTTTCCCAACCTCCCAGTGGCTCGTCACGCACACGTCTTGTCCAGGGCGGAAAATCTTAGGTGTGATTGGGCTGATGCGGGAAGAAAGATGAAGGATGTTATGCGAGACCTTTCCTGAAGCTACCCTGCCTTCCCTCATCGTCATCGCTAGAGACCGCTTTCGATTGGATCGCCAGGGACATGGCCCGATCGCATAGCCAGGGAAGCGATGGGAGCTTACCCTGCCGCAACATGTGTTGCCAGGGTGCTGGTTCCCCTCCCACATGCACTCAGCCGCGTAGAGGTGTTGTGAGCTTCTTATAGTCTGCTGTATTGCGTAGCGATCTTCGTTTTTTGCACCTCATACAACGCCAGCGTACGACTCTGTCGGTTGTCATCTTTGTGTATTCGCAAAACTTGGGTTGAGGACGGTGTGTTTACATAATTAGGAGCTGCACTCATGGAAAGACGATGGCGTTTACACTTCTTACCTTCGCATTGTTAGGACCGGCCATGGCATACGCGGCTGCTTTCTCGATACCGGAACCTACACAATATACACCTACCATGGATGGATGGAGTCCAGCTCCTACGGCAGCACCACAGCTTCTTCTTGATCTCTCCCGACGTCAACAAGGAAGTAATACTTGTGGATATGTCTCTGGTTCTGGCATCTCAGGTATGGTTGTTTTGACTCTAGTCTTCGACTTGTACTGACTCTCCAATAGTGAGCGCAGTAACATGTTCAAATCCCACAGATGTATGCGCAACAAACCGCGATTTCGGCATCCATGGCTGCTGTCAGTCCGGTCTGGGTACTTCCTGTACAATAGCCACAGCATGTATTGCCTCGACAGCTATGTCAGCATCCTGCACAAACGACGCCTGCTCCTCCGACGCTGCGATAGCAAAGTGCACTGCGAGCTCAGCACCAGC
>Ga0268250_10000721_pt1 | contig 15062 bp, 17 predicted proteins | sample AgamicAsSfe_FD_200448 | JGI IMG/M metagenome (GOLD analysis project Ga0268250, IMG submission 200448) | Agave microbial communities from Guanajuato, Mexico - As.Sf.e (v2) (version 2) | ecosystem: Host-associated > Plants > Phyllosphere > Phylloplane/Leaf | place: Guanajuato, Mexico | collected... | reverse complement strand
ACTAGTCAGAGTGGCTGACGAGAACGCATTGACCGCCCTTCTACCTCGAATTACTGCAACTTGCCGTCCTTTCTGCTATTGTGACACAAGACCACGATGCTGCTTCTACGCGCCCTATCATCGCAAGACCCATCTCATTCATCTCACATTTCCCGGGCCCGCTGCTCGTTAATTCGATAATACCGAGCACATCTCCAAAGGCTTCCGCTTTTGAACGCAATAATGGCACCACGAAGAAGGAAGCAACTCTACGAGGACGTTCAAACCATCATGCTTAATTGGGACATTACATCTTTCGATAAATGTTTACCGAAGACTCTATGTCCCAACCACAACCAGGAGTGGAGGGAATGGAGTAATGAATTCATGGGACTATTGAGTTCAATTGCATCAACACCCAACACTACCCATCCGGACTTTAAGAAGAGATTGAGGAAAACCATACAGATACGCAAAGAGAAGGATAGCTCTGCTATTGGCAGCAAGGAAGTGGATTTGAAAACCGTTTTGGAAGAATATAGAAGTGAGGCTGAGAAGACAAGCGCTGATACGGCGCACCCTGGACCGAGTTCACAAGAGAAGCCTGTCAACCGCACTGCTCATCGAGCAAGCATTCAGATTCCCAAAACACCAATAAATCAGGAAGATGAGGACGAGGATGAAGAAGAAGAAGGATCTTCCGAACCCCTCGCCGGCGGAAAATACCAATACCTTAACGGCGTCAAACCCGTCAAGGTAGACTTGAATCCCGAAGCATCTGCTGCAAAAAAGCCTACACGGCCACAACCAGCAACGAGAGGTAAACGACGAAAAGCAGATGAAGAATCAGTGTCAGATACTCTTGCAGCAGAACTCCCAAGTCAGATCCACCAAGACCCAGATCCTCGGGCACCAGATGATACTGGTTTTCTTTCGGATCTTGATGGTGATGGGATGGATTTGGGAGGAAGAAAAAGGAAGAAGCGGTTATCGAGACTCCAACAACAAAGAGTCAGAGAGCCGCATTGGCAGATGGAGATAGATGATACTGCTGTTGATGTCCCGGATCTAGACGATAGTCTTGACACTCCAACCGTTCGTAGAGAGGTCAAAGTACCTTCGAATGTTGGTGGAGGAGACGTAGAAGATTCGTTTACGGGCAACAAGGAAGATGTGGCCATGAAGAACACAGAGGACATGCCTGTTTCGGGTGCGGAAGACTCACCTGTTCATACTGGACAGGATGTCATTATGAACGATGGAGAGGACGTGGAATTGGAATTGGAGAATTTACCTGGAATACCGGAGAATGCGACGGTCGCGGAGAGAAAGGAAATGGAAGAGTTGAGATTGAAGATGGAGCAACGGGTGTGGAGAATCAAGGTACTGAGGATCAAAGAAAGGGAGCGTGGTGGTAGCGAGATGACTGAGCAAGACGAAAACAGTGGGAGTGCGGAGAACGATGTGGCGAGCAACGGTAGAGTGTTAAGAAAACGAAGGGGGAAGTAGAAGTTGAACACCTCGATGGCTTCAGTGAGAGAACTCACGATGCAGGTGAGTGTGGCACACAGCTTCCGAGCAACGTCGACACGATCTGCCAGTAAGACTGTTATTCACGGTGAAAGAAGCTTTGGGTTCGCCGATGGGTTGTCTAAAAAAGCACAATACCCAGGTCTGTAGTGGGCTGAGGGAACGGCTCAACCGAACGATCTAACGACTGTATTCGACATGTACATCTACTGACGAGTCTCATCGTGGTTTGACAAGATGATCAACATATATCTCATGATCATGTAAATGGCATGTTCAAGTCATTTTCCCTTACAACTTCGCTATCTCTCTCTTCAGGATGGGGTCAACCCACTTCTCCCACCCCTCTTGTACACCACCTTTCTGCCACGCCTTCTGATTGATAGGCAGCTGTTCGACCCAGCGCATGATATTCTCGTACACGTTGCCGTCATACATACCCAATGCGCTGCAAAGACTTGCGTCAGAGAAGTCCCATGCGTCTGTCAATGCGATTGCTTCCGGCAGAAGCTGATCGAGCAAGCCGTTGACTAGTGAGCGGATGAGATCGAGTTGCGTCGTTGTGAGATGTGGAGAATCCGCATAGGCTGTCTCGACAAAAGACAGGGCGTCGACTGTTCGTGGGTTTATAATGGTGGAGAGGGCGAAGAGCGAGCGCGTTCGGTTCAGTACAGTGCGAAGGCTGGACGATGTGGTATCAGGAAGACTTGAGATAGTGTCAATGAAGGATCTAAGAATGAAGTACTCAGTGTGAGCTCGTGAGGCGGAGATCAGCAGCATCATATGCTCATTCCATGCATCCGCAGGCAACTTGCTGGAAGCTCGGATAGCTGAATGTGCTTTGACGACTAGACGATGTGCTCGGTCGCGGTAGATTGTAAGCTGTACTTCTGGATCGAGAAACTGCGTTCCGAATGCGCTGCATACAATGTTGGGATCTTCAACATCAGCCAGGTATTGCACCTGCGGCTCGATTGGCTCGCCATCTTGTAAACGGTCGAGTTGCTTCAGTAGGTGTCGTCCAACCTGCTGCCAGAGAACATAATTCTCGCCCTCAAACGTCGCACCGCCTGTGAGAGCACCGACGATATCCGGGAGGCCGGATATAGACATATATCCATGGCCACCACATAGTTTGCGCGCGTCTTCAGCACTGTCGGCAGCCTCTGACGTAACGTATGCCTTCATACCCGCAGTCAGTGCGTGAACAGATGGCAAGAGAGAATGGTCGTTCTTGCTCTGCATCTCACGGAGTTCGTCGTACTGGTCATCGCAGATCCGCGAACCAAAAAACATTGCATACGTCTTAGCTATCATGCTCATAAGACGGAAATGTTGGTGCTTGTACTGGAAAATGCTCGCTTCGGTGTTCAGCGCATCGGCAGGACCAAGACCCTGTTGTCGCACAACGGAATATCGTGTCGCAATCGTCAATGCTTGCGCTAGTTGTACGGTAAAGATACCAGGCATCCTGCCCCGAACAAGCAGCATGACCGAGTATGAGAGCTTGGCGCGAAGGGGGTCTTTAGTGAATGTGCCCTCGCGTGCGAGCTGACTGTGCGCTATGAGCATCTGCGATCGAGGTATGCGAACTTGGTCAAAAGAGGCGAAGCCATTTTCTGCTTCATTGTAGCTGCTATGTTGTTAGATTCGCAGCGCTTGTCATCTCATACGATCAGGTTACTTACCCGAGCTTCAAGCCAACGTCACCCATTTTGATACCAGGCATTGGCTTGCCATCCTCCAGCGATCAAGTTGCACAAGGAAGACATGCGGACCCTGATCCTGACCACCGGCAATAAGTCTTGCCATGACTGCGTCGTGTGTGGTCGAGAAGCCCAGTCCAGCAGGCCAAAACTTCGTTGATGAAATTGTTGGCGAATGAACGACGAACTCATCGCTATCAGGGTCGAAGGTCGCAGTGGTTTCGATGCCTCGCACGAAAGAACCATGGCCAAGTTCAGTTTGCGAATATGTACCGAGTATCCTGCCGGATCGAGCCAGCGGAAGCCACCGTGCCTTTTGTTCTTCTGTGCCGTTGTATTCCATTGCAGGCTCAAACAGAACAGCTTTGTGACCGAAGGGACTATCAGCCGTTAGTTTGACAACCTAGTGCTATTCATGGTTTGAACTACCTTGCATTTACGAGGTTGTATCGAGGAGTGACCCATACAAAGTGTTCATGGTTATGCTCGAGCATATCATCAAGACATGCTTTTCCCATCCCGAGACCTTGCTCAAACAGATCCTCGCGTGAGGTTTCTGAGTAGCATCGCGGAAGTTTCGTACTATCGTAAATGCCGAGTGCTTTCTCAACACGCTTGAAAGCAGCTCGCCGCTCCTCAACAATACGTTCGCTGGCAAGAGGATTAGTAAAGAGACAGCAAAGACCTTGTGTATCGAACATACTTTCCCCAGAGTAGACATGTCAGCTCGAACGTATCAATGGAGCCGGACGCTCTTGCTTTCTGCATCAGCGTAGTCTGCATGTTCTTCACCATGTCGACTGTTATCACTTAGGAAGAGTCTGTAGAATAAGAAGAGAGTGATGTGATTGTTCTATGTGAGAGGGAGGAAACCCTGAGCTATATAGTAGGAGGGGTGACGGTATTGAATGACTGTGAAAGCAAACGTGATAGGTATCCAAACCAACGGAATCTGGACCTTCAAAGGCAGATAGACGGGAGTCGATTGCTAAACTGGCCAAAGCAACACCTCCTATAATCAGACGTACACGATGGGCTTTCTATATCCATGATGATCTGCTTTCCACGAATCTGCCGCGGATCCTTCGCTATCCATCCGCCGTCGAGTCAGATGCTATCAAAGTGCTGGTTCGTTATTTGATGAATGTGAATCACAACTGTGCCTCCGTGACGCAGGCATCTCGGGCAGAAATGGCTATTGGATGCATCTCCAGGGTGCTATCTCCAGAATACGTATGTATGGTCCTTATGTTCGTTCGATGCGACATACTGACTTCCGTTTAGCGTACAGATGATACCGGTCGTTTAGTAGATCAGATGATCCCTTGAACTCCTCCTTAACAGCTCAGACCTGTTCGACCCAAAATGAACAAACCCCATAAGTTCGAGCATATTCGTTGGGTTTTTCGCATCAAAAATATAGCTAAGCATGTGAGTGATATCATGGCTGTCCTAATAGATGTGCTCGGGGTCACTATCCGTCTAGGCAATGCCGCCAAAATTCGGGATTGAAGGACATGGGCCGTATCTATACCTAAGGGCGGCCCTTGGTGGCGTTGCCGCGTGGAAAACGTCTTCATATCCGAGTATTTTGTCGAATCACATGTCTCCGGTGCTTGGAATGGATGTTTCCTGCGACAGTTTCTTGGGAGTTAACGCGATATGCGATGGTATTCGACAAGTCTGCTTCTTGAGGACGAAGGTGTGACAATCAATGGTCCTCTCGTTCTGCAGCCCTGTGCCATATTCTGACGAACTCGTGCTGCGAAGATTGGCATAGCATGGGTGGTCCATCTCTTATTCAATTGTAGAAAGAAGGTGGCGCATTGTCTAGAGCTGAGGCGGCATCAACTCGTTATCCTGGATGGATGCACTCCACTTCAACGTCTAGGTTACACGCACCATTATGCGAGCTGGTACATCTCGATACTAGGCGCTATGAGATCGGAACGCGGTATCGTGAACTTATGATATGCCATCTCGGCTGCAGAAGTATGGTGAACAATGTACATTCAGTCCACAGTCGTGGTGTGCTGCGACGCGGAGGACCTCGGGGGGTTGGAAGCGCCAGGTCATACGCGGTTAGCTTGCCATGCAACTCGCCGAGGCGACACGTGCGGAAACAACTGCCGCGTATTTTCACCAAACTGGCCCCTCGCACGCTCTGCAACACCAACGGTCATCGCGTTGCTTCCCGGTTTTGTCTGTTATATGCCTCATCCCTGGTTCGTTAGAAATTTCCCTCAAAACCTCCGAGGATCATCGGCGACGCGTGTAAGCCAAGGCTGTTCAGACATCTTGCATACGGCCTGCATGTAATCAGCTACTCATCACGAACAACAGCTGGTTGAGGCCACGAGCGCTTAGACTTGATGGGTGCCATTGAGTGCCAACAAGCAGTCTGCTCAAGCTTCTTTGGCATTCTTAATCATCAATTTCATGCGGGGCGTGTCGTATCCATAACTTTCTCCGGCTTTTGCCCTTTCTCGGATTTCGGACTTAACGACTATTGGTTCTAGACGCGTTGTACCCTCCAGGGTTTTCTGACAGCTCTTTGATATCCATCATGATGACGTAGTAGTGTATCTCTGCTTGTCGCTTCTGCGGAGCTTGCGGCATTTCCATTCGTGGATCTGGGTAAATCACATGCGTACAGGGGTTGCCTGCAGCACGCATCGTGGTAGGGTAGTATAGCCCATGATTAAGAATCAGTCACCTTGAGGTCATGACATGTCGCACAGGTACTGGCGTTATCAACCCACAGTGCGGGACTTACCTTCATTTGTAAAGGGTCGTATCCCAAACTTCATCCTAAATCGAAATCCTCCAACTCCATACCCTAATCATGGCGCCCGCCGAACCAAACGCAAAGCCTTTTGAGCTTTTGACCACTGAAGAGCCGGATTTCCCGGAAGAGCGAGAAGGATGGAAAGGATATATCGAGTGGGAGCGATACCCAGAAAAAAAGAAGAAGGCGGCAGAAATTCTAGCGAAATATGACTTTCCTGTACCTCCCGAATTCCAGATGAAGCCGTTACCCGACACCAATCCAGTCTTAGAGGGCGTGCGATGGAAATACTACCACTACGCTTTGGGTAAAACGACCAGGGATCTTCCAGCCATTTCATGGGAGTACGTCAAGAAAGAGAAGAGCGATGACATGATTCATGTCCTGCAATTCCCTTACAACGGAGAGCCGCAACGAAAGCGCCTGGTCGAGAATGAGATTACTCCCAACAAAGACCACTTTATTCGGAACCATGGAGGTGTTCCTGAGATTGATCCAGAGAAGTACTTCTTTGAGGTTGAAGGTCTCGTCAACACGCCAAAGAAGATCACCTTGAAAGAGCTTCAAGATGAGAGCAAGTTCCCGCGTATGGATACTTGCGTTACTCTGCAGTGCAGTGGTACCCGGCGTATCGAACAAATTCACGACTACCCAGGAGACGGAGATGAACTCATCAACGCGCCTTGGGGAGAAGGCGCCATCGGAACTGCCCGTTACGTAGGCGTCAGTCTCAAGAAGGTTCTCAAGTACTGTGGGCTGAAGCCGGAAGGAAAGCACGTGGAGTTCTTTGGCGCCGATACCTACTTCAAGAAGGGCCAGGTGTACAATTACGCTGTCTCGGTGCCGACTCGCAAGGTGAAGGTCAACGAAGTTATGCTCGCTTGGGAGATGAACGGGGAGCCACTGCCTGCCATCCATGGTTTCCCACTTCGCGTTGTCGTGATGGGCTACATCGGTGCCAGGAGCTGCAAATGGCTAACCCGCATCAATGTCATCGATGCACCTTCCATGGCTCCTGTGCAGATGAAGGAGTACCTATACTACACCCCACAGAACGGCAAGCAGAACGTCACGTACAGTAACGGTTTCAGCATCCAAACTATGCCTGTTGCCAGCGCAATCATGACGCCTGTCGACAAGGACGTCATTGTTCATGATGGAAAGATCCGTATGACCGGTTGGGCATACAGCGGCAGTGGTTGGCCCGAACGAGTCGAAGTGAGTAATGACGGAGGCGGCGTGTGGTATGAAGTACCATACGAGAACTTGAGCAAGAAGTACTACCACGCCTGGCGCACATGGTGGATCGACATCCCCGTCGATGCGGAAGGATGGCTGTAAGTCTCGCACGCCTAAATGTTTGCTGAATAACACTAATGATGATTAGCGAGTTCTGCGTTCGTTGCTGGGATGATGCTTTGAACACACAACCAACCTTTGTGCGGAGCGCATGGAACTGGGATCTTCACGTAACATCGTCTTGCCAGTAAGTGTTTCTCATCTGAGTGCCTTTGAATGTTTTCAAGCATATGACGCTAACGATTCTGGCAGCCGTGTAAAGCTTTACAGTGTCAACACGACCAAGCCGGCTACTCAGAAACGTCTCAAGCAACTTGAAGATCACGGAGCTTCACTATTGCCCATCACCAGACCTTTACCGTTTGACCTCCAGTCGGATGAAGAATACCTGGAGGAGATGAAGAAGATGGGAGGTCGTGATCCGGAAGAGTAAGCTGATGTAAGACGGTTGCTTGTCTTTGGCCGCTAAGCGGGATGGGTATCGAGCTAGACTTGATATGCGAACTAGACTACAATATATAGTATGGCTAACTAACTAGCCAAGTAAGACATATTAATATAATGAAGATATTCCTCGGTCCTCGAAAGACAACCATGATGAGTGGGGGACCAATCAAGTGGATGCAGGCTAAACAGCAGCATTTCGCCACTCCATACTAACAGTCTATCTGGTCCTTGTCGGTCTCAGACTGCATGCAGTCAGTGAACGGGTGAGGCCTAATCCCGCGGATCGAGTTTAGTTAGTGATGGATTGCGGCGCGGTTAAGACATGGCCCCACCACGGCCACGAGCGAGAACACCATCTTGACAGCAACTCTCACGCCGTTCTGGATTTATGACAATCTGCACTGCGATCATTGTATGTATGGTAAGCTTACAAGGCGGTTTCTTATAATGAAGATAACAGAGTTGATGGATTCGCAACCATATCCTAGCAATACCAATACCACTGTCGAATGTGCCTCGCCACATCAATACATGTTGCATGAGAAGCGCTGCTCCTGCATTGCAGTGCAGTAGACCTGCAGAAGTCATCGGAGTTCGCGAAGAAAAGGCAGGAGCGGGCGGATGGTTCAAATCTCAGTGGATTATGTGGAGTATGAACTGAACTGTGTCTGCCCATGTCAACCGTGTGACAGCCGCAAGCGCCCGGGGCCGTGAATCTTGCTTCCCACGTGGTCGCTATTGGATAGATTCGAAGGATCTATAGCATATCGATTCTTCCGCCGGTAGCAAACTAGGTCGAAGGCTTGATGGAGCTTAGAGTACCCAGGTGAGTCGTGACTGCTCGAGCCGCTATAAGTATCGTGTAGGTATTGCGATAGATCATGGGGCAACTTCAACACTTTCACCTTCTGTTTGCTATAACTTCTCTTCCTCTTATACAAGATGCAGTTGTTAACTCGTGTCTTCGTCCTTGCTGCTGCTGTAGTCCCATTCGTTGCTCAGGCAGCACCACTTGCAGCTCGCTCTCCCGAAGATGTAAACGCAGAACGATACATCGTTCAACTCATACCAGGCGTCGATATCGAATCGGTTGCTGCTCACCATGAGAAGGTTCGCAGTATCAGGCGCAGAGATGATGTCAACCTGACCGCAAGCATCGACCAAGAGTACGACTTCGGAGATTTCAAAGGTTACACAGGATCGTTTGACCCTGCTGTCATCGCTGAGTTAGAGGCTTTACCTGAAGTTCTCATCGTGGAGAGGGACTCCATGATGTTTCCATCTGCTCTCGTAACACGTAAGTATTTTATGTACTCTGACAGGCATAAGAATGCCTCATTCCTGAGGGAGCAGTGGTAACAACTCCTAGAGAACAGCGCACCATGGGGTCTTGGACGAATCTCATCTAGGAGTAAAGGAGCCACCAGCTACATATACGACTCAACCGCTGGTGCAGGTACCTACTCATACGTGGTTGATAGCGGGATTCGTACAACCCATGCCGAATTCGAAGGCCGTGCCTCCTGGGGGTACAACGCCATCGACACCGTCAATGCTGATGCCTTCGGTCATGGCACCTTCGTGGCCGGCGTCATCGGTGCGAAGACCTACGGTGTTGCTAAGAAGACAAATCTCATTGCGGTTAAGGTCTTTTCTGGTGATGGGGGCGCACCTACATCCACTGTACTGAGTGGTCTGAACTGGGCAGTGAACGATATCATCACCAAAGGCCGACAGACTTCTGCTGTGATCAACATGTCGATCGGTGGGGGAGCATCTTCAATATACGACAACGTCGCAACTTCACTAGCTAACCAAGGCATATTGCTTGTCGTCTCTGCGGGCAACGAAAACCAGTTGGCGGAGAATTTTTCGCCATGCCGCTCATCTGTGGTTCTCTGCGTCGGAAGCATCGAGTCGAATGATTCCCGTTCATCCTGGTCGAACTACGGGTCTGCCATAGACATCTGGGCTCCTGGCGGCGACATTCTGTCTACATGGTACACCTCAGATACAGCCACATCAACACAGAGTGGTACCTCAGCCTCTGCGCCATTTGTGGCTGGATTAGCGTCTTATATCCGTGGTCTTGAAGGATTGTCCATTGGTCCAGCGGCCAGAGCGAGAATTCTGGCGTTAGCTACATACATACCTCCATTGTGCAAGTTTGATCCAGCGAGTGGACAGTACATCTGTCCCGACACAACAAAGGAACCCAACCTAGTGGCATACAATGGAAATGGACGCTAAAGATTCAACAGTAGGGTTTGTTGCGCAAACAGATGAGGGTGGGTTTGCAATGTGTAGCGACATAGTTCTACTTCAAATGAAGCTAGCGTTATATGACAGCATCCACGATACTCGCAATCAGAACCAGAATGTTATGTGGAACGTATGAAATACATCAGCGTTATAGATAGGAAGGTGCAACTGGCCTCATAGACTTTGCTTGAAGATCGGTCTTCCCTTGATGGGGGAATAGTGGGTCGAAGTGAACGTATTAGCCCGCCTTGGCAATCAAGTGGGGCTGGCAGGGATTCGCGTCTCCGATGACGTGCACCGGCCTCTCTTTCCCTTCCACCCGCCTGCAGGTGTCATAGTTTCTTTCCGCATCCCCTAGTCCACGTCAATGCATTTACTTCTCATTCCTGGGTACGCTATGGCTGTTCCGCTTCCGACATCAGCTTCCTAGACTGACATGCCTTGATCAACCTGCTTTCTAGTAGCACACGCCATCAAGGTTAACAATCATCGAGCATGGAACAATCAATGAGTTCGACATCTAGAAACGATCTAATTTTTACCTGTCTTGTTAGAACTACCGTTGTACGACATCTCAGAGCCATATCAGTATGTTGAAGTACTGCCTAGGTGAGAGAGCAATGAAGATTTAGGTAAGATAGTGATGCAGTGGACCATTAAGATGTTCTCAGTACAGCAGATTCGGCGGCTACGTCTCGTACGCACCGTACCTGCTCACGCAATTCTCTTCGACAAAGCTTCTCCAAAGACGCAGCAGCAACTGCGACCTGAGTGTTGATTCGGTAGTCGTGACACAACAATGTGAGCCTACGTTCAAGCTCATGTTCACAATGAGCATCTCACCACTATTTCCATCGCTACTGCACCCTAAAGTCGTACGTTATGGCTATGATCATTGATGCAACTGCAAAATATGGAATACGAGGAGCCATCAGATCTCTGCTATCGCCACAGAGCACGTCGAGCGATTGCAACGAAAGATCTACTCCGCAATACGTATGCGCACGCAAGAGATACGAAAGCGAAAGAAAGGGACGAATATGTGTTTATCGGATCGGCGATGAACGTACAGACAGTGGCGGACGCAAAGTCAGGCTATACACCAATGTAGAAGGTGCCAATCTCGACGAAGACGAGCGACAAAGTTTCATCGGCATTGAGCATACTGGTAACTACAACATGAGCAGCAGCACGAGGCACAAAAAGGGCCGAACCCCGCCAACGCCAGATAGAGGGATAAAAAGCAAAGTGGAGCTACAGAGGCTAGATGTCAAACCTTGCGATCTAAGCGACGACGGTTCTGACAGGCGTTCTAAGAGCGACGGTACGGCTCCATCTCAAGCTAAGGGATTAAGCTCAAGCTCGAACAAAGAGTCCATCGTACTTCGACCTGTTGACAAACGGAGGCGTTCACGTCGGAAGCCACAAAATGATCCGCATGGAGGAGTGGGCGTGATGGATCGTTGTCGGTCTCCAAATCAGACCCTTAGACGGCATAAGGCTAGTCGATTCGGGGATCGATTATTACGAGAAGGGCCCGTAGATAATGAACTACGAGCCTATTGCTCAGGCGCGCTTCCGATCCCACAACATCAACTGGATCGACTGAGCCTGGAAGCAGCGCCAACAGAACCCCCAAGAAGAACTCCTAAAACCACTATCGGCAGTACCATCAAACTCGTCAATGACTTGAGAAGTGACACATCAGGGGCTACCAAACATCATCAAGTCAGTGCGAAGCAGACTGATTCTGTCGTCTCAGAAGCGCCTAGGAGCCCGTTCAGGCAACCAGGGTTGACTCCACAGGAGTCATCGGACCTGATCTTCGGCACAAGCTTCGAGATGGCATCGCGGAGGAAGCTACGAGCGGGTAGCATGGACGATCGCATTGCGCCAGACGTGCATGAGTTCGCATCACACCTTGTACGCGATCATCCACTAGGCGAGGCCGAACAGAAGAAGGAAGCACGTAGCTCATCTCACAAGTCAAACACTTTGAATCTCAAACATCTCCCATCCGGCGTCAGCGGAGCGCAGAAGCCGCAATCTGTTGCAAAGATTGCCTTGGAACAGGTTTCTATTGATATGCTTGGAATAGCCCATGCTCAGACCAGTGCGCCATCGTATCGCTCCATACCAACGGCCACACCTGGTACCCCTCCTTACACACCAGACAAGGGCGAATTGGACCAGAAGTAGGGCGTCAGCATCACGTGCTACGTGTATGCTGGTCAAGCAGCGTACGGCTCAAACAGGAAGCTTGTATGGAGAATAGAATTTGGGGTATTACTCTAACGCCTTATACCAATGGCAAAATGATAGCCAGTCCTGACTAGTCCAGGTCCTCAAACCCAAGCCGTGATACCAGTTGTTCGTCATGGTGTTTTCTCAAGCTCTCCATCCAATCGTCCGTCTAGTGGATCAATTCCGCTATGCTGACTGGTATCGTCGTCTAGATCCTGATATTCCTACATTGCATTAGCTTCACATTGGTGCTGACGAGGTTCACGACTCCTGTATGACCAGGGTTACAATGATTGTTGCCCCTTGTCGGCAGGATATTCCGCGTCCTCGATGTCAGAATATATGTTACTTACCAAGAATTGTCCCATTTGCCATGACTACAGTCGGTTAGCTAATTGATTCTCCTAGGCCTAGAAGCTTTCAACATACCAAGCGTCCACCCTCAACGTAGTACCTCCATCCCTCTGAGGACCCTAGGTATACTAAAATCTCCCATGGTAGTTCCTCAGTGTTAAACTCCCAGAACGTCATGTACTGATATCTCGATGCTTTGTCCACTTGTTTGTGTTCCTGGTCTTGGATTCTGGATACGTGCTCGAGCCTGAAGATGCGTGTGCGGAGTAGTTCGGGATTCTTGAGCATGCCAGGCGCAAATTCATCTTTAAACCATGCTAAGAATTCGTCATGAATTTCCGAGTTAGGTTGCCATAGGACTATCATCCACATTTGGATATCGCGGGAGTCTGGTTCAGGGCGTAAGTCACCATAACATATCCTTGTGTCATGGTCTTGTGGGGCACGTACCGCCCCGCCATTCTTCCCCATACCAATTGGCATACTCATTGTAAACCCGCGTCTCTATCATCGCCTCTTTCGGAAGTTTGTCCAAGGCTGGGCGTAGCTGCGCATCCAACTCCTGCGCACTTTGGTGTTTGGGTAAATCGTAGATGGTCATGAGGCTGCCTTCGATTGCAGCTACCTCTGCGAATGTATTGTCTTCCACCTGCTCTGCAGTGCGGGCCGTGGAGTTGATCTTTGCAAGGGCAGCGGGTACATGCGTACCCTCGTACCACTGATTCGCGCCCGCGGCATCTTCGCCTAAGTCCGCCCAGGCACAAGCGATCCTTGACATGGTTTGCCTTTACGATTTGTTGTTAATTCGTTCCCGCGGAGGTGGTCAGAAGAGACGGGCGCAGATAGGTAATCAAAATCGAGTAAACAAGGCACGAGGTAAGGTAACGCAGCGGGCAGCGCAACAAAGAGGAGCACGCCCAGACTCCGCCCCCAAAGTTTTGTCTTGGGCCCCTAATCCCGGTGCTCTTAAGCAAGGAACTACTTCGTAGGGGCATGTTGATACCCTGTCTGCTGTAGGTGTTTCCCCAAGTGGCATGGGGTCTAGCGGCCCGTCTAGGCCTGACTTCGGACCAAAAATGACGCCGTAGTATTGGTGAGGAATTTGGCATTGCCAAAAGTTAATTTCATAGCTATGGGAGCATGGGCAGTCCAAAATTATGTAGTTTGCGAGCAGATCACATCGGAATCGGTAAAGAATGGGACCGTGAGATCATAATGCGCTGTTATCCGTTGAAACACAAAAGTAGCTCGAGTCATTGGTTCGACCAGAGTCGGAGTGCGGCCCGGATATGGGGATCGTGCGCGGGCAAACCAATGCGCAATCACATGTCTGAAACAGGAAGTTAAGCAAAGAGAATCAGGTAACATGGCCTGCTGATCAGCATGCATCGGTTCGCTGATAGCAGAGGCATCACTCAATTTAATATACAAAGGATTGCTCAAGTAACAGGAACGCCGACCAGAAAGCCCTACAAGACATGATCGCCCAACCTCGACAAGCCACCAAAGTTTCTCGCGTATAATACCGCCTAGCGCGCCACATCGTAAATCCAGCAAGTTGGGAAAGGTGAGATCGTGAACATTTTCTTCCTCTAACCAGCCTTGTCACTTCTTCAGATTCACTATCTCTTGTGTTCATCTTGTCATCATTTCTTTCATAACAAAATGCCATCTCCGATATCAATGTGCATCTTCTTCTCATGATCGTCCCTTTTGTCCCTCCTTGGAAAGCCACGAGTAGCCCGTTCGCATCCGAGAGCGCGGCATTTGAATCGACGGTCGTCCAGATGGGATCCTCGGTAATGTCGCCGGAGGTCCGGCATGCGTGAGTACTTCTTGTTACAGTCGCCGTGTGTGCAGATGTAGACTCTTTTGGTTTCGATGCGATGAGGAATTCCAGTGCGAATGCCGTCGTTGAGTTTGTGGCACAAATCCCCTTCGCTTTCCAGGTGGTGTACAACCTGTGCAGCAGGTTGCTCGTATCCTATCGATATATCTGGCAGAGCACTCTGTCCATAACCTACGGACACACCGGGTGAACCAAGCTGCTCACAACATGTAGAGCAATCTTCATAGAAGACGTTGCAAGACGTGTTGCAGCTGGAGAGATGATGTGGACGCCCCGTCAGTGAGCGTGGATCCAGCCACGTAAGTGAGCATGAATCCCGTCCCGTAAGTGAACGTGGACGCCCCGTGAGCGAGTAGTGCTGGATTGATCTGTTTCACCTAGATGGGGGCAGCATTATGACCTGGGCATCATGCTAGAGCTTGCGCTGCGATTCCCTTTATCCGCCTGGGGAGGAGATCAGATCCCGAAAGACCGTATCATCCAATGAAGCCTATGATTGCAGCCATTTCCATCATTCCCCAGAGCGCCAAAGCCTATCGCTGTGATTCCCATCAGACGCTGCGGGAAGGGGATCAGATCCCGGACAACCGTATCCCCACTGAAA